>Ga0115030_1000239_pt1 | contig 21141 bp, 22 predicted proteins | sample SidtaG_4_FD_87174 | JGI IMG/M metagenome (GOLD analysis project Ga0115030, IMG submission 87174) | Marine algal microbial communities from Sidmouth, United Kingdom - Sidmouth_Male1 metaG | ecosystem: Host-associated > Algae > Red algae > Unclassified | place: Sidmouth, United Kingdom | collected... | reverse complement strand
TCTCAAGCCGTACTGTCGGGCAACTTTGTTGTAGATAAGTGGCGCAATCTATCGAAGCGATAGGCTAGGAGAGCAAAATTCCATTGGCGACAGTGGAAGCCCACGCTATATTGCTCTTAGCAATTAGCGTTGGGAGGATGTCACAGTATGCCTCTTCTTTTTTCCGCTATAGTAATTTCTTGGTTTTTTTTGGGGCGTTCAATTGGACTTTCTCCTACATCCACAATAACAACCTCCCATTGTGTGTTTGTCGATGCGAGTGTTTTTCTTCCAGGTAGACTAAACCTCCTAGACTTAATCAGCTTATTTTCGACTCGATGAACTATTCTACAAACCGTGGATTCGTGAATTCCCCATGACTTAGAAATTTGAAAATAGGTTCGATATTCTCGCCAATATTCTAAAGCGATTAGCATTTGATGCAGTAAAAATAGGTCTAACTGCTACACCTGCTTTACATACGACTCAGATATTTGGTGAGCCTGTAGATACCTATAGCTATAGAGAGGCAGTAATTGACGGTTGGTTAATCGACCATGAGTTACCAAAGCGAATTAAAACCAAGCTATCAGAAAGTGGGATTGTTTGGAAAAAAGGAGAAAAGATGAAATACTTTGACCCAAAAACAGGTCAGTTAGATTTAGTTCATGCTCCTGATGAAGTCAAAATAGAAATCAAGCAGTTTAATCGAAGGGTCATTACCGAGTCTTTCAATCGTGTTGTTTGCAATAAATTAGCACAATATATCGACCCTAGCTTTCGAGAGAAAACTTTAATCTTTTGTGTTACCGACGACCATGCGGATATGGTAGTCAATCTACTAAAAGAAGCATTTAAAAAAGAATACGGTTATGTTGAAACTGGCTATGGTGATGCAGAGAAACCAGAAGATTATCTGAATAGCTTCCGTAGCTATATTGCTGAGAATATGAATAAGATTCCAGCATTAATGTTAGTAACTCAACGTCCCAGAGATTTAACCCGCGCTCAACTAAAGCCGTTAAAGTTAGAGCTTGATACTGCTGGTTATCCAGAGAAACATCTACAGGTAGCATGGCGAGAGTCTACTAATGAAGATATTGCAGCTTCTATCATTGGCTTTATCCGTCAAGCAGCGTTAGGGGATGCTCTTATTAGTCATGAAGCTAGAGTAGATAGAGCGATGAACAAGATACTTGCTTCTAGAAACTGGAAACCACCGCAACGTAAATGGTTGGAAAGGATTGGGAAGCAGTTAAAGTAAGAAACTATCGTAGATAAGGAAGCTTTTGACCAAGGACAGTTTAAAGCTCAAGGTGGTTTTAAACGGATTAATCAAACTTTTGGTGGTGAGTTGGAAACAGTATTAAGTGAGATTAATCAAGAGTTATGGCAAGAGGAAGCTTAAATATTTTAATTATGTATCACATATTGAAATCATGAAACTAACTAATTTATTAACAAAGCTTGGAGAATTAATAACTGTTATAACTATTATACAAATGGTATACAAAGGAGCTTGCAAATTATCACCTGAATTCAAAGCTGCAACCGAAAAGTCTTTCAAGGAGATAGAAGACATAGTTGAGGATATATATTCTCAATTAACAATAATTATCTTAAATATAAAAGATAATCCTACAGCCATAGCTGTTACTGACTATCTTGATAACATAGCAAAAGACCCAGAAATCATCAATGATATATTACAAAAAAGGCAGAAATTAGAAGACATAGTTTTCATTATTAAAAGTTACTTGGATACTTTAGAAGAATGGTATAATTATATACTTTTTCACTTTCAGATTAAAGATTTGGGGAAAGTAGAAGAACTGATTGAAGAGTACTTTGACAGTAAAGCATATTTATCATCTCCATCATTATATTACGTTTATATGTACCAACTTTTGTCAGTTGCAAAAGCAGAATTAAATAAAAATATAGATTGTTTAAAAGCCAGAAAAAATGCTGTTCTAATGGCTGAAAGATTAAGCAGCAACAATGAAATAGAAATGCAAGCAACCGTAACATCTTATGGTATGTTAGCAAGTTATTATTATGAGCATAAAAATAAAGATGAATTTGCCAAATGTCAAAAAAGAATATCAGAATTAATTAAATATGTACAACAGAGCAAGCATATTAGATTAGAGTCCATTATTGAGATAGAGACTAATCAAGATATTCATAATTTGTATAAAACTCAAAATACATAATTTTATACTGTCTTTCTCAAGCTGCTAGATAATTGAGCTAATCACTAATAAATTGCAATAATTATAGTTATTGCTAAACCTCTATAGGTTAAAGTGTTACTTTGTCTGAATGCCTTTTTAACCAAGATTGAATGAACGTTACCACTGATATTGTTGCCAAACTTTGGAGTCTTTGTAATGTACTGCGGGATGATGGGATTACCTATCTACAATATGTTACCGAGTTAACTTATCTCTTATTCCTGAAGATGATGCAGGAGACAGGAAAAGAAGATGTATTGCCAGAAGGGTATCGGTGGAATGATTTAGTCAGTAAAGAAGGTATCGAGCAACTTACCTTTTATCGAGCTTTATTATTAGAGTTGGGTTCGACATCGGCAAATGAGAGAATACAGGCTATTTTTGTTAATGCCCAAACTGCTCTAAAGAAACCTAAGAATCTAGCAACAATAGTTACTAGTCTTGCTTCTCTAGATTGGTATTCAGCTAAGGAAGAAAGCTTAGGGGATTTGTATGAGGGATTACTAGAAAAGAATGCTAGTGAGAAGAAATCTGGTGCGGGTCAATATTTTACGCCTCGTTCTTTGATTGACTGCATGGTAGCTTTAATCAAACCCCAACCAGGAGAACTAATACAAGACCCCGCAGGAGGTACAGGAGGGTTTTTAATTACCTCAGATAGCTACATTAAAAAGCAAACAGACAATTTATTTGACTTATCAGTAGACGAGCAAAACTTTCAACGGGATAAAGCATTTTACGGTATTGAATTAGTGCAGGATGCTCACCGCTTGCTACTGATGAACATGATGCTACACGGCATTGAAGGAGATGTAGAGTTAGGGGATAGCCTATCATCAGTTGGTCAAAAGTTACGCAAGGCTAATGTAATCCTAACTAATCCTCCCTTCGGTACTAAGAAAGGAGGTGGTAAACCAACTAGGGATGATTTTACTTATCAAACTTCCAACAAACAGTTAGCTTTCTTACAGCATATCTATCGTGGGCTATTGCCTGAAGGAAGAGCAGCAGTTGTATTACCTGATAATGTTTTATTTGAAGATGGACAGGGACGCAGTATTCGGGCTGACTTGATGGATAAGTGTAACCTCCATACTATATTGCGTTTGCCTACTGGTATTTTCTACGCCCAAGGGGTTAAAACTAATGTTCTATTCTTCCAAAGAGGAACAACTGAGAAAGGCAATACTAAAGAAGTTTGGTTTTATGACCTCAGAACTAATATGCCGTCTTTTGGTAAGCGCACTCCCCTAACTAGAAAACATTTTGAAGACTTTGAGAAATGTTATGGCGATGACCCTAATGGTAAAAGTACTCGGACTGATTTAGGTGAAGAGGGTAGGTTTAGGTGTTTTAATCGGGAAGAAATTACTAAACGAGGTGAGAATCTAGATATATCGTGGTTGCGGGATGAAAGCTTACAGAGTGCGGAAGATTTACCTGAACCAGATGTAATAGCAGCAGAGATTATGACAAGACTGCAAACGGCAATGGAAGATATGGAAGCATTAACAGAGTTGTTAGATAATCCAGCAGTGGAAGAAGAAGCGGGATAATAGAAGAAGCAGTAAAAAGTTTAGGTCATGAATACTGAACAACAGTTAATAGAAAAGTGGCGTAATTTACCATCAGACAAACAGCAACAGGTTTTAAAGTTTGTGGAATCTCTCGACCAACACAAACAAGAAATTAAACAGCGTCCCTTTGGATTATGTAAAGGGGAGTTTGTTGTTCCTGATGATTTTAATGAGCCATTACCCGATGAGATTTTAGATTTATTTGAATGAAACTACTGTTAGATACCCATATATTCTTGTGGTTTATTAGTGGTAATGAGCGACTATCAGAGAAATATCGTCAAGAGATTAGTAATCTAGACAACGAAGTATTTGTAAGCGTTATTTCTATTTGGGAATGCACGATTAAATATCAACTTGGTAAATTGCCTTTTCCTGAATCTCCTGAAATCTATTTGCCCAAACAAAGAAAACGGCATTCTTTTGATAGTTTGACTATTGATGAAAATACTATTGCACAATTGATTAAACTACCATCATTACACCGTGACCCCTTTGACCGTCTTTTGATGTGTCAAGCTTTGGAAAATGATTTAGTTATGGTCACAGAGGATAAAGCAGTTTTGAATTATTCTATGATTAATTTTTTGAGTTAAAAATGAATAGAGAAAAACAACCCAAGCAAACTGACTTAGGACAAAGGTTACGCAAGATTAGAGCCAAGATAGTAGCTTCAGGCGAACCTTTGTTGAATCGAGAGTAAATAGAATAAGAGGTTATTAATCTTAGAGGTAGGCTATTTTATATTTTGGATTTTGGATTATTGCAGTGCAGAATAAGTTTCCGATACAAAAAGGTTTTGATAGATAAATGCTTATTGTTAAAGGTTGAGGAAAACGGACAGCTATAAGTCTCTGGTTTACTTTGAATACACGATTGCGCCATGCTACAGTGCCAGCTTCAAAGTTAAATGTTATTTCAATAGACCTTTCTGCATTGGAATTACCAAAGCTAGGGAATTGAAGTTGAATTGTTGATACGGATGATGCAGATGTTAAAGTCTGAGTTTTCATGTTATGTATGTCTCCTTTGATTTAATTGAATAAACTCAAAAAAAGGGTCAGTCTCTTGACTAACCCTTTGAAAAATAAATATTTAGTTGTAAAAATCTGTACCCCAGAGGGGGGCTATAGCTAGTTACCAACAAGGCAAAGTTTTCTCCACCTCATGTTTTGACCTCTATTGGCTTTTTAAGCGGTTAATATAAATTACTTTTCCCAACCTGTATATAGAAAGGGGCGGGGGTGGGTCTTGTTATTTACGAATCCAAGACGGTATCTATCACCATTAATATCTAAGGTTACTTTGCCTATTTTGGCTCTTTCTTTACCTTCTAAGTACATTAGTTCTATTTTTGTAGAACCAAATAAGAACCAATTTTGGGTCAAATCAACAATCGTTACTTGCTAACAGTTAGCGAAAATGAATTAATCTCTGAAATGATGACTTAAGAACAGGTAGGAATCTGGCAAGAGTAAGTAGAATCAGCTTTAGATTTAGCCATTAAAGAGCGATCGTCTATATGCTGATATTTAGGTAATTCTAAGCTAATTCTCAAAAATCGATGTCATAACTGATAGTAGTTCATCGCCTAACGGAGTCATACCTTTATACCACAAGTGTACAATGTCCGAAGGTGTCAAATAGGGATATGTTATGCCCTTGTCCCACGGGATACAGCTCCGTATATGGTACACCTACAGATATACCCTTTGGAAAAGGCTTATAGTATTTAAAATCGATCTTGTTTTATGGCTGAATTTAATTTACTGTTGATTTCAACAATCTATTCCCTACCCGCAGTTGTTGGTAGTCATATTCAACGGGTTTTACAATATACTTGGCAAAGTATTGAGGGTTTAGGTGCGATCGCAATTGTTGCTTTTATTTTGCTTTATATTATTGCTACCGTCGCTCTTATTCCTGGTTCAATTTTAACTTTGAGTGCGGGAATGATCTTTGGTGTCGGTTGGGGTTCAGTATATGTTCTTGTCGGTGCGATTTGTGGTGAAACGTGCGCTTTTTTATTAGGAAGATATTTTTTGAGAAATTGGATTAACAGCAGAATTGAGCATAATGCAACATTTTTTGCGCTCAACCAGGCATTAAATCGAGAAGGATTAAAAATAATTCTATTAACTCGTCTTTCTCCTATATCCTAATTACTATACAAACTATCATACAAAAAATCGCTCTACACTGTAGAGCGATCTTCTTTATTCAATTCAAATTAATTTTACGACACAACTTTTTTTGCTAAACCAAGAGCGCGTAACACTTTAATGGCATACCAGGTAACATCAACTTCCCACCAGCGTTGACCAGCTTTAGCCACACGAGGATTAAAGTGATGATTATTGTGCCAGCCTTCACCGTAAGCGAGGATACCAACCCACCAAAGGTTGAGTGAGCCATCGTCACATTCAAAGTTTTTGTAACCCCAGAAGTGAGTCGCACTGTTGACAAACCAAGTGCAATGCCACAGGGTGACTGCTCTAACAAAGATACCGTAGACAACCCAAGACCAACCGCCTATAGCAAGTAAGAGAAAGCCCAAAGCAACCTGTAACAAGATAAAGTTATTTTCTAACCAACGATAGTAAGGATCTCTGTTAGTACGGGGTGCATATTTTTTGTAATGGTCGTAATCAAAATATTTTTCTTGCTTATACATTAACCAACCCATGTGACTCCACCAGAAACCTCTTTTTGCAGAGTAGGGATCTCTTTCATTGTCTTCTGTATGAGCGTGGTGTAAGTTATGTCCTGCTACCCAAAATATAGGACCGCCTTGTACAGCCAGTGCGCCACAAGTGACTAGAATACGCTCTAACCATTTTGGTACTTCTAGACTACGATGAGTCAATATGCGGTGATATGCCAAGCAAATACCAATGCTACCTGTTAACCAGTGTAAAAAAACTGCTACGCCTAAAGCTGACCATGAAAAAAAGAAAGGGGCTGCGACTATAGCTACAATATGCAAAGAAGCAAAAAAGAAGATATTAACCCACGATAGCTCTAGTTTTTCTGGTTTGGGTTCAGTGGTCGGTTTGTTTTTAGGAGCAATTAATTGCTGTGTCATTTACTAACTTGTCCTTGAATTTTTTTAATTTAAAGCTGAGAATTCGATTGATTCAGCTTTATTGATTAATTACCCTGTATTGGGGTAGCCATGGTGTGATTACACCGTTAGACTCTCGCTAGGCTTATATTAATAATTTTAAATAAGGTTTGCAAGTGCCACTTACATTTATTAGTCTAGCAAACTTTTAGCGAATAATGCAAGTGATACTTACATTATTTAGTTTAATCTAATTAGTTGTTAAAATAATCGGTTTTACTAAAATATATCTAAAGTTATAGTCAGTAAAAAATGTCTACTACTCGCAAGTCCACCAAAGCCCGTCTCATAGAAGCTGCTTTAGATCTCTTTGCTGAAAAAGGTGTGACTGAAACTACCACCAAAGCGGTAGCCGAACGCGCTCAAGTCAATGAAGTAACGCTGTTTCGGAATTTTGGCAATAAGTATCGCTTGTTGTTGGCAGTAATCGAAGATTCGACAGTGTTTGCTAAATTGGTTCATGCTTTAGTAGAACAAGCAAATAGTAAAGATAATGTGGCGGATTTTTTGCTTGAGTATGCGCGAGAAAGCTTGAGAACTCTAAATAAAGCCCCATATTTAGTGCGCTCTATTGTGGGGGAGGCGGGAAACTATCCTGTAGAAAACCGTTTGGCTCTAGGAAAAGGCTTAGACGAGGCAAATCGTTATGTAGCAAAGTATCTAGAAGAAGCGATCGCACTTCAGGGTTTGGCTAGCAATCTCACTCCAGAACAAATTGTCAATCTATTGAACTTTTCGTTGATCGGCTACTTTATTATTGAATCTAGCACCGAAGGTTATAGCTTTTGGGACGAACAAGAAGATTTTTTAGAAAGTTTGGTCGAGCTATTTTTGCAGGGGACATTTTCTCTGGGCGAATCTTCTACTGTTGTTGGCGAAAGTAGTATTGTCAAGGTAGAACCCGAACCAATTGCCGATTTACCAGCTAGTTTGGTGCGATCGCTTTTTCGCAAAGCCAAGAAAACAGGCAAGCAAGAATATGCCCTAATTTATGTTTTATTTGGGGCGGGATTGTCGATTGAAGAAGTTGTGTATTTAGAGCGATCTCATTCGATAGTCGAACCCCAACAACATATCCTCCAGATTAACTACGGTGCAAAAAGGCAAGTACCTTTAAATCAGTGGGTAATGGGCTTTCGCTATGGTTCGGCATCAACCAATCCTTTGATTCAATGGCTCAAAAGTCGTAAAGACGACTGCACCGCGATTTTTATCAATGATGTAAGTGACGCTGTCTCTACGATGGAGCTACAAAGAATCTGGCAAGATTTAACCGCAGACTTGTTGACTCCCCAAGGAGAAAATCCGATGATATCTCAGGCTAGACAAACTTGGTGCGTAGAGATGTTGATCAAAGGCATTGATTTAGAAGATTTGAGCATTTTAAGTGGTATGGAGATCGAACAGCTAAGACAATATGCCCAAAGAGCTAGAAACAAATCTGCATTAGAGGCAGCAGCAAAACTAGATAACAAAAAGAATTCTACAACTTAACCAAGTTGAAATTTATTTAGGAATATAGGGTAGAGATGACTGGTTAGTAAGTTGCCTGATGTGATCGAGAACATAGGCAAAGTATTGTTTAATGCTGCTAGTTTTTGCTGCCACCGCGCGAATCATAATGCCATTTTCAGTTGGTAAAACTGTGGTTGAGGCTTCTAAATTATAGGTATTAGTTAATTCAGACGTTTCAATAATATCGATTAGACTATTTAGATTTACCTTGGGCAATATAGCGATCACATTTCCGATAATGGGCAAGGAAGAAAATATTATATTTTCTTGAAAAGGATTATTTTTACCGATCAATTTTGTGGCATCAGCAAAAAGTAGATGATTATTCAAATCAGTAATTTGTAGCCGATTAAAATAATAATTAAAATCATAATTTTCTTTCCTGGCTAATCTACCAGGTAAAATTATTTCACTTAAAAATAATTTAGCAGTCGGATGAGTTTTAATAGTAGTATTTTGTTCTAAGGTAGCATCCTTATAAAGGATAATCGGTTCAGGAACAAATTCTAAACTAGCATTTTCATTAATGACGATCTCATTAGTAACAGTTGCTCGATCAGCTTCAGACATCTGATGAACTTTAGTTGCTGATTGATCGCTCAAATACAAATTAGTATTTTTTTCCAATTCCCAAGAGATACTCAATTGATCTCCTGCTAATAAACCAGGAGAAGTATTCATAATATATAGATAAGCTCGTTGAGAATCATTCCCTTCCAAACGAAATATGGGTGACAAACGAAAAGGAAAAGAAGTATATCGATGAGCGCAAACTGTTTTACCATTGCGATCGCTTTGCAAATTCAACTCTAAATTATTTTGATGTTTAAGCCTTGTCTCCATAATTAATTAAACCCCTTGAAATTGTCGAGCATAGAAGCTAGCATAAGCACCATTTTTACTACATAGTTCTTGATGATTCCCCGACTCGATAATGCGTCCCTTTTCTAATACTAGAATGCGATCGGCACGTCGTACGGTAGCTAATCGATGAGCGATCACAAATACAGTACGCTCCTGCATAATTCTTGCCAAAGCCTCTTGTACCAAAGCTTCCGATTCAGAGTCTAAAGCAGAAGTAGCTTCATCCAAGATTAAGATACGAGGATCGAACAAAATAGCACGGGCGATCGCAATTCTTTGTCGCTGTCCTCCCGATAGATTTACCCCCCGTTCACCTACGTAAGTATAATATCCTTGGGAGAGTTCGCTAATAAACTGATGAGCATTAGCAATTTTGGCGGCAGTTTCAAGATCTTTTAGCTCAAAATTGGTTTGACCAAAAGCAATATTTTGGGCAATAGTACCAGAAAACAAGGTAGTTTCTTGAGGAACAATTCCTATTTGTCTTCTGAGGCTATAGAGAGTAACATCCTGAATATCAACGTCATCAATCAAAATTGAGCCGCGATCGACATTATAAAAGCGGGGCAAAAGATTAACTAAAGTAGATTTTCCTGCCCCCGAAGAACCGACTAAAGCAATAGTTTCTCCCGATTGCGCTATCAAGCTAAGATTATCAATTACAGGAATATCCTGACGATAGCTAAAGCTAACAGAATTATATTCAACCTTACCTGAAATTGCTTGTAGGGTTATGGCATTGTCTCGTTCAATTACGGTAGGTTTGATTGCCAATAATTCAAAAATTTTATCTGCCGATGCCTGTCCTTCCTTAAAATTATTATAGTTATGAGTAGTGTGACTAATCGGGTCAATTAATAATGCCACTCCCGTTAGATAGCTGACAAACTCTTTCCCCGATAGATTCCCCTGAGAAATTTGCCATCCACCCAAGAAAAAAATTGAGACGACACTCATTACCTGTAAAAAACCGACCACCACAAATTGAAATGCTTTGGCTTTTTCTGCTTGATATTTTGCCTGACGATTAGCTTCGGCTTCGCTGCTAAACCTTTCTAATTCATAATTTTCGGCGGCAAATGCCTGAACCAAGCGAATCCCCCCCAACACTTCGGTTAACAACGCAGATAGGTTAGAAATGCGATTTTGACTCCGCCGTGAATATAGCAAGAGTTTTTCGCCAAATGCACCAATGATTATTGCCATTAAAGGAGCTAAAACCAAAGTAGCTGTAGTTAATTGCCAGTTTAGCCACAGCATATATCCCAAGACGACAATTAACTGCAAAATACAGGGGACAAAATCATGAAAAAACTGATTAATTACTTCTCCAATGCGATCGATATCTTCGGTGAGGCGATAGGTAAGATCTCCCGTTTTGGCTACCTCAAAGTAATTTAAACTCAGCTTTTGTAAATGGCTATAAACAATCTTGCGTAAATCTAGGGTGATTTTAAGGGCAGCTTTTGCCATCAAAGAATCTTGACCATACTGCACGATACCTTTAACTATAAAAACAATGGCGGTGAATCCTGCCAATCGCGCAATATTATTAGTATCTCCTTTACCAATAGATTCCGTCATTTCTCCCGCTAACCAAGCCTGAATAGGCCAAAGAGTGGTAAAAAAAAGCGTACAGACAAAAGCCAAAGCTATAGTCGCACTTTGGGGACGAATGAAGGGAATAAGCTGCCAGTAACTAGAGCGATTCTTCAAAATAAAGCTTAAAGATAAAATGGTAGTCCTCAGTCTACACTATGGTTAATGAGAAGCAAGGAACAAGGAAGGAGGAAAGAGAAAAAACAAAAATTGCCAAAAAAAAAGTGCGTAAATGTCAAATACGCACCCTTCAAGATTGGTAAATAATAATGAATATCTAGTCTTGAATATTATTGTTTCATAGCTTTTTCACAATTTTGACTTATTTACACAAACTTGTTTCTAAAATGTTGATCTTTATCTCATCTTCATAAAGTAGCGGTTTTTTAATCAATAGTCTTTGATAATTCTTGCCAGAATCCTAATATTTATGTCTTTATCTGATACTAATATCGATATTGCTACTTATATCGATCACACTTTGCTCAAACCCAGTGCTGTTCCAGAAGAAGTCCAAAAACTATGTGAGTCAGCCTGGCGATATAATTTTCCGACCGTATGTGTTTACCCTACGGCGGTTAGGCAAGCCAGAGAATTATTACACGACAAACAACCCCAGGTATCAACAGTAATTGGCTTTCCCACTGGTGCGGTAACATCCGCTATCAAACTTCACGAAGCTCAACAAGCAGTAGAAAATGGAGCAACGGAGCTAGACGTCGTAATTAACCTAGGTTGGCTCAAATCAGGAAAAACAAACCAGATCTATCAAGAAATTGCCCAAATCTGTTCGGAAACAGGACAGGTGGTTAAAGCAATTTTAGAAACCACTATTTTAACTAACGAAGAAAAAAGATTAGCGGGAGAAATCTGTCTTGATGCGGGGGTAGCCTATCTCAAAACAAGTACAGGATGGTTTGGCGGTGCGACGGTAGAAGATGTCAAAATATTAAAAGAAATTACCAGAGGACAAATTGGTATAAAAGCCTCTGGAGGTATTAGTACCTATCAACAGGCGATCGCCTTAATCGAAGCGGGAGCAACCCGTCTGGGAACTTCTCGTGGAGTGGATTTGTTAAGACAGCAAAGCGAAAGCCTTAAATAAACAATTAAAAGCTGAAAGCTAAAAAATGAGCCAAAAATATAAAACTAGAGGAATTATTTTAAAAGGCTCGTCGCTCAAGGAAAACGATCGCCTGGTAACGGTGTTGACTGCCGATTGCGGGGTAATCAGAGCGGTTGCGCCAGGAGCGAAGAAACATAAATCTAGTTTGCGGGGCAGAACCCAGTTATTTGTAGTTAATGATTTATTGATTATTAAAGGAAAATCTCTTGATAAACTAATTCAAGCGGATACTATTTATACCTACCCTGGTTTGAGTAAGGATCTGGGTAAGTTGGCTTCAGCACAATATTTAGCAGAATTATCTTTGTTTTTGGCGGTAGACTCTCAACCCCAACCAGAACTATATGAATTGCTCAACGAGCATCTACGACGGATCGAAAACACCCAAAAGAACGAGTCTATCTATCCCTATTTAGCTCAAGCCGTATTTCATTTAATTGCGATCGCAGGTTTGTCTCCCCAGGTGTTTAACTGTTGTCTGACTCAAAAGAATATCGCACCCGATCTGGCTGCAGTTGGCACAACGGTAGGCTTCAGTTTTGAAGGAGGAGGAATTATCGATTTAGCAGCATTTCAAACTGCACGACAGCGAAATAGGGAAGATCGATCAGAAGATCTAGAAGCTCGTTATAACAATCGCCTTCCCAAAATTGATGATCGCCTCGGCGCAATTGAATTAGCTATTTTGCAGCAATTAAACCTGCATTCTTTGCCTAAGGGCGAATTTTTTAGTAGTGAAAATACTAATTTAGCTCTGGAGGTAGCCTGGATTAGAGTTGAAAAGATTTTGCGAGAATATATCCAATTTTATACAGGAAGGACGATTCGTTCGGCTAATCTAGTAGATAACCTATACGTTGAATTTTAAAATTGCTTTGAGCAGATAGGTATACAAAACACAGAAACTATTATTTAATTTGGTATTACAGACTGATGAGATTGTCCGAATCAGAAACACCTTTAGAGCAAGAAAGTATCTCAGAAAAACCCGATGCTCAAGGGTTTGCGCCAGTATTTAAAAATAACCGCTTCTTAATTTTATGGAGCGGTCAAATATTTTCCCAGTTGGCAGATAAAGTATATCTAGTATTGATGATTGCGATCGTGGCTAATCAATTCCAGTTACCAGGTCAACCAATTAGTAAGTGGGTATCTCCGATTACGATCGCTTTTACCATTCCTGCAATCTTATTTGGTTCGTTGGCAGGAGTCTATGTAGATCGCTGGTCAAAAAAATCGGTTTTAGTAATTTCTAATTTAATTAGAGGTGGTTTAGTTTTAGTTCTCCCGCCATTATTGTTTTACGCTCAAGGAAAAACTATTTTATCAGCTATTCCTTTAGGTTTCGCTTTGATGCTAGGAATTACTTTTGCGGTATCTACCTTTACTCAGTTTTTTGCCCCTGCAGAACAAGCAGTGATTCCTTTAATTGTTAAAGATCGAGATTTACTGGCTGCCAATTCCCTCTACACCACCACCATGATGGCGTTACTCATTATTGGTTTTGCCATCGGCGAGCCTTTATTGAGCGTTGCCGACAAGCTGGCTTTACAAACTGGTTTACCCGATAGAATTGGTAAAGAAATACTAGTCGGGGGGGCTTATGCGATCGCTGGTATTATTCTGTTAGCCTTGCAAACAGGAGAAAAACCAGGAGATTCAGAGAAAGAACAGCTCCATCCCTGGCAAGATATTCAAGAAGGAATCAAATATTTGGGAATAAATAAGCGAGTACGCAACGCTTTAATTCAATTAGTAATTTTATTTTCCATCTTTGCCGCGTTGGTCATCTTAGCAGTTAGTTTGGCAGACGCAATTCCCCAAATAGAAGCCGAACAATTTGGCTTTTTATTGGCAGCAGCAGGAGTTGGAATGGGAGCAAGTGCAGCTGTTTTGGGTAGCAAGGGACAAAACATCAACCGCGCCCGTCTTAGTTTGATCGGCTCAATTGGCGTAGCAGCCTCTTTAATTGGATTATCTTTTGCCACCCAAAACCTTTGGTTAGCCTTAGGGATGACGGCATTATTGGGAGCATTTGCCGCTTTAGTTGGCGTACCAATGCAAACTACGATCCAATCCAAAACCCCTGTAGCAATGCGGGGTAAAGTATTTGGCTTACAAAATAATGCGGTTAATATCGCCCTATCTTTACCTTTAGTGCTGGCAGCCGAAGCAGAATCCCGTTTTGGCTTGCCCTTAGTTCTGATTGGGCTAGCTGCGATCGCCATGTTTGGCGGAACATTAACTTGGTATATGATGCAAAAAGATTAAAAGATTGATAAATGTTCAATGTTCAATGCACGATGATTCTCCCGCAATCTGGTAAATTAACTAAAGCTGATAAATAGTAATTATTGGTCAATAATACTAATTAAATCTTAATTATCCGTTGTAGTTGCCTAGAACAAAGAGCATTTGAATGCACATCGCTTGGCTGGGAAAAAAAACGCCCTTTTGTGGCAATGTAACCTATGGTCGTGAAATTACTAACGCGCTGTTAGATCGAGACTATCAGGTCAGTTTTCTGCATTTCTCTCAACCACAAGGTAGTTACGATAGCCACGGAGAATATGCTAAAAAACAGCACAATTGGTCAAATTGTCACGAGATCCCCTTACCCTTTATTTATAAATCTCAGATATATACCATACCTACCTTAAAGTCGAGCAAGGTATTATTGCGATCGCTACACAAGCTCAAGCCAGATTTGGTTCATGCTTCTTTAACTCTATCTCCTTTGGACTTTTTGCTACCAGACATCTGTGAAGAGTTGAATATTCCTCTGGTAGCCACTTTCCATCCCCCTTTTGACAGTAAAATTCGCAATCTTAAGTCCAGTACCCAATACCTCACCTATCAACTATACGCCCCGTTTTTGGCTCACTATGACAAGACGATCGTATTTAGCGAAATTCAGCGGGATTTACTGGTCAAATTAGGCGTTCCAGGCGATCGCGTGGTAGTTATTCCCAACGGTGTAGATGAGAATAAATATTCTCCTGGTTATTCTAATTTCAAATATCAACTACAAACTAAAAAGCTGTTTGTTTATCAAGGGCGTATTGCCACCGAAAAAAACATCGAAGCTCTACTTAAAGCTTGGAAATTAGCAGACATGGGCGATGATTGTCAGCTATTGATGGTTGGCGATGGTCCCAATAGAGCCTCTCTTCAGCCCAACTATGGCAAAGAGCATAATATTATCTGGTTGGGTTTTGTGGCTGACGAACAACAGCGGATCGATATCCTCAGGGCAGCAGATGTCTTTATTTTGCCTTCTTTGGTCGAGGGGTTGTCAATCTCTTTATTAGAGGCAATGTCTTGTGGTGTAGCTTGTTTAGCTACCGATGCTGGGGCAGATGGAGAAGTACTAGAAAATGGGGCGGGAGTTGTTTTAGATACTCAAGGCGTTACCGCCCAACTCAAAATATTATTACCTCTATTTCGCAATCACCCCGAAATGACTAATCTTCTGGGAGCGAAGGCTCGACAGAGAGTATTAGAAAGGTATACTCTACGGCATAACATTACCAAATTAGAATATCTTTATTCAGAATTGGCTGGCAATAAACAATTAATCATTAATAATTAATCATTATGGTTAAAGTGAGTGTAATTATTCCTGCCTATAATGGCGAGCGCTATATTGCAGACGCGATCGCAGGTGTTCTGGCTCAAACTTATACTGACTACGAAATTATTGCAGTTGATGATGGTTCTGGCGATCGCACCAAAAATATAATTCAACAGTACGGCGATCGTATCAGATACTTTAGCCAAACCAATCAAGGAGTAGCAGCCAGTCGCAATTTAGGTTTATTCAAAGCACAAGGGGAATATATCGCTTTTTTAGACCAAGACGATCTTTTTTTACCCCATAAACTAGCTTTACAGGTAGCAGTATTAGAACAAAATCAGGCGATCGCAATGGTTAATAGTGGCTGGCAAATAGTCGATCAAGATGGCGTATTTCAATCAGCAGTAGAGCCTTGGCTACAAATTCCCCAACTTACGGTAGCAGATCTAATTATTTGGAAACCCGTTTTTTTGGGAGCGATGCTGTTCAGGCGATCGCAATTAGGACGAATTGCGGGATTCGATACTAGTCTCGAACAAACTCCAGATGTCGATCTAGTTATCCGTTTAGCAGCAATGGGTGGGGCGAGTGCCTGGGTCAAACAAACTACAGTCAAGTATCGCCAGCATCAAGACAACGCCTCCAAAAACAGCTTGCTACAGGCTCAAGAATTAGATCGCATTTTAGAAACGTTTTTTAGCCAAAGCGATCTCTCGCCAGAAATAAAAAATTTAGAAGCCGAATCTCGCTATCAAAGTTTAGTTTGGAGTGCTTGGCGACTCCAGCAAACAGGACGTTTAACCGAAATGAGCGATTATCTCAATAAATCATGCCACTACAGCCGAAAATATCCCACACAAATTATTCTCGATTGGGTTACATCTTTTAAAAACTACTGCGCTGAATACGGCGCAAAACTAGATATTACCGCCCTTACCTCTTCTCTAGAATGGCAAACATTAATTAAACAATTAGTGACATAAATACTACTTGCAGGGACGAACGCCATTTGCCCCTACTCTTTCTAAATCCAATCTTCGTCTTCATCTTTATTCAAATTAATTTCAGACTCTCTAGATATTTTAGGAGAACTATTATTTGACCCTTTCTTATCCTTATACTTATAAGAATAGGTAGAACCTGATTTCTCTACACTTTGAGGCTCTTGAGGCTTTTCGTAGCCAGGACTATAGATCGAGGTGTCTCTATCTCTAATTTTGCTGGTAGTTACATCGCTTTTTTTAGACCAAGACTGACTGTTATCTGTACCATCCTCAGTCGAATATTTTTGTTTGGTTGTCCCTCCATAACGGTAGCGATTTAACGTTTGTCCAAGTAAACTAGCAATCGTCCCTCCTAAAGTAAATAAACCAATCCAAACTGCCAAGGGTAAGCTAGGAGTTTGATAGACACAAGCTTGAGTACTGTCAGGACAAAGTACCTTCAAAGCTATAGGTTCTCGATTTTGGACAAAGACAATACCCAGTGCTGCGATGATGAGTATTAACAAAAATAACTTTAGGCGACTCATAAATTTTTCGCTCCTACTGAGAAGATAGCCGAACTTAGATAAAAATTTGCATAAAAGTAGTTAAACAAATTCTCCTGCCATTTTACTCCGTTGTCCAGGTTAGATCGCGATCGCGGATTTTCAAATGTCTGATCAAAAGTTATTTTCTTAAGTAAGTATTGTTCAGCATAAACAATCTTTAGCAAACAATTTGTCTACTCTCGACCAATAACTGATAAATTATCTTTTGAGCCAGAGTTATCCAGATTAGATCGCAAAACCCAATGGTAAATATCCTCAAATCCGATGCCAAGCCAGCTTTATTAGTATTAGCCGATGGAACTACCTATCACGGTTGGTCTTTTGGTGCAGATGGAACTGCAATAGGAGAAGTAGTCTTTAATACAGGAATGACAGGATATCAGGAGGTTTTGACCGATCCTAGCTATTCTGGTCAAATTATTACTTTTACCTATCCCGAATTAGGCAATACGGGAGTGAATCCTGCTGACGAAGAATCGAACAACGTTCAGGCAAAAGCAGTGATTGCCCGTAATGTAACTTATCGTCCTAGTAACTGGCGTTCTACTCAGTCTTTACCCGAATATCTTAAAGAAAGAAAGATTCCTGGGATCTATGGTCTCGATACTCGCGATCTCACCAAAAAATTACGAGACTTTGGTGCAATTAACGGCGGAGTTTCTACCGAAATTCTCGACCCCGAAAGATTGCTTAATTTGGTCAAGCAAGCACCAGATATGAGTGGCTTGAATTTGGTTAAGGAGATCACTACCGACAAAACCTACGAATGGTCCGAAGAAACCGAATCAGAATGGGAATTTATCCCGCAAGGTTCTGAAGAAGATAATTCACTAACCGTAGTTGCGATCGATTTTGGCGTGAAACGTAATATTCTTCGTCGTTTAGCTAGCTACGGGTGTAAAGTAATAGTTGTCCCAGCTAATACCCCTAGTGAAGAGATTTTGGCGCACAATCCCGATGGTATCTTCCTTTCTAATGGCCCTGGAGATCCTGCTGCTGTTACCGAAGGGATTGCTACCACCAAAGCACTGTTAGAAGCTGAAAAACCTACCTTTGGGATCTGTATGGGTCATCAAATTCTCGGTTTATCATTGGGTGCAGAAACCTTTAAGCTAAAGTTTGGACATCGGGGCTTAAATCAACCCGCAGGACTCCAGCAAACACAGATTGAAATCACTAGCCAAAATCATGGATTTGCGATCGCTTTAGAATCTCTGGGTGCAGATGTCGAAATAACTCACATCAATCTCAACGATAAAACTGTCGCTGGCTTGCAACACAAAACTTTGCCTTTCTTTTCTGTACAGTATCACCCCGAAGCTAGTCCAGGTCCCCATGATGCAGATTATCTGTTTGCAAAATTTGTCAAATTAATGCAAGATGCCAAGTAAATAATTATGGGTAAGAAAAATTCTAATAATAAAGCTAGTAAAAACAACAAAAAGGAGAAGAACTCAGAATCAAAAAAGTCGTCCAAAGTTAAAAAACTGAGTAAAAAGGTATACCAGCAAGAGTTAGCCAAGCTACAGATCGAGCTAGTCAAACTACAACGTTGGGTACAACATGCAGGTTTGAAAGTTGTCGTAGTCTTTGAAGGCAGAGACGCAGCAGGAAAAGGTGGCTCAATCAAACGCATTAGCGAATCCTTGAACCCTCGCGTATGTCGAGTTGTCGCGTTAGGAACTCCAAGCGATCGCGAGAAAACACAGTGGTATTTCCAAAGATATGTGGCTCATCTCCCCGCAGCAGGAGAAATGGTGCTATTTGATCGCAGTTGGTACAATCGCGCAGGAGTCGAAAAGGTCATGGGTTTTTGTACCTATGATGAATATAACGAATTCATGCGATCGTGTCCTCAGTTTGAAATCATGATCCAACGTGCAGGTATTATTTTAATTAAGTACTGGTTTTCTGTTAGCGACAAAGAACAAGAAAAACGCTTTCAAGACCGCATTAGCGATCCGACTAAACGCTGGAAAATTAGCCCGATGGATCTCAAAGCTAGAGAAAAATGGGTCGAATATTCCAAAGCCAAAGATGATATGTTTGCTGCTACCGATATCCCCGAATCTCCTTGGAATGTGGTCGAGGCTGACGATAAAAAACGAGCGCGACTTAACTGTATCAGCCATCTTTTAGATACAGTACCCTACGAAGATTTACCCCCTAAAAAGATTGAGTTACCTCCTCGCCAAAAAGAAAGCGATTACGAGCGTCCCCCAATGGATACGCAAAACTTTGTTCCAGTTAAATATTAAAAGATTTATCCTCAAATCAACTACTAATAAATAGACTTTATGTTGGTCTGTTGTCGTTTATTTTTCCGTCAGGATAGCGATATTTGTGTAGGAAACAAAACAACTAATTATTACAGTGTAATTGTTCTGAGATAATAAGCTATCCGACTACCAAGTTTCTTTTAGAATGGCATTGATCGCGACCGTATTTCTAGGATTTTTTATTAGTACAAACGCTCACCTTAACAGGGGTAGCTATAAGCACTTTTAAAATTACTTTTTAGTTGCTGATGTGTGCTTCCTGAAAATCTCCGAGAGTGCATGAGTGTGCAGTTGTCAATTTTCTGACAATGCCATTCTTGAAAATTGGTTGTTAGTTCATTTATTAGCTTCATTTTTGTTTATTATTCTCAATCAGGACATCCACAGTATTCCCTAGAACCTATCCCACTAATAAAATCTTGTTAATCCATATATGAATCGTTGCCAACGCTAAAAAACCATCAAATACACGAGGTTGAGGTTCCCTGCGGACAACCAAACGTCTATATTTTCTTTGATACCAAGCAAAACATCTTTCTTGTTGAAATCTTGACGTATCGTTTTTAATTGGTCTTCCGCGATGTTTTTTAGACTTGTAGACTCGTTTGGGGAATTGAGGTCTAATACCTCTTTTTCTTAATTGCGATCGCTTTTCGCTGCTATCATAACCTTTATCAGCAGCTAAGACAGAAAATCTTCGTCTCGGACGACCTGGTTTACCTGTTTAAATTTTAATGCTGTCGAGTAAAGGCAATACATGCTCCCTTTCACTCCCGTTAGCTGCTGTAGTTCTATTTGCTATTGGCATGCCATTTCCTTCTGTGATGGTATGAATTAAAATGCCCTTTCCTTTGTAGCCATAAGCTACTTCCTCACCGCCACCTTTTCCAGGGGGAAAAAGAGCCGTCAACCGCCCCATAATTCCAGTTAATCATGCCTTTGTTGTGGGCTATGCCCAAAATTCGGCTTTGAAGTTGCTTTAATGTCCCATCTTGTTGCCACCGTTTTAACCAACGATGTGCCGAACTTTTTGATGCCCAGATATTTCCTTGCGGTAGGTCACACCATCGATATGCGGAGCGGTATCCTTTAGGACATCCAGTTATTAATATATAGAGTAAGCTGTTCAACACATAACGAAATGGAGTATGAGGCATTCCTTTTCCACGTTTGTCTGGTTCTGTAGGAAATATATCTTCAAACAACTTCCATCTATTTGCTTAAAGTTCTTAATGCCTCAATACCTTTACAGTTTAACCCTCATCATTGCTAAATTTTCTTGTGTTTACCCTGATATTTCAACGAATTAGTAAGCCCTCAGGCGTTAAATATCAATCTCTGCAAAAAAAACCAGCATCAATGGCTTTGATACTGGTCAAACGGTTACGTCAGTTAAACATTCGTGATGATTTAATTGTATCTTTGAAAAGAGCGATAGTCTCTAACAACTAGTAGAACTCTTGCAGCTATTTCCAGAAACCTGGGTTAAGTTTTGGGAAAAGGTAAAAAGTAAAAGGTATGAGAAATACTCCATTGCCCGACGCGAAGCTTATCCTTTACCCCTTTCTCTGACCTCACGCAAGAATTCTAATAATCTAGATCTAAAAACCAACACCATCAGCATCAATACCAGCTAAAGCATCCAACTGACTCATCGAAAGAGCATCACCACCAAGACGATCATACTGCTGAATCAATGCCGAAGCAAAAGG
>Ga0115030_1000238_pt1 | contig 21173 bp, 14 predicted proteins | sample SidtaG_4_FD_87174 | JGI IMG/M metagenome (GOLD analysis project Ga0115030, IMG submission 87174) | Marine algal microbial communities from Sidmouth, United Kingdom - Sidmouth_Male1 metaG | ecosystem: Host-associated > Algae > Red algae > Unclassified | place: Sidmouth, United Kingdom | collected... | reverse complement strand
GACGGGGGTGTGCCTGAAGGACGCTGAGAGAGGGTCCTACGGGGGTTAAGAGGCCGCTGGCCTAGCGCCTGGGACCGGTCCCGAGAAAAGCAACGCATCCACCCAACTACCTCCCGCTTCACACCTCCTGGCCTTGCGACCACCGACAGCAGAGTGCGGCACGTCAGATGCGTACGAGCCGCAGCTGTTGGAATTGAGCGACGCACTCAGCGTGACAAACCCCAACCAGGGCAGCGGCCTTCTACGCTTAACACGTTATGACAAGACGATTGCGCAGCTGGGGTAGACCGCTGGTGCTGTCGTTGCCAAGCTGCGGCTGGAGCGCCGAGACCCTCGCGTTGCGCGACGGCTTCAAGCGCTTGTGAGAGGTACGGCGGCCATCTTTGAAGACGCCGTCAACATTCTCGGCAAGACGTCGATGGCGGCCCGCCGTCTTCGTGTCGGGTATGCATCGCTCAAGAGCGCCGCCGGTGGGGGCGGCTCTTGGCAAAAGCAGACGATCAACGCGCACGTTGAGCTTCGCACGCTCATCACCTACGCGCGGGACACTGCGCTACTGATTGCCGCTGTGACGTCCCTGGTACAAGACGGGGAGCTGCCCGCAACCACGCGCGCGGCACTTGGCCGTCGTGTGCCGCGCTTTTCTCCAAAGACCAGGGCGGCCGCGATGCTAGTCGTGCTCGAGCTGGACGCGGTCGACCAGAGCCCGGCAATTACGACGCGTCGGACGGTTGGGCATGCTGGCAGACCGCCACTGCCGTTGCCCTCTATTGCTGGCGTCAGCTCCTCCGCAGGTGCAGCGGCCGGTGCGGCTGCAGGCAGTGGCAATGACGGAGAAAGTGCCGGGGGAGGCAGTGCCGGGTACACGCGAGGTACACCGGCCCGAGCGCCAGTCGTGGCATCGGCGCCCCATGCGCGCCAAGCTCACTCGCAGCTCGCGTCTGGGGCAGCGGCCGTCGTGTCGCCGCCGAGCGATCAAGTAAGTGGCGCCACGTTGGACGGTGCCCTGCGGCGCCTCATTGGCGCTATATTCCACGAGCAGTACGACCCGCGGCGCGCAAAAGCTGGCGGGGAGGACAAGCAGGCGTGTGACTTGGAGCTTGTTATGCCCTTTTACTCGTTGGTGTACACCAATGAGTCCGTAGAGGCTCCAGGCTCTGTGGCATGCGACGCGGTACCGGGCGGTGGACAGCGGGGCAGTGGCGCCACTGGGCGTGCTGACGGCAGTGCGAGCGGTGGGACGGGCGGCGACAACGACCACACACGAGCGGCAAGCAGCGGTGGACAAGGCTCTTCGGCGCGCGGCGCCGATGGGCCGCCGCCGACGTACATGTCGGCAGAACATGCGTCCCACGCATACGCGTCGTTCTTGTTTGCGACACATGCTGCGTCGGTGGACCGCGTGATTAACCAGCCAACACCTGAGGGGCACGCGGACTCGTGGCTGTACGTCGACGAGGTGACCAACACCGAGGGCTGCACCGCCGCCGCTCACGTCACGTCGATGCTCTCCCAGTTCAAGATCATTGCAAGGAGCGAGTACCAAACGGTTGCTTTTTCCCCATGCGAGGACCCAGACCACCAGCTTGATGGCTCCATCTGTGGCACGCTACCTCAACGCGGCCTGCACATGAGCACCGCTGACGTCGGCGGTCGTGTTCGGCAGCTGCAGAAGATGGTGTGGCGGGTCATGACGGAGCAGCTGCTCCTCGGCTACGACCCCACGGCGGGGGAGAGCGGCTTCCTTGTTGGCGCTCGCGCGCTGGTCGACCCGCCGACGGCGAGGATGGTCGGCAGAACCTTTCTCGAGCATCCATCCAACAAGCACATCACTCGCAAGTGGACGCTGCACTTTACACGCAGCAACGTTTTGGCCACTTCCCCGCTGCGGCCGTTTGAGTGCACGGACGCCGAGACGCTGCTGCAGCCGACTCCAAACCCGGAAGCTGGCGAGCCGGCGCGTCTGGCGGCGGACCAGCTCTTCACCGCGCGCCGCAGCGAGGCAGACGTGTGGTTGCGGCGCTACCGCGAGGTGGCTGCGGCACTGTGGTCGTTGCAGCACGTGACTGCAGATGCGCCCGAGCGGCTGACCGAGTCGCGCGAGACGCTCATCTGCGACACGCTGGAAAAGCGGCGTACACTGTTTTGGGAGGCGGGACTTGGCACGTTTGTGATTGTCAGCGGGGAATGGAAGGGGTCGACGGCAAGCGGCGGCGTCGCGCGTCAGGCCTTTAGACGGCTACACGCGGCAACGTCGACGATGACGCTGACGTTTTTGGCGCTTGTGGAGCCCATGGAACGAGGGGTCGTGCGGTCGGTGCGACAAGACATGCGCCGTCGCGGCGAGGTGCCTCTTGGCGGCACCGTTCGGCCAGCGCATCTGCTCTTTCGAGATGAAGCGGGGCGGCCATTGAGCCCGTTCTTCCTAAGCTCCCGGCTCAAGACGCACTTGGCGGACGGCCACGGTGTCGCCGACTATCGCCACTTTGCCGTCGGCGTCATCCGCGTCCTCACTGGCTGGGACGTCGACAGCGGGCCGTTGTCAAGCGCCGATGGTTTTTCGGATCGAGCGCATGCGGCAGGTCCTTTGGCGGCGGCCGCAGACTCGCAGAGCAAGCACAGATCGGCAACGGCTGCAATAGTCTACGCGACGGACGCTTCGTCGGCAATCCCCGGCCTTTCCGCGCCACTGCGAGAGCTCCACGGGGTCGTGTCTGCGACGCTGCAGCGCGCCATGGGTCTTGCCTGGCGGCAGCCCCGAGGGAGGATGATGCATCCCACAAGAGATGCAGCTATCGGCGTCGCGTCTTCGCCGGCGCTGACGGGGGGAGCCAGCCCAGACGAGGTTGTCGATGCCATGATGGAGCTGCTGCCGCCGCAACGAGCAAAACGTTGCCGTGCGGCCCCCGATGGGGCTTCGGCAGCCGCAGGCGGTGACGCTCGTCGCGCGTTGGCCGCGCTGACTGCGGCGGCTGTGACGACGCCAGTTGCAGCAGGGGACGCTTTTTCTGCTGCAGCAAGCGGCTTTGGCCAAGTCGGTAGCGGCGGCGGCGGTCCCGCCGCGGCGGCGGTGGTCGCCCCAGCTCGAGCGCGCAAGCGGCCTCGCGGCGGCAAGCTCGGCCGCTGGTCCCCGCAGCCGTCGTCGCTGCCGACAGCGTTGCATGCGTCGTCACGGGGTGGCGTCGGGGGCAGCCGAAGCCCGGCTGCCGTCGTTGCTCATGTGCACGGGCGGGTGCGGCGGCTGACGCCGGTGACGACCGGGCCGCTGCTAGACCGTCTGGTGCGCTGGCTACACGGCGATGCCATATGGCGGTCCCCGCTGCAGCGAGAAGCCGCGCTCGTGACCGCGTGTGCGACGGACCCGGTCACGATCTTCGTCGTCATGCCGACGGGCTCTGGAAAGACGCACGTGGCGTTGCTACCTGCCCTATTGGAGCAAAAGGCGGCTGTCATGGCGGCGGCGTCGGACCTATTCGCCGACGATACGGACATCCAGGACGCGGCCGGCAAGCGCGTTTTGGTTGTTCATCCTCGGTGCGCCGTTGGTAGCGCGAGCGCTGCACGCTCAGAGACGCCATCGCCACCGCCAACACCATCACCAAGTGACTCACCGACCACGGCAGCCGGAGTGGCGGCGTCGGCGGCTCAAATGGCGCAGGTGCCTGCTCTGTTGCCTCCGACTACTATTGTCGTCACGTCGACGAGGGCGGTGACTCGCAATTGGCTTGCGGCGGCCAGGCGGCTCGACATCACGGCGGCGTACTGGTCTCCGGCCACCGCGTCTGGCGTGACGGTCGATGTTGTCGACGTTGGAGTCGTCTTCAGGCAGTGTGCCGCGTTTCGCCTGTGGGTGTCAACGCGGGACGCGCATGGGCGGCTCGCACGTCTGTTCATCGACGAAGCGCACCAGATCCCACTGTGGAGCAACTTTCGACAGGACAACGCGGGTCTGGCGCAAGCACTTGCTGGCTTTCCGGCCCCGGTCATTCTCCTGTCTGGCACGATCCCGCCAGCGCTTGAGCCGTGCCTCCGCTCATGGGTGGGGTGCGACGCGACGCGGCCGTGCGCGGTTCTACGAGGCGCCACGACGCGGCGGGCTGACTTGCGGTACCTGATCGAGGAAGGGCCGTCCAAGGAGTTGCTATGTGGTGGCAGCGGTGGCGGTCGTGACGGCAGGCAAGAACGGGTGGGAGGTGTGACAGCCCCCAACTGGCGGGACGCAGCTGTTCGGCAGCGCTTGCACTCGGCCTTTGCTGGGCGCGTGTGCACAAGGGCAACTGAGCTCCGTACGGCAGCCGGCTCCGTGCGCGGGCGGTCTGGTCTCGTTGGTGTATTCTGTCAGACGCTGGAGGCGGTCGAAGCTGTGGCGGACGAGATCAAGGCGCTCTTGGAGCTCGTGGACGGCGCGGCTGCAGACATCACTGTCCTGCGCTACACGTCCGAGTCGCTTGACCGTGAGACCGTTTTGGACGCCATGACGAGCTCCGAGCCGAGGGCGGGGATCCTGGTCGCCGTCGGCACGCCGGGACTCGCGACCCGGACGGACTGCGCGGGCATGGCGCTGTCCTTTCATCTCGGCGGGCGTCATCTCTTGGACTTTCTCCAAGCATCTGGGCGCACCAATCGGGAGGGCGCGACCATTTGGGTCCCTGGAGGACCGCCGGTGACGACCGTTGGGGAGGTCATTGTTTGGAACCCGCCCGGGTACTCGACTCTACTCTCTTTCACGCCTGCAAGTCAAGCCGCCGGTGCTGCGCGCCGAGCGGACGCGCGAGGCGCAGCACGTGTTGGCGACAACGATGGAGACGTCACTGTTGGAGGCGACAGAGTCGTCCTGCCCAGTCTACCTCCACCCGATGCGCCCGGCGTGGCGCATGTCGGCGACTTTGACAAGTTTACGAGCATGCATTCTCGTATCGTCGGGCGTTGCCGGCGCAAAGATCTCGAAGCGACTGCTGATGGTGTCAACTCTGACCTTGTGCTCTCCTGCAGCAGTGCGCACTTCCCGCTTTGTGACGTATGCAGCGAGTCTGCTTCACGCTCCTTCATTGCAGGATCGGGCGACGCTCTGGACGGGCCGCCGTCAGGGCATCCCCCTCCTCCACCGGGGAGCCATGATGGAGAGGGCGGCGGGGCACCTGCCGGTTCGTCTTCGGCTTTTGCCGCCTCCAGCACCGACGCGGGCGCGCGAGCCGCCGCCGAGGTTGTGCTTCAGCGATGGGCCGTCCAGGGTGTGCGTTACGTGCCGGATGCCGTCGCGGCGGTCGCAACTCCACCGGTGGTGCTTTCGCCCATCTCAAGTGCAGCATCGACGCCCGCCGATGCTGCTGCTGCTGCTGCTGCTGCTGCTGCTGCAAGGCGGGAAGCGGCCGCAGTCGGCGAGGCAGCGCCTGTCAGCATCGATGGTGTTTCCCGGCGCAAGCGCAAGGCGCCCGACGTCGGCGGGGCTCCTACTCACGTCGGTGCCATCCTCGCGCCGGCGTTGTCTACCGCGCTTTTCTGGAGTGATAGAGCTGATCTCGGATCGCCGGCACCCAAGGTTGCGCGGCTGCTACTACCCGAGGCGCAAGGTAGTGTGGCGGCTGCTGCGGCACTGTCGTCGTCAACTCCGACGTTTTCTACTCCTGGAGGTGCACCCAGTCATGGCCGCAAGCGTGGCGCCGGGCAAAATGGGGACGGCTCGAGCAACGGAGGCGGCACCGGGCATCATCGGGCGCTTATAAGCGGCGGCAGCATGGCGAGGAGGTTGCCGGCTTCAACGTCATCATCACCCGCACAGCGTCACTTCTCCCAAGGGCAACAACCGCTGTCAACAGCTGAATCGGGTGCCGGCCGAACTCAGCTCCTCGACGTTGCCATTGGCGTCCACGCGAGGCCATTGGTGAGTTCAAGACAAGGTACGACGTTCGTGCGGATGCCTGCCGGGTTGCCGCCGGCCGACGCGGCTGCCTTATCGGCAGCCATGATCGTCCTCCCGCGTTGCCTCTCTGCTGCAAGAGCGCTCCGAGCCGTCGGCGATGGCGGTGACGGCGTTACCTGCGAAAGCTGCCGGGCGACGGTGGTAGGCACTTTAACGCCGGGAGCGTCGCACTCCCCGGGTAAGTGCTGCCGGGGCTTGTGCGTCAGGTGTATGAAAGCCGACTCGCTGGACCATCCCTCGGTGCCGCTCGCAAGGCGGCAACGTGTCGTCAAGGTAACTGGAGAATGCCGTCGTGCCCGGGGTCGTGCCGCCGGGCACTCCAGTGGTGGCTCGCAGCCGTCCGGCACGGGGGGCGTTGGGGGACACGTCTTCCCAGGCGGCACCTCGGTTGGCGCCGCCTCCATCCTCCCGTACAGCTGGTGTTGTGGCTGGGCGCGGCCTGGGTCTCTGTGCTTTGCGTGCTTCCTGCCCCGCTCCGTGCAGTTTGGTGAGGCCGGCAAGTTGTCGCTCCATGGCGACGGGTTTGAGCCGCGCTTCTGCCCGTGGGGTACCGCTATCAGGGTGGCCGTGCTTCAAGTCAACATCGTGCGCCTTGGCGCTGCTGCTGACGTCGACGTGCGGGCACCCGGCAGCTGGGAGGCGACCATGCGTGAGGTGTTGGGCTTTTCATGGTCTGCGGCTCCAGTGGACATGCTGCATGACGACGCGCAGCACTTGTCGTCAGACCAAGCACCACCTGAGGCGCACGTCGACCCCATCGTTGTACGCTACCCTCCGGCGTCCATCCTGTGGGCTGCCGATGGCGATGTCGACGCCTTTGCGCGCTGGCTTGTGGCGGGTGCGGGCCTTCCCAACATTTTCTTTTTCGCGCCTGTCGTTGCCCGCGCTCTTCGCGTATCCCCTGACGGCGCCGGGTTGTAGCGCGCATCGGTTTCACATTGGTCGCGCTGAGAGCTTTTGACTGTTTGTGCTGCTTGCATGGCTTGTGTTTATCTGCTGGGTTGCCGCAGGCGTTTGCAAAACGACTGTTGTACTCCACATTTCTTGCTGTGGTCAGGACGACGACTGGTCACGCTCGCCAGGCCCGCTGGCCTCCCACGGTCCGTGTGGCGTCGGCTGTGGTTTACCCAGTCAGCGCCCTGTCGAGGACTGTGGACCCCCCGCGCATTTTTAAGATTGATTCTATCGCTTTGGGTGTCACAAAAGCAGAGCTCTATGCGTTGTCGTCCCTTGAGCCATCGGTTCACGCCCTTGAGCCGCCGACCCGGACCGCTGCAAAATATCAGACGTTTCTATGCGCCGCAGGAGCACAGTAGCGTCCGTTTCAGACGAGAGGGCGCTGCTTGAGCTGCCGCTGCTTCAGACAACAGGGTCGCAATTGTGCCAACGGGTAGCTTTTGGTGCTTGTGCTGCCTGCTTTTCGTTTCCGCGGTGCGTTCGCCCCCATTTTCCTGGTGGGACAGGAGCTGCTTTTGTGCCGTCGTGCTCCTCGCCTCGCGCCTTTGAGCGCCTTCGAGCCAGAATCGAAGGGTGCATGCATCGCAGTGCACCGTGCCATCCCATTGCCAGTTGAACAAAACAACGGCTTTGAAACGCGCACATCGAGGTATGCACCTGATTGTGCAATTGCCACACCCTCAAATGATCGTGGCATGGTGCGTGCATCGATGTGCACGATGCCAGCAAATTGTCATTCGAATTGAATTGTTGCTGTACAGTGCGCACATCGAAAGACACACGACGTTGAGCAACTCCTTACACCTTTCAATGTCAGTTCCGCGGTGCCCGCGCGGATGTGTGCACGCGCAATCTCGAATGAAAATCGAACCCATGAACGACCTCGCTGTGCGCGCCCTGAAGAGTGCACCTCGTCAAAATTTGGAATGCCGCAAAATGTTACTTCCGGTGGCGCACGTCGAATCATGTGCTGAAAATCATGTTTCTGCGTGACTTCATTGATGCGTGTGTGTCGCGCGCATCGACGTATGCACATAGCTGTGCACTTGCTTTCGGATTCGAGCCGTTTTTCTTGGAATGGGCTCATCGAAGTGTGCGCTGCGCTGAGAATTTTGTCTGAAAACTGTCATCCAATCACTGTGTTAGGGTGGGCTCATCGAAGCGTGCGCGGCGCTGATGATTTGTCAAAATTCGGGCGGTCGTGTGCTCTGCGGGCATCGTTGTGCGTGTGCGTTCGAGAGTGCGTGAGAGATTTCGATTTCCGGACTCTGGCGGCCGTTTTGGCCAGGCCAGTGCACAGGTACTCTGCAAAAGAAGCGCGGCTATTCGACGATACGCGCAGGAACGGTCGTGATCACCGCTCACAGCGATTGATTCCCGCGTTTTTTGCGCTGCTGCGCGTCCCCTGATTGGCATGGAGGCGGATCATCAAGTGCGCGTTCCAAGCGTTTGTCAATGAGCTCAGCGCTTGTGAGTGGACTGTTTTAGAGCCGTTGGCGCGCCTCTCCGTTGCGGGGGCGGATTGTCTTTGGTGCGCGACTGGGATTCGCGGCGGGCGTCGCGCTCACCGGCCGCCTTCGTGTCCCGCCGCTCTCGCTTTCCTTGTCGCATGCTCCCGTGCTCCGCTGTTCTCCGCTCCCCTCCCTCGGTGCTGTTGGCCCTGCGGTGCTCCGCTCACCCCGCGTTCCCTTGTGCTGCGCTCTGCCGCTCGCTCGTCGTGCTCGCCCCCGGCCCGTCGCCTTCGTCCCAGTAGCCCATTTCGAATTGCTGTTGCTGTCGCCGGTGTCCTGCTGCAAGCAGGTGGCATTTGCGGCGCGCGGCGCGTGCCCTGCTAGTCGCCCTGTCGAGCCCCTTTTTCCCTCGTCCCAGTAGCCCGTTGCGGATTGCTGTTGCTGTCGCCGGTGTCCCGTTGCAAGCAGTTGGCACTTGTGGCGCGCGGCGCGTGCCCTGCTAGTCGTCCTGTCGATCTGTTGGGCGTCCGAATCTCGTGTCCTTCTCTCCCGTCGACGTCCTCTGCCCCGTCGTGCTGCTACCCCTGTTGCTGTCCTGGTCCGCGGCGGCGGCCCTCGATCCTGCCGAGCCGCTGTTCCTCTGATTCTCGTGCCGAACTTTCTCGTCGTCGTCCCTGGTGCCGTCGTGCCGCTACCTCTGCTGCTGCTTCGGTCCGCCGCGCCGGCTCTTGGTCCTGGCGCGCTGCCGCTCGACCGAGTCTCGGGTCGTTGTATTTCGTCGTCTCCCGTGGTCTCGTCGTGCCGCAGCTTTTGGCGCTGCCGTGGTGCGCCGCGGCGGGTCTCGGTCCTGCCGAGCTGCTGGTCGTCCGCGTCCCGTGCCGTTCTTCCTTGTCTTCGCCCCTCGATCCGTCGTGCCGCTACCTGTGGTGCTGCTCTGGTCCGCCGCGCCGGCTCCTGGTCCTGCCGCGCTGCCGGTCGACCGAGTCTCGTGCCGTTCTCTTTTGTCGTCGCATGTGGTCTCGTCGTGCCGCAGCCCCTGGTGCTGCCGTGGTCCGCCGCGGCGGGTCTCGGTCCTGCCGAGCTGCTGGTCGTCCGCGTCCGGTGTCGTTCTTCCCCTTCGTCGCCCCCGGTCCCGTCGTCTCTCTACCCCTCGCCCTGTCGTGGTCCGACGCGCAAGTTCTTCGTCCGGTCTCTCTGCCGGTCATCCTGGTGTCGTGTCGTTCTTCGGCGTCGTCGCGCTCCATCGTGTGGTCCCGCTACCTCTGGTCCCGCCCCTGTCTGACGCGCCTGCCCCTCGTCCTGTCGCACTGCGGTCTTTTGAGTCCCGTGCCCCCCTTCCCTGTCGCGCTCCTTCGTTTCGTCCCTCAACACTTAGTACTGCCCTCAGTCATCGCCTGACGCGTTTTTTTGCCTCGAGCGGCTCGTTTCGGTTTCGTTAGGGCGTTGCGCGGCCTGTTGCGGCGTGCGCGGTCCGCACCTGCTGCACCCGCCGGCGCCCCCCAGTGCCATCACGCGCCATTCATTTTGACCACACGAGGCGTTTGTCGTCTTCCCGGCGCGCTTCGCCCGCCTGTTGCGCGCCCGGTGCTTCTCTGTTGTTGCCGCGTCTCTTCCGGCCTCTGCACGGAGTGGTGTGGGGCCTGGCGTCGCTTCGTGCTTCGGGCTTCCTTTCGTGCTACTCGCGGTGTTGCGCCCTAGCGTGGCTGTCTCCAGTGGTGTCGTGTCGATTGGCCAGCCCGCCGACACCGCGCCGGTGTTTGCCCTGCACCTCGCGTTTGGCCCGTCATCTTCCCGCTGTGTCTGTCTTCCATTTTTCTGTTGCTGCTGAGTCGTCGCCGTTTATCTTTTCGAGCAAGCGTGCTCACCATATCGTGCATCTCCGTGATTATATGACGGTGGGTGCTTGACACCCTCGTGCCGCGCTCGCGCAGCTGCACGTTGGTGTGCGTCGGGCGTTTGCGATTGTTGCGCTTCGTACGAGTGCGCGACTGCACGCGGCGGGGCTTGGTGGAGCGCCGCTTGTCTTCTCGTTGGGTCCGGCGGCGGCAGCAGCAGCGCGTGCCCGCTTCATTTTCTGAGCGCGATGGGCGGCAAGAAGGAGGGGAAGGGCCGCCACTCCTCCAAGAAGGGCAAGAAGTTCGCGCCCAAGGCGCCGCGCATGACGGCGCCGAGCGGAGGCTCAGCCGCTGGCGGCGGTAGTGGCAGTGGCGCTGCCGGCGCCAACACCGGGGCGCGAAGCGGCCAGACTTTAATGGGTCCCTTTGCAGGATACGAGATACAGGGGGGCGGACCAAAGCGGGCGGCGTCGCGACGCGGTGTCGGAGAGGGTCGAGGGAAGCGGAGCCGCGCCTCCGAGGCGCCCGCGCCTGCCATATCTACCGTGGGGCACGGCTTGCCGGCGGGCGGCGAGCCGCGTCTTGACGATGGCGGCAGTGGCGGCAGCGGTCATCGTGCCGCTGATTCCGCGGCCATGTCCGTTGGACTGCCCGTCGAGTCGGCGGGCGCTACCGCCCCCGAACCGGCTGCAGATGCTACTCGTGTGCGTGTCAGTGAAAGTCGCACGCACGGCGGTTCTCCTGCGGGCGGTGGCAAACCCGACGGGGACGGCCTGCGCGCAGCCGGCCGCTCGATTGGTGTTGCAGCGGTGCGCCCTCGCCGGGATGTAGCGAGCCGGTCTGAGGGCGCGGCGCTCTTTGAACGTGTGAGTCCTGGGGCTGTCGAGCGCGCCACGCCTGTGCCGCCGCCGTCGTCTCCACGGCCTCTTTCTTCTACGGACGGGACGGCCGCAGCTGTTGTGAGTACGGCACCTCGCCTGCTCGCTGCACCGATCCCGCCGGCGGCTCCTACGACGACGACGACGGGCACGGGCGGCGGCGGCCTCGGCGCGTTAGCGCCTACGCACGCCGCGGTCGGAGGCGGCACTCATACGGGGAGTTTGAAGCGCCGTGTGCCACCTGTGCGCTCCTTGTCGCCCACGACGACAAAGGCGCTGCCTCCCCACAAGAAGGTCCGCCAAGAGTCGCGCGTCGCGTCTGCGCCGTCTGTCGGCACGCAAGTCGCCGCAAGTGCTGACGTGGCAGCCGCTTCTACCGCTTCTCCCTCCGTTGCTCCGGGTGCCGGTGGTGGTGGCAATGTAACCGATGTTGACGCGGCTCTGAGGCCTGTTGGCGCGCTAGCAGAGGAGCCTTTCGCGGCTGTCGACAAAAACGCTGTTTCACGGGTCGACCCTGTGAGCAGCGCAGATGACCGCGCCGTTGCTCTTTCGAGCACACCTGCAGCGGCTGTGGCGCGCGCGCTGGATGCCCCAGCGGGCGCTGCCGGAGAGGGCGCTGTTGTTGCTGGTGGCTCAGCCGGTGGTGCGTTGTCTTTGCCCACCGTTGAAGTCGCGGCGGACGGCGCGGCCGAAGGAGTCGGCAGTGGGGCAGTCGACCTGTCCCGCCACACGCTAACCGTTCCTCGCCCGGAAGCGCCCCGTGCCTTTGTATCGGCCGGCGGTGTGGACGCCGCACTGGAAGATTACAAGGAGGAGCAGAGTGTCTTCAAGCTTTGGGACGTTCGCATCCCGGCGCACGTCGTGCGCTGCGTTGACGGTGCCCACGTTTGGAGCCTTGCGTTGGACATCGCGGACCGCGGTTTTAGAGCGACCAGCGGCATGGTGGCCGTCACGCGGCACGCACCTGGCGACGGGTCGGTCGCGCTCCTTGATTGGGTGCGGCTTCGATGTCCTACGGAGTCTGGTCTGGACCCGCGGTCGGTGCTGCGGCTTTTGATGCAGAGTTGCAAGCTTCTCGAAGGCGGGGCTCCATCTCGCGTGGACGAGGTGTTTGCGAGTGCAGCGCAGGCGTCGACGTCGGCCTCAAGCAAGATCGTCCTAATTAATGGCCTGCACCGCATGCTGGCCCTTACGCTCCTGTTTGTTTTCGGAGCGCCTGTGCCCGACGCCCCCGATGCTTCATACGACGACGCTGGAGGTTTTCTTGGCGGTCGACTTCCTGCTGTCGGACGGCAACCGACGGAAGGGCAGCCCGCTCCGCCCGCCCCCAAGATGCCAGACTTCTCGGCGCTACCGGCTTCGCTCCTGTCGGCACCGGGGAGCGGCGGTGGGCTGGCGGCAGCCGTCATCTTGGCGGTCGGGCGGCAGCTCAACGTGGACACGGGCGTCGTGGCGCGTCATCACTCGCTTGCGGATGAGCTCACGTTTGCTCAGAACTTTGCGTGGACGCACGCTGTCACTTTGCGCTCTGGGGAGCAGCTGGTCGTCCCCAAGCTTGTCGAGTTGTGGAAAGGTGCGACGGCGGCCAAGGGCGGCAAGACGGGCGGAGCTTTTGCGGACGCAGGAGGCGCGAGCGCCTCCAAGATGGAGAAGTAATTTTTCTTTGCGGTGTGGGCGTCCGACAGCCCTCGCGCGTCGGCGCTCATTATTGAGCACGAGCTTCGTGCCCGAGCTCTGTCAGAGCGCATTGCGGCGGTGCAGCAGAGGGACGTCGCGGCGATTGCCGGAGCTCGCCGGATTGCTTCCTCCTCCTCGTCGCACCGTGCGGCCGCCGCGGCGAGTACGACCGTGTCTCAGAGAGAAGTGAACCGGCTCGTCAACGCCCTCAAGGCGGCGGACGCGAGGGCCGGTCCTGACGGCATGCAGATGCTGCTGGGCGTCGAGGCGTTTACCGTGTCGGCGTTGATAAACCCGGCGGGACTTCCAGTGTCTGCCGTCGACGCGGCACGCGCATGTGTCATCCGACGGGGCTACCTGTACACCGGCTCGACGGACCGCCTGGCGAGCGGCAAGGCGCACCTGTTGCGTCGGCTTCGCAACGGCAACGAGGTTTCATTCTTCCACAGCACGTTAGTCATCATGCAGCAGATTCTTCTCATGGAGTGCGCCGCGTACCACGTGTCACCCAGCGTTCTGTTTGGGCTTGTCAAGAGAGAGGCGCAGGCGGAGCTCTCCGCGCTGCAGTCGTCACCAGCCGACGACGGCCGCGTGGCAACGGCTCGGCGGGCGCACGACCGGGCGCGAGAGGCACGGGCGGCTGTCGAGCTGCGTCTCGAGGAGCCCGCGGCGCGATTGCCATCGCTGCGTGCCGCGCTCGGCTGGCCTCCTCACGTGGCTTCGCTGCCAGCGGCAGACTCTGCTAACGCGTTGCACCCGCTCTTCTTAAGCGCTGAGGCGGCTGCGAGCCGCCTTCAACTGGCGACATCTGGGTCTGTGCAGCCGGCGCCCAAGGCGGTGGTGGTGCCCGCGCGGTGGCTGGCGGGCACGCTCGAGGCGACGGTGATTCGGGCAGACACGGCGCCGTACGAGCAGATTTTGCCGCAGCTGCGCACCGTGGCCGATTTCGGCGAGTCGCTGCAGTCGTACCTCGCACGGGTGCTATGCTTCGTCGGGCCCCGTACCGTCGGACAAAGCGAGGTGGCACCAGCCGTCCCAGATGGCGTCTCCAGCGCCTTTGGCAGGTCGCTCTTTGAGAGCGACGCTGTGGATGACAGGCTGAGCTTCCGCCCGCCCTTTCCCAAGATTGCACGGCAGCTTGCACGCGTAGTCTTGACCCGCTCCGTCTTGGAGAGGCAGCAGCGGGCCTCGGGGACTTCCGTTGGGGCGGCTTCTGCGTTGGATTCAGCGCCATCGGGCGCTGACGCTCCTCCTGGGACTGCCGCGGCTTCCGATACGGTCGGTGTTGGGGCGCCTGCTGTCCAGAAGTTTGCCTCAGACGCCGCCACGTCTGGCGCTGGTGGCAAAGCGGCATCACCCTCTTACGCAGGTGGCAAGGGCAACCTGCCGGAGCACGCGACATCTCCGCCGGCTTCGCGTCACAGCGGCTCTTCACCATCGGCGTCGGCGGCGAGCGGCAGCGAGGTTATTGAGGCCGCAGACTCGCTTCCTCCGTCTCGCAATGACGGTGCTGCCAATGTCAGAGGGTCTCTTGGCGGCCAGCAGCTCGGCGGTGCTGACTCTCTTCCGGACGGAGCGTCGGCATCGGTAGTCGCACAGCCCCCGGTGCCGGGCGAGTTCTTCAGCCGGCCGATGGCTGCCGACTTGACGGCAGCGGCAGGCCGCGCGGCGCCGGCTGAGCCAGACACGGGGGCCCCAGTGGCTTCCAGCGCTGGTGCTGGAAGCTGTTGGGAGCGCGTCGGGGCCACGTATGCCGCCCGCGGCCGTGCCGCCGTCCATGAGCGACCAACACCTTGCGGCAGTGTCGGCGGCGGGTGTGGCCGGCAGGGGGGCTCCGCCAGAGGCTGCAGGTCCTGTGTGTGGTGCTGGGCATCGTCCCCTTGTTGGGGCCGTTGTTGCAGCGGCTGATGCTGCCGTCGAGCAAACGCCCTTGTTCTCTACATCTTCCACGACCAGTGCGCGTACACGCGTGGAAGGCCCTGGTGGTGGTGCTGTGGTCGCCGGCTCGGATGCAAGTGACCGTCTTTCAGCAGGTGACGCACCGGCGGAGCCACGTGTTGGGGCTGACGCGCAGCCGCCTGGTCCGATGACGGAGCCTCCCGGTGTCTACCCTGCAGCAGCTGCCAGGCGCACAGCTGACGCAGCTGCATCTGCGTCGGATGCCGCGGGGGCGGATTTGGTCGCCGCTTCAGTGGGGGCGCCGACGACTGGGCCTGCCTCGAGCGCCTCCAAGCCTGCCGGCATGGCTTCCACGCACTCTAGTGATGGTTATTACGCCAAGAAGAAGGTCATCGTCATCGCGTCGAGTGATTCAAGCAGCAGTAATGATGTGGCAGGCCGTGCTCGTCGCGGCCGTGCCAGGCAAGGCGGCGGTGGAGAAGCGGGCGGCCCAGAAGATGGGGATGCGGATGCTCGTGCTCCGCGCCGTGTTTCTTTGACTTCTCCGTCCAAGGCAACGCCAGTCTCTCGTCCAAGACGAGCGGCGGCACTCCGTGCCACCACCGCGCTGTCGGCTGCACGGACGGCCGCGGCCGAGAGCCCGTCGTCCTTGTCGGATGCGCTGCGCAGCCCATCTCGTGGTGCCGGCGGGGGCGGCGCTGCTTCGGCCGGCGTGCCCGCTGTCCCAGCCAATGAAGTCGATGGGGCCGCAATGGTTGGTGGCGGTGGCGACGACAAGGACGAAGGCGGTCTCGCGTCTGGGGCCCCGGCGCGCTCACTGTCGGGTACACCCGTTTCTCTTGGCCAGTATCCGTCTCCGGCAGCGATCGCCCGAGTCATGGCTGCTGCGTCGAAGGCCGCTGCCAAGCTAGTGGCAGAGGACGGCGTCCTTTACACGGATGTACAGCAGCCAGTACCCCGTACGCTTTGGCCAGCGTCGCAGGCGGACCATGAGGCGCACGTTGCGTCGTTGCCCGCGGCGTGCACTTCGTTGCCGACGGACCATCGTGCTTTGTTGGCGTCGGTTATGAGTGTGGACGAGTGGCGGACGCTCGACGCGTCCATTCGGCGGTACTTTGTGCGTCAAGCTCGCTGTCTTCCGCTGTGGCCGGTTGATGCTGCCGAGGTCGGTGTCGGAGCCTTGTCTGTCGCTCCTGCAGCTGGCGGTGGTGGCGCCGACGGTTTTCTTGTCGACCTGGCCAGGCATGTGACGGGCCTGAACCACGACGTGAACCACGCCGGTCATTTGGTTTTGCCGGACATTCTGCGTGCCGTGACAACCAGCAAGAAGCCCGCCGATCAAGCCGTCGGTAGAGCCGGGGAGGCGGGCGTCGGGCGGGACGTGCACCAGGTACTGCTGCGGTGTTTGAGGGCGTTCCCTCAGACGGAAGACCGAGCAGCCGGAGCCGTGGCCATGAAGCACTACGTTGCGGCTGAAGCAGCATACCGCGCACGTCGAACTACGCTCCGTGATCGCGGCCGCCGCGCACGCCGAGGCTCAAGTCGGCGCCGGCGCGGCAGTGGGGCGCCGTCGCTTCCGATCCAAAGGAACGTCAACGAGTTTTGGGAGTTTATCGTCAACGACCATGACACGGACCCGTGGCTGCGGCCGCACGGCATTGGCCGCATGTCGGTGCCGACGAGTCGAACGTGCGATTTCCTCGAGAACAAGTCGTTCCGGCTCTTCCAAAGCAAGGTGCGCGTCGACGCCGCCTTGGCGACGGCGGCGCATCTCCTCCTGTCGTCGGAGCTGCTCCCCTCGTGCGACCGTATCCAGGCGAGGACGCTGCGCACGGGTGCGCGTGTGCTGCTGACAACCTTGGACGCTAATTCCCAAATGCCGCACACCGACTACTTGCCTGAAAAGGAGTCGCTGTCTCACCCGGCGACGACAATTTTCCGGTGCAGGAATTTCTTCATCCTTGCAACCGGGGCCGACCCCGCCGCGTTGCGGGTGTGGGTCAATAGCCACTCCCTGCGGCTGTCCGATCAAGCCGAGGTTGACCTCATGGCGGAGGCTCACTCGGGGCTGCTGCTCCATCTGCCGCCTTTCTCCATCGCGATCTTCCGTGGGGATGGTGTGCACGCCGGGGCTGGGTGGGACGACGAGGTGGAGCGCTGCGCCGCGCACGAGGAAGCGGCTGAGAAGGCCTCTGGCGCGGCGCTGGTATCTGATGCTGCTGTCGCGCTTGGAGCGCCGGCGGCTGTCGCGCGCGGCGGCACGCACGAGTCAAGCGTCAGCTCGGACCGCACCTCCGGGCATGCCTTTGTGTACCCCCGAAGCGTTCGACTTTACGCATACCTGCATCCGGATGGCACGCGAGCCTTGCCTGATGGCGTCGAGCTGATGGCTACCGCACGCGGAGTCAACCCGTACCGCATGCGGCCAACTGTCGAGTCGTTGCCGCCCACGCCGTCCTCCTCCGACTGGGAGGCGAGTAGTGCACCCGCTGCGTCTACCCGGGGTAAGGGCAAGGCCCCGCTGTCCGGGCCTCCTCGCGGACGTCGGTTCTCGTGACTTGAGTTTTTTGCCTGCTGAAATCGACCGTTTTTGCGTGTGCGTCGGCGGCCATGCTGATTGCTGTTCGCGCGCTTTCGATGACTCTTTTGCTCTTAGTCGTGCGTCTTTTGAGTGATCGTTTTCCTTTTGTGGCCCTTTGTGCCACTTAGGTTTTTTTTGTCACGTGCAAGTGTCAGCGTCTTGGCGATGGGCGCCTCGGACGGCATGAGGCTCTGATGCGGGGAGCCGGGGGGAGCAGGGACGACGGGCCTCCCTCCGCTTCGCACGATACGCGCGAGGTCTTAGGGCGAGCGGAGGTCGCCGGCTGTGCCTCTGGTGAGGCGGCAATCAATGGCAGTGGCTCACATGCCCAGGGGGGGCGCGGTAGCCGATAACAGTGGCTTACATGCCGAGGGGGGGCGCGGCGGCCAACCCACGGCGGCCGACGACGCACGGCAGCCCGTGTCGCACGCACGCCGGATGCCGTGGTTGGCGACTCGCTCCCGCCGGCGCGCACATTGAGGGTAGATGCCAGGCGAGAGGTTCGGGAAGGGCTGGTGTGGATGCCAAGAGCCGGGCGACCCAACGTGGACGGGGGCGCCCATGCACGGTCGCCCCTCAGCCGCAGGGTGCAAACGGGGGGAAAACCGGCACGGGCATATTGCCCGTCACGAGGAGAGTCTGCCTCTGTCTCCGTAAGGCACGCGGCGGGGGGTGCGGGGGGGGTGCGGGCGGAATACCCGTGCCGCAGGGAGGGTAGGCGCCGCCCCGGATGGTCTATACTAATAGCCCTTGGGGTCTACCCGCGGGCGCGCGGAGAACAGAGGGAAAACGTTCTCACTTTGTCCTGGGTGAATAGCTACCAAGGGATATCTAGCACACGCTCAGGCGCTCTATGTGGGTGCCAGGATGAGCACTTAACCTCGTGGCACTACATGAGTGCCCGAGACAAGCGGTATGCCAAAAGAGTTTTGTGCAGCAACCCTAACCCGTCACGGTCGTGTATCTGCTTTTCCCAGGGGTCAGCACGTTGTGTATGCTGGCTTCCGTGTCCCGTACCCTTCTGCCAGAGGACCACGCAACAGGAGCCGAGACGGTCCTAGAGTTCCCTCTCAAGCCCGTACCATGCAAAGCCCACTCGTCACGGGCTGGCTTTGTAAGCGCCGCGCCGTGCATGTGATGGTTTGTTCGCGCTCCGCCTTTTCGCGCACCTCACGAGATTGCGCCGCTGTCATGCTAACGAACGACCCCGTTTCTCATTGGAGCGCACTCGGCACATCGTGTTTTTCGATGCAGCCATGGTGCATTTCTGGGTTGACCCACTTGGCTGTACGGCGTGATAGAGCCTTTGTTGTCTTAATTGTGGATCGTGGACCGCATAATGGAAATTTAATTGATCTGGACTATTGTGCGCATCAAAATCTGCGCTGTCAGGGCGCAGGTGCCCGCATCAACACGTGCATGTCGAATATAGTCCAATTTTCAAGTGCGTCTTCCTCTTACTGGGTCATGTGACGCTGTCTGTGGGCACGGTGCATGGGTGATGCCGCTTTCGCGGAGCACCGCCGCGCACGCCACCGCGAAGCACTGCAATGCACGCCACCGCACAACACCGCTCCGCCTGAGAATATTTCTCTACGTCATAGCCCCTGGCGTGGCATGATCTGGCATGAGCACTGCTGACCCAGCTCAATGGTCGGGCACGCATTTTACATTCTCACACCGCCCGCCTGCCACCGCGGAGTACCGCCGCGCTTGCCGTCGCGGGGCTCCGAGCCGCTTGTCAGCGTCGAGCACAGCCGCGCTCGCCGCTGCGGAGCGACGCCACGACCGCCGCCGCGGGCTCTGCCACGCCGGTCACCACGGAGCACTGCTCCGCGCGAAGACGTGGCGCGTCTCCTCGCCTGCCGCAGATGGCGGCCTCTCTGCCCTCGCCCTGCGGTCCATGGAGCACCGGCCTGCTCGCCACAACGGAGCCCCGCCGCGCCCGCCTCCGCAAAGCTCCGTCCCGCCCGCCACTCGGGTGCGTCTCCGCCTCTGTCGCCGACTGCCGCCTGTCGGCCCCCGCCCGCCGACCGCCGTGTCTCCCTCCCACGGGCATGACGGCCAATTGCTGACTCGTACGAGACTTGAGCCCCTCGATCCTCGCACTTCCCTTCCACACAACACCGCGCGCGCCCAAAGTTCGTCGTTTTCCCTTCCAACGCGATGTGCTCTTGTTCGACTGAAAGTACAGATATGAGCGACACTACTTTGGTCTGTCTTCGATGAATCTTTTGCTTTATTCAATACGGACTTGGGCCCTTGGAACGTCCGTCCGGCGCCGCCGGCGCTTCCGCCGGCAGTTCCGAGCCGGAAAGTGCGACAGATGGGAAACACGACGCGTAAAGAATGTACGCTAGCATAGGACACGAGCGGACCTCCCTGTGTAGAAGGAAGGCGCAGCGTGGAAGAATATTTCAGTGTTGCAAGGACACAGTGGATGGCGGCTGTCGTGCGGCATGCGGCACGGGGCGCGGATGTAAATTCCGCTTGTCAAGAGCACGACACGGCAAATTCGTGACCTGGAAATACAGCATAGCAGCGTTTTGCGTCGTCGGGCGCTTGAGCCGGAGAAACAAAGAAGCGCGCCACTTGCGGCGTCCGTTGCTTGGGATAAAGTGCCGCCGCCAATACATGGATCGAACAGCTTTGCTTTGTTGTGTGGTTTTGTCATGACCACGATTGGCTATTCCATGTGAGTGCGCTGCTCAGGCGCAGGGCATTGCGTTGGCCATGTAACAGAGTCATTGCTGCCGTTTGAACAGCGTGTAGCTCGTAATGTGAATGTCGTTTGGAAGGGTGTGGTAGGGTGTTGCTTGGTGGGGTGGGAGGAAGAAGGGAGGGCTGCAGTAAAGCGAGGTGGGGTTGGCGGAGTACGCGGGAGGCGGTTCCGAGCGCAAACGGGCGAAGGACCGGTGCGCAGGTTGTGGCACGTGGGATTGGAGGACGCCAGGGTGGGCGCGGGAGGTCGCGCCGAGTCCAGGCTGCTAGCGTATGTTTTCTGGGTTGGCTGCGGTACGTGCGATGAGTAGAGGCTGGGGTGAAAAGCGTATGATGTTGTGGGTGGGGGGGCATGGCGTGGATGGCGTTCGCTTAATGTGGTGGGCCGGCTGTGGGCAATGTGGTCAGAGCGAGGCGTGGCGTATTGGACGGGACGTGTGTCGTGCGTCGGACGAGGTAGGAGCTGCAGATCTGGCGCGGTTAAGGTGTGTGGCGCACGGTGTGGGGACCCTTGCAGGTGCGGTGAGGTCGAAGTTTCATTGTGGTATCGGTACGCGGTGCCACCTGCGCAGATACCGACAGCGCCGGCATGAAACGTGAAGAAGGTGTAGTGTCCTCAAACGAGGTAGTTGTCGAGATCGAGGTGCTGTCCTGGAGCGTGGTCAGCGCCCAGAAGACACGCACGGAGGAGCTCGTGTTGAGTCAGCACGAATCTTCAAGTGTTGTATCCTGAGCGGCTCGCTGCTTCCTTGTTTTCGAATACCACTGAGGTGTTAGCCGGGCAAGGTGTAGTAGGTTTGCGTAAATGTCGTCAGTGACGCAGCTTTGAGATTCGGGCTGGGCGGATGTCGCGGTGTGGAGCTGTTCTTTTGTGACTACCGTTGGTTGCAGTGCGGGAACACCAGCAAGCGCTCTCGTTGACAGCATGAACGTTCAGAAGCGTGCTATCCATGCACAGCCAAACATCGCAGATCTTTTCGAGCATCAAGGTGCCGGCGGGCATTTTGCAACAAACGCAGACGTCAAGAACATGGTTCAGTCGTCAGAACATACGGTATCTTAATGTGTTGTACTGGAGTGGGGGTGTGGGGAGAAATTTTTGTTTAAGTCGTGTGTGCGGGGTGGTGTGTGTTGTGGGCGGGCGGGGGTGGGGGGGGGGGGGGGCGCGGCGGGGCGGTGGGCGGGGCGGGGGGTGGCGGGTGTGCGGGGGGGCGGGGGGGGAGCGCGGGGGGCGGGCGGTGGCGGGTGGATGAG
>Ga0115030_1000234_pt1 | contig 21276 bp, 30 predicted proteins | sample SidtaG_4_FD_87174 | JGI IMG/M metagenome (GOLD analysis project Ga0115030, IMG submission 87174) | Marine algal microbial communities from Sidmouth, United Kingdom - Sidmouth_Male1 metaG | ecosystem: Host-associated > Algae > Red algae > Unclassified | place: Sidmouth, United Kingdom | collected... | reverse complement strand
GGGAGGGGGGGGGGGGGGGGGGGGGGGGGGGGGGGGGGGGGGGGGGGGGGGGGGGGGGGGGGGGGGGGGGGGGGGGGGGGGGGGGGGGGGGGGGGGGGGGGGGGGGGGGGGGGGCTATCATCGCGATGGGGGCGGCAGGTGCGCTGAAGACGGTGTTGGCCGCGACAACGTAGCGGCCATCGTTGTGGCGACAGTCGGGGCACAGGTTACAAATGCTGTCGCTCGAAGTGTACGTAGCTGTAAGTAGTTCTTACCGTCCAAGTCCACGGGAGCAAGGACAATCGACGAGATGACCGGCTGTTCGCGGTCGACATATTCTCGCTACTATCCACCCCTGCATAGCGAAGAAAGGGACAGGAATGAAGAAAGATTGTACCCCCGTGAGCGAACAAAAACGAGCAATCAGGGGGCAACAACTCTGTTTTTGTGGAGCCTGCATCATAGGCGACTGTGATAGTCCCTTCAGTGGCCGCTCTGTCGTGCGCGACGACACAGCCATTCTCTAAAAGTTCCCGGACTTCACCTATTGAACAGAGTTTCAAACCGGCCACTACAAGGCCGCAGAGGGGACTTTTGGACTCCGTTTGGAGGAATCGCAGGGAGAACAATTGATCAAAGAACGGCTTTATCCCTGAAAAGAGGAGGTTTAACAGAGCTTCACAAAGCGCGCACGCCAACGTCGCAAGGCGCTGCTGCGGCCTTTTCGCAGACCTTCTGCACGCTGTTTGGGTACTCGATCTTCCCATAGGAAGCCGACATGTGCGGCTCTCTATTGCCTGGAGTCTGTCCAGGCTCGGGAAGTATCACAGGCTGTGCATCACCCGTGTCCACCGAGCAACAAGAACTCTGAAAACCGTCTTGTTTGACTCACGAAAAAGCGCGGCCGTCAACGTATCTCGGACGCCGAAACGGGGCCCAACAGGGCATCGGGCGCTACGATGGTGTCGGGACTGCTGCGCGGCAGCGCTATCGATCAATTGAGCCCTCCAAAAGGGCTCGAACAGATGCGATGCGGCCCAGGCGGGGGCCAGGCCGAGCACCCCTCTCTACACCGATGCTTTTGACAGCGTAGCTGATGCTTTCTTTTTGTGTGGCGTGAGTTCTAGCATGCTGTGACGAATCCCTGCGCCTGGGGTATCGCAGTCAGGGTCCTGCCCCGACCCTGCACGTGGGCTTGTTGCACAGCGGCCGCGCCTCGTGGGCGCGCCGCACGCCGACGGGCTGGGCCCACATAGCTTGTTCGGCACGCCAGCCCAGTAGCTTTCGCACTCAGAGCGGTCCGAGACAACAGGACCTGTAGTGACGACCCACACGCGATCCGGTAAGAGCGAGGAGACGTCTGCTAGCAACCGCTTTCCGCCCTACTCCTGCGCGCTTGTGTACCCCGGCCGCAGGTTCCTGCTACCCTTTGTCACACTCGTCCCCTTCCCGCTTTCTCCGCGCGCGGGCTCGCGTGTTCGCAAAGCCCGCGTCACGCCCGACGTCTCCCGGCAAGGCGCAAGACATACACGCAACTGTCCTCCCCTGCGCTCTGGCGTTCCACCCCCACCAGCTACGCACCCACTGCCGCCCGTCCGTCTCCCCCCAATCCCACCAAATGACGACCGCGTCCGCGAAGGCGTAGGGGGGGGGCGAGGGGGGCGCGGTGCGATGCGGGTGCTCATTGCAAGTGGGGTGTTGGGTGCAGCAACCAGCTAACACACCAACAGGCAAAACAAAAAGAACAGAGTCCAAGCAGTTGCCGACGCCACCCCTCCCAGTCCACGTGACCCTCCCGCCCCATTATCCGCCCAATTTAAGGCTTTGCCGCGACCCCCCCCATCCACGTGGCCTGCACGCAGACCACAGCAGCGGCGTCACCATATGCCTTAGAGACGTCGTCCGTGGACGATAACACCCGCAGGCCTCGCTTCGCCCCCCGCACACACGACACCCCCGTCACCGCCTCCATGCGGCTTCCAATGTATAGGCTGAACGTTGGCGGCCAGGCTTTGTCGGCGTTGGCGTCGCCGCCTGCCTGCGGCGCGCCATACGCCTGGGTCAGCACGTCCACTCCGAACCAGAAGGGGTAGCGCGGAAGCCACTCGAGGGAGATGTCACCCTCTTTGCCACGGATGCCCGGAACAACGACAAAATCCGATGCACTGCTCTTCTTGCGCGCCTGATCGATCTCCAGAGCTCCACCCCGGACGGTCCGCGCCTTCAGTTCCACAATCAGGGTCTGGCGACGCCAGGCATAGTAACGACAGCGTCCCACGATACACTGAGGCATACCTGGCCGACGCGGCCGCCTGCCTTGTGCACAGCGTGTGCAAATACGCAGAACGGCACCTGTTCCATCATCTGCTGGTCGTTGTCGGCCAACAGCCGCGCCGCGCGCTCGTCTATGTTGCCTCCCTCGGCGCGCGCGCGCCACGCGGCGGGCCATGTCCGGAGCAGGCCGAAGATATCCGCGCCGCACGAGACGGGGCGTTGCCAGAAAGTGCCCTCACCCGTCTCCCGCGTGCGCCCCAGGAACTCGGCCGACTGCGACGCCGGCAGGTCGTCACGGAAGCACCAAGTCGCCGTGGGCGACGCCACCAGCCGCTCTCGCGACGGTTTCCGGCCGGCCATGATGACCGGCGGCACCACCTCCGCAGCTTATGAAGCCGTTGCACGGCCAGTCGAGCGGTATGGGGGCAGGGCCAGCAGCAGCGCTCCGACGTCTGGCAGGTCCTGGTGAATCTCCACCTTGACACATGTTGCACGCATGGTCGATTCCACCACCTCCAGGTCCGCCCGAGAGACACACGTGGGGACGTGAGAGTCGCGGACCGCCGACGCCGCCCAGAATGCCTCGTACGACGCGGCGGAGTGTCGCGGGATCTCGCGGTACCCTGCCGACCTGATACTCACCGGAACCGCTCCACCGCCATCATGCGGTCTATTGCCGACGTGGCGTCTCGGTCTATGAGGAAGCGCAGGCTGGCCTCCGACCACAGGCGACGCCGTACTGTCGACACCTGCAGCGCGTCGGACGACTTGACGCGCACTTCCGCACCGCGCGCCGTACGCGTGACGACGAAAATGTGCGCGTTTGTTCCCGCAGAAGGCAACACTTCCACACCCGAGTTGTCCAAGACGGGAAACATCCATCTCTTAAGCGTGACAGAGCCGAGAGGGACGAAGTCGACCAGCCGTGCGTCCACGGGGGGGAGGACCACAAAGGGGTCGCTACGCGGCCCCGTCGGGCCGAACGCGCTCGCCTGGCCAGGCGCTTACCCACCCGGCAGTGCGACCTCATCGATGCCGCACATAAAAGACAGGGCAGAGCGCAGGTACGCGACGCAGTCGTTGGAAATATATGCCGGCAAAGGCGCCTCCGGAGCCTCCCGGTCGTCAGAAGCCCGCACGACCTACTGGTCGAACAGAGACTGACCGACCAGGCGGGAGCTCGCTCCCCCACCACTCGCCGAGCGCTTCCGCTGCTGCTGCCACTGCTCTATGGCCGTGAACGTCGTGGTAGCCACGCTCACCAAGCGCCACAGCCGGTCTCGGACGCCTCCGCCCACACCAGGAACCCAGAATCGGTAGGGGGGGAGCGTGGCAGGCCCACCCCAATCAGAGCTCGAGGCGGCCCTCGAGCTGCGACGAAGGGGGGAGGGGGCGGAGGGTCTCCGACCAGGCCGCCAAATGTTGAGTATAGCGCGGCAAGGAGGCCACCGCCTACGCCGTGGGTGTCGTCGGCCGCTGCAAGTGCGGGCCGCCTTTTGTGCGGCGTGAAAGCGAACCTGGGCGCTTTCAACGCGTCGGTCGCAGTGACCCCGCACAAAGCGCCCGAGCCGCCGCCACGAGGTCGTCAACAGGCGTCTTGTCGCCGTCGGCCGACCGACGTTGATGCCGCTGGGCCTCAGCGCGTGGCAGCGGCGCTTCTACGGCTTCCACCCGCGCCATTAGCGGCCGGGGCGCCCCGGAAGATGTCGCCGAGGAGTGAAGGCCCTTGGTGGATGTCGCGCCGCCGGCAGGCAACGCGGACACCATCGGAGGGACAGTCCGCGTCGGGAAGGCGACTACCGTCGGGGCGGCGGCCACCGTCGGGGCGAGGGCAGGCATTGCGGCGGGGGCAGGCTTCACGGCGGCGGCCACCGTCGTGGCTGGGGCGGCGGCCACCGTCGGGGTTAGGGCTAGGGTTAGGGTTAGGGTTAGGGTCAGACGCTGACGCCGCCTTTGCCGCCGCCCTCAGAGTAGAGTTGGCATCGTTGCGCGTGCGACTTTTCTGAAGATGTAGTCACCATGAATTTTGGAAAGGCTTTTGCACCGTGGCAGACAGCCTGGCGCCGGCGCGGTGTTGGCGCTTGACGCCGACGCCGCCTCTGCCGCCGCCCCCAGAGTACAGTTGGCGCCTTTGCGCGTGCGACGTTTCTGAAATCGCTGTTTCCATGAATTTCCGCAAGGCAGTTGCACCGCAGCAGACAACCTGGCGCCGGCGCGGTGTTGGCGCTTGACGCACTACAATTCCCCGACCTCCCCCGTTCTTCGTGCATGCCCACATGCCGGCCTATCCTCTGCTCTTGTGCCATACCACCCCATAAACCTTCGCGTTTCGTGTACTGTCCTTGTGCTCGCTACATGGTTCATCGCGCTGTCTCTTTTTTTTTGCTCGGCGCTTGCCTGCTCCCTCGTCTTCCTCGTCCCCCAACCTTCCCTTGGCCTTTCCACCGTGACGACACCGCCGAGAGCGGCGCCGCCCCGTCTCCGAGGTACACACTCTCCCTCTTGCCTCCTTGGTGACCCTCCTGCCCACCCAGTCGGTCGTGCTCCTCCGCCGCCGCCCCGTCGGCCCCATCCACCACGGCCGAAACTTTTTCATCGACGCTACCGCCCCCGTTGCCATCCACTCGCCCGCCGCTTCGGTGGGCGGAGGAAGCATTGGTGGTGACAACCGTCAAGGTCTACAACTGAGAATGGAGAGCGACCGCGCGTGGGCGGCTGCCTGCTGTGCCGGCATCCTCCTTCTGCCACCCTTTTTTGTCTCTGTGCCTCGGGAAGACTAACACGATGGCGGAGGCGTGGGGGGCGGCGGCGGGGGTCGTGTTGCCTGCTTTGCCGACGTCCTCCTCCTGCCGCCACTCTTGGTCACTATGCCTCGGGGATTCGAGCACGACGGCGGTGGACGCCATTTCGATGCAATGTGCCAACAACTCTCACTCGTCAATGACGGGGGAAGGGGGCATCGACAGGGATGGGGGGCGGAGGGTGCTGGGGTGCTTCTTGCTGTCTTAAAGAATACGTTTGGTGTTTGTCGTGGACTGTGGGAGCCAGGGGGGGAGGAGAGGTCGATGGAGTGTTGTTGTGTGTGGGGGTTGCCGGCGTTGTGGGGAGCCGGGGAGTGGACTGGCGTGAGCCACCACCCTCGGGCATGGCTCGTCGTATATGAGGGGCTCGCCGACGGGCCTTGCCCGAGGGTGGTAGCTCGCCCAGAGGAATTGCTGTCCTCCGAGGCGGGTGACCAGCAATGGCGATGACGCTCGACTTTCGGTGGAAGTGATCGAGATGGCCGCGTTTACTTTGTTTTTGTAGGCTGGTTTTTCATAGCACAATCCTGATCACATCTCTTGCTAGCAGAATATCAACAGCGGCGTCGATACCGACAGTGCCCAACAAACGGTCCACTGTGGCACCGTCACTGGGATCCTCCTCCAGGGAGTCATCCGACGCAGTATCGTCGCCCGACGACCCGCCCAACTCCTCCGGTTCCTCCGACACGCCGCCGACCGCTGCTGCTGCCAGGCCAAGCGGCGCGCCAGTACCCGAATCACCCTCTAGCAGACGCCACATTTCCTGCTCGGCGACGGGGCGGCGGTATGCCCGCAACAGGTCCAGCCGCCTCAGCGCCTGCGAGTTGAACACCAGGCGTGTCTGCATGTCCGCCTGCTGCATCGCCACGCGGTTGCGTCGCGTTTTCAGGATGCCCTTCAACGCCTTTAAAATACGCTCCCCCCGGGCGGCGGAAGGGGGGATGGCGAGCAGGCGCAGCGCCACCGGTTGGAGCGTCTCAGACCGGCCGCCCCACAGGCACAACCAGGCGGACAGGTGGAGTTCGTTAGCGGGTGCCGTCAGTGCCAGGGCCTGCTCCACCGCAGCAAGACCGGCCAGGTCTGCAAGCAAAGAATACCTCGCAGCCACGTCCACGCCACACAGGAACGCCACCGCCGCGTCCCGCAAGGCTTTCAATGATTGGTCCCCGTACAGAAAACACGCCAGCCGCGAGCGCCCAGAATGGATCAACGCACCACGCCAGGCCCACCAATGGGTCCGAAAACGCAGTAAAGTGTCGTCCCAGCGACGTCTGGAGCTGTTGACGCCACCCCACCGCCCAGGGCACGAAATGATTGGCCAGGGCAGCGCGTAGGCACCCGAAAACGCCTGCATAGGAGGACAGGGGCGCCCCATCCGCCTCCAGTACAGCCACCAGGCGGGGCAAAAGTGAAAGTAAGGGAGCGCACGCGTCCATGGCCTTCGGGATGGTGGGGCTCCTGATATCGTCAGCCCCGGGCCCGGATACCTCGAACGGCGCCGCTGAATGCGTGTTCTCCAGGAGGGTGTGTCGCAGCGCTGGGAGATTTGCGCCGACGGACGCGAAGGTAGACCTCTCCCCAGCCCACCGCGTCCGTGAATACGCGCGCAGTGACCCAACCCGTCGACCGCCGCCGACCTGCAGACCGGCTCGCACGGCCTCGAGGAGGGCACGGGCCCGGGTGGGCCGAGTAAAAGCATCGGTCACCAGCAGCGCAGCCCGCAATGCCAGTGCAATCTGGGGCACGCGCGCGGCGTATTGGGCCACCAAGTTCGCCGCGTCAGCGGTGCAACCAAACGCGAAGAGGAATGAGCCTCTGGCTGCGCTCTGGGACCGTAGGGCCACGATGTTGCTCGGAGAGTCGGTCACGAGAGCAAATAGCCGCCGGCTCTTAAAGAGCGACATGGCGGTAGCCCCCCGCCGCTGGTCCTCGACGCTGTCGGTTGCGAACTTGGCGGTGAGCGGCGCTTTAAGAGACTCTTTTAGGTGCCAGAAGAGGTTCTTCGCGGTGGCAGGCTCCGATCCATGCCGAAATGTCGACACAAGAAGGGGAAGAGGGGTATACAAAACGTCGTTGTAGACCCCCTCGCCCGACTCGGTTGATGCCCCATCCGTCGACGCGCTCAGGGAGTGGCACCAGCCTAAGAAGGCACATACCTCCTTGTCCGACTCATCCTTTTACTCGCTTAGGTAGGGGCGACCTATGGTGCGGCGCCCGCCGGGACCATCAAGACGGCCCCCGGACACGAGGAGGAAGAGCGGCCGCCACTCGTTCGTGTCGAAAAGCGAGAAGTTGAGGCCCGCCCGGAGTTGAAGGAGATAAAATTGCGACCGCCAGTGGGCCAAATTCTCCCGGGAGAGCGACGGCAGTACCAGGTAGTGGCCCGGAGACGACGACGGCGACTGCCGGTTAAGTGCGGACCGCAAGCGGGTTGGCATCTCTGGGAAGAGCTACAGGGCCAAAACGCACAGCAACAGGGGATCCTTCGCGCGAGTGGCGTTGCGCAAGACGTCCCTCCACGCGTAGTTTTTCGCCCGGCACGACATGCGTGCCGCATTCGTCACCATGTAGTCCCACACCGGGGGGATGGTACGGCGAGCGGCGATAGCAGGGGACGCCATCCTGACGACAGCACGAAGGCGCAGCGAAGAAGCGGAAAGAGGAGGTGGGGGCACGGTGAACAAAAGGGTTGAGCCACCGCGACGACGACAAGTGGGTGAGTACCAGGCTACGGCTTCGAAAGCGGGCGATGCAAGAACTGAGGAGACGGATAGTGTAAGACCCGCCAGGACACGTGGCGAATCAAACGTACTCAGGAGGGGCAATGGTTGACCGGGAAGGCCCCATCTGAGACAATGGGGGCGCCGACGGAGGGCACCAGGTATTTCTATGGGTGTGACGACGGTGGAAAAGGTCGGGAGGGGTCACTAGAGAAACGGTTGTACTTGGAACTGAGGCTGCCCCTCTCGATCCCCCCGAAGGAGCTCGGTTCGCTGGACTATATACTCTGCCCGGGGCAGCTGAGATGCCCCAGAACATGCACGCACTCGTCCCCACACCCTGCGGCACCACAATGGCTGAAAACGAAGAGAGACGGGCGTGTGCCGCCAGAACGCGGCACAACAAGGGCCAAAATTGAAGGGAGAAGGGCGTGTGCCGCCAAAAGGCGGCACCAAATGGCTCAGAAACGCATGTCCAGAAGCGTGCAGGAGCAGGCAGCTTTCGTCACGAAAGCCTAAAACAGAGGGAACTTCCCATCGGATAGTGCGGGGCTCGACAGGCCCAACAGCTGGGCAAAACCGATCCAGCCCTGCTGGCCCCGGATCGTAGTAACGGATTTTAAGGGACGCTGACAATGATGTCGCGTCCCCATAGGCCTACGCGACTGACACCAACTCCCATTGGTGCATTTGAGCTGATGCCGAATCATCTGGAGTCAGTCGTAGCATCATGAAGATTCAGCAGGGCGCTGGAGGCCTCACGCCGGATCTCGTCGATCGGCGTGTCCGTAGCTTCCACTATACAGATGGAGGCCGATGTAGCGGATGTTGGAGGCTTACAACGATTCAGGAAGGAAGCGTGCCAACTGGAAAGTGATGCTAGAAATTGGAAAACATTTGAAAGTATGTTTCCACGTGACATGAAAGCCCAGAGGTCTTACAGATATGCAGGGCGCGCTGGGCCGCACGGCGCGTGCCCCCTGTCTCTGCCCATCAACAGATCCTCTGTGTGGCTGTGTGTGCCTCGCTCTCAGCCATCGGGCGTGCTCTCGCCTGAGGCACGGTTATCCTGACACGTTTGGTGCCATGTCCCGTTTGAGATGAAAGGTCAGAAACATTTCCTGATTGCGTTCCATGCAGCGCAAAGTGAAATTTCATGAAATTTCTCTACGTGCCAAAAAATGCACCATCTATACCCCAGAGGCGTACGCGCCGCCGGTCGGTTGGCTCCCCCCGGCGGACTCTGGTCCGGCGTAGGCCGCCTGGTCGGCCTGACGATCGGTTCGATCTTGTGTGGTCGACGTCCCGCAGGGCGGAGCGGCGCGGCCGCTGGCTCATGGAAGAGTCTAGCGGGAAGCTATTTGGGGCCGTTGCGTGTGTGGACGTTGGAAAAGGACTCGCTGAGTTGGGTGTTGATGTAGTGTGGTGCAGCACATTGTCGTAGTCGTAGTGTTAGGGTCAGCACATGTGGTGTCCTTTTGCTCATTTCCGACGGCTGCAGTGGCAACCTCAACATCTGGCTGTGTGCATTCACTGGCGTGCCATCCCACCAACCAAACTGTTCCGACGGGCATGACTAGCCATCCGTCGCCATGAAGGTACTTGTCGCTGGTGAGCGCGCATCTCTGCACGTCGCCGCCCGGCGACCGTACGGCGAGCGGCTACGCCGCGGCCTATGGCTGACGGTGTGGCCACGGCCGCCCTCACCAAGCCACAGAACCACCGCGGCGGAAGTACAGGCAGCGTGGGGCGGGCGGAGAGGAATCGCCCCGGCAGGCGCGCGGCACGTGGACTTCCCCGTGGGCGCACCTCCACGTCATTGTTGGCGGCGGGTAGTGGCGGCGGCGCGGGCGAGCGGCCATGGGGGGGCAGGCGTCGGCACGCACCGTAAGGAGGCGACAAGGCGCCGGCCGTCGTGGGCATGTCTTCGATCGGGGTGGGGGGCGGCGGCTGGCGGTGGGGAAGACGCGCACGTACGGATACCACGATGCCTGGTGGCGGGATTTGCCGCAGTGGCCGTTGCCGCCGCCACGGGCAAGAGAGGAGACGGGGCCGCCGAGGGGGGGGGTGGGGGGGGGGGAGGTCGAAATGAGTCATCGCTCCAGCGTGTAGAAGGAGTTGACTGTATGGTTGGATCGGAGGTAGGGGGGGTACAGGGGCACGAACGAGTAGGACGGGACGCATGGTGGAAGTGCGGGAGACGGGCGAGTGCTGCGCTTGACGAGGTTGGTAGCCGGGGCGGCCCAGGAGGAGGAGAAAACTGGTCAGGCGATGGAGTAGGACCTTCGCGGGTAGGGAAGGGGGACTGCCTTGCGGGTGCACGACACCAATGGCGACTGCTGAGGCGCTTCAAGGACGGCGGCGGGTCTGGGGGTGTCATTGGCGCCGCCCCCCCCCCCGAGCAGGCCCGCTGCACTCGTGGCCGTTGCGGGCCCGCCATATACGCGGCCGTTTCGAGCGTTCCCAAAAGCCAAGACAGGGGAGTAGGGGGAGGGGGGGCCGACAGCGGGAGTTGGGCACGCCAATCCGGTAGGTGGGGCAGCGCTCAGAACCCGGCCGGGGAAGTCACAAATCAACTCCGAAACGGCAGCGCCAGACCACACGTCGAACTTCGAAACGACAGATTCCGACCGCACATCCATCCGCTGGTTGGCTCCTATGTAGAGATGCACTGTCTTCTGGAGTGAATTTTTTCGTATTTCCTTCCCCTTCCGACGGTCGAAAGGCCGTCAGAAGGCGCTTCAGGGCGTTTCTAAGTCCGAAGCCGACAGCCATTTACCGTGCTCGAAACACGCTTAACCACTCACAATCCAGACTTCTTTGGCTGGTGTTGGTACTCTTCGCAGCTTCGGACTCTTGCAAGCGCCTGATCGACGTCGCCACCCGCCTCCTCGCTTCTCCCCCCTCCCCCCACTCGACTCAGCCAACTCGCTCGGCAGGGTGCACATGCGACTTGGAGGCGTTCCCCCTTTTTCCTGAGGGCACCACCACGCCTACCCGGAGGCCTCGATTATAGGGGGAGGTCTTGTTTATTTCTTCCCCCTTTGTGAGAGTGACGCACATGGTGGCCCCCGACCTCAGACCGCGCTGCTGCGGACGCGTTCTTTTCCCTCCTCCCTCCTGGCTCCCGCCCCACCATCTTCTGTGTTCTGAAGTCCCGCCACACGTCATTCCCACAGCGCCAAAGCCCGCACCCCCCCGCCCCAAGGGGCCTCCATCACCAGGAGCCCGTGGACTAGAAGCCAAAAAAACTCTCGACGATGGCATTGAAGTCCTCTGCCAGGATGGGCTTCTCGTCTTCGCTGTCAACGTCGCCATCTGCCAGCCAGTCGCCAGCAGCATCCAGCGCCAGGGCATGTGCAATGGCAGCTGCCACGTCACGCAGCTGGCCTCTGGGTGCCACCGGGCCGTCCAGAGCAGCCAGAAGGGCCGCGACGGCATCCTCCAAGTCCCCATGTAGCCCATCCGCGCCGCCGCCGGGCATCCCACGGACGCCGACAGCGGCCCCACCGCCGCCTGCCACAAGGGGGGGTGGGGGGCCGGCTGCTTGGGGGAAGAGGTGGGCGCCACCAGAAGAGAGTTGGGCGGCGACACCGGGGGGGAGCGGGGGGGTGGCAGCGGCGATGAGCGGGGGGGCGGCAACGGGTGGGAGAGGGGGGGCGTCGACCAGCCCAATGAGAAGTTGCTCAACCAGCGAGCGGGCGTAGTCGCCGAGAATGTCACCCCCCAGCAGGGGTTGTCAGGATACCATTTTCTGGCCCTCATAGGATACGGATACGCTGCGTTCCTCCGTCTTCGGATAAGGATAATTTTCATCTCTCAAGATCAGAATCAGATTATAACATCATAAAGCCGGATTGTTAAGAGGAATATATTAATATTCGGATACTATTATCTTATCCGAATATAATGGCTTATATCCGATCGATGACCTGACTTCAGCATCAGGAGCCGCACTTTGATAGCAGAACAGCAGTGAACTACTACTTCCGAGATGTCATTGTTTTAAGATTCCCACGTGCCCCCGTACAGGCGGTTCCACGAAGCATGCAATACAATACGATTGTCGTTTTGTGCTGGCGTTACAGAAATTTAATGTAACGTAGATGGATCTGACCGATGCCACGGCAATCGCCGATTCATTCAATTATTCTGCTGGCATCCGGCGCTGTGCGGCCTCTTTGTGGCCGGTGCTGGCGTGTGCCGGCGTTCGCTCACCCCCTCAAGGCTTCCTGCAGCCGGTGCTGTCCACTGCTCGCTGCCAGCAGCAGCCGGATAGCCTTGGCGCTTCTTTCGCAAGATCACAAGAAGTCGGCGCATGCGCCGTCGCCGACCACCCGCCACGTGACCACTGGACGCCAACCACGGTCTCAGAGCCTTCGGACACGCTGTCAAAGGCCTAAATCGCGCGTGGGATGGCAGAGGTGTGAAAGCCGCCTGTGGCGGTCGGCCGGGCCCACTTACGCACAACTTCTGCGAGACGGCGTCTGCGGGGGGGCCGGAACACTAGGGAAACTTGGCTACAGCCGCGTGCGTCACCCTGCCGACACCTCAAAACACCGCCACGGCTCTGGACGGCGTAATCGTGGAGGCGTGAAAGCTCAAGCCGTCGTTTGCCGGCACCGCACCCTTTCCCGGGGTAAACGGTACGACGGTGGCCAGGTTGTGGGTAGAGGCGGGTAAGTCTTCCGCGGCCGTTCGTGGCATCCCGCCTCAGCTTATGGACGGCGCGGCGGCTCGGGGGCGGCTGGCGACGAGATGGAAGTGGCGGGGAGCGTCGCTGCACCCGTGTCGAAAGATAAAGCGCCGGGGGTGGCGGAGGTCGCGGACGTGGGACAGCAGGCGCCGGCCGTCGGCGGCGCCCCGACCCCGCCCAAGGTCTACTAGGCGGCGAGGGAGGGAGCAGCGGCGGCGGTGGGTCATCTGGTGGTCGCAGTTGGAGTCGCTTCGCGAACAGGATCCGTGACTGCGCGAATATTGGGCGTAGCTCAGCATCAACAAGCAAAAAACATACAGTACGTACAAGGAACCGCAAGATGAACGATGCATTCTCTTGCGACTGTCTCACCCATGTCCCCGTTCTCGCATCAACTGCATTGCTTCTTGCTGTACCGAAAAGAGCGAGCAGCACCACGAGACGTACGCACCCGCTAGCAGGTTTCTGAATAGGAGGTTTCCGTCGCTACCCGCATCTTCATCGTAACAGATTACTCACACCAGAATTCACGACTCTCCGCTGGCATTCCGTCTTCGCAGGAGCCATGACCTCGCCGAAAAACGCCTCCAAACATGGGAGACCCAATGCCGATCGGATATACTCTAGCATATTAAATAGCCAGAGAATACAATATAGTCTGCCGCTTGCGCTGTCTCGAGGATTATTGCACCCTCGAACAGATAAGTATACTCAGATCCGAATATGTCGTCGAGACCCATATTCCGGATTCTTATGGATATAATGCCTGGATATATTCCTCTGAGATTTATCCGTGACAAGCCCTGCCCCGCAGCAGTTGCTTCTGGTTGACAACAACTTGCCAGTGCTTGTCCACCTTTTCGTCGAGGGTGCGATTTCGCGTCCGCGACAGCACAAGGGCGAGGGCCTTAAACGCTCCGAGCCGGCCGAGGATGCCGGGAGGGTGAAATTCCGGCTGGTCGAAACGTGGAGCGTCGGCCATGGCGTACCGTACAGCTCCCACCAGGTTGAGGGGTGCAACAGTCGGCCCGACATAGCCGCGGTGCGCACGTTCGTTTGGCGTAGGAAGCTGCCCAGCTGCCGGAGGATGACGCTCCCCAACGCCGCGTCGCCGTCGCAGAGGGCGTGCACAGCCCGCCCGCGGGTATTCAGCAAGTGCTCGCCACCCCAAAGGTCCACTCCAACCTGCTGGCGGCAGGGGGCGTAAAAGGGGTCCAAGAAAAAGGCAAGGACCATCAGGGGTGGGAGTAGGAGGAAAGCAGAGCAACCAAGCAGTCAGAAACAAAAGAGCGCGTCGCACCCAGCACCCCAAGAACATCCCCGCGCCACAAAATGTAGAAGGCGGCAAATCAACCCGGGACGGAAGAGAGAGGAGAGGTGTCCGCCTCAAACGACGCGGACATGCGAAAACATAGATGGAGGCACGGCAGCAAGTCCCTGGCAGGAGCCTTAACGGCTCCGTCGTTGATGGCGGCGACGACGGCGGGAGGGACGGCGAAGGCGAGACCACAAGGCTTGTGGGAGTTGAAACGTAGTACCCGGCGGACGCCTGGAAGGTTGTCAATGAAGGAGCACAGTGTCAGGCTCTGTCCGACCCAGCGAGTGGGGCTAAATGTCTGCAACTCGTTGGTATTGTTCCCCGCCGACATCTGGGTGGCCCGGTCCTCGGCCAACTCCGCGCGACCCCCCACACAGCGCCGAAAAAACACAGTACCAGCAATAACCACCTTGAGCATCGCTGCAAACGGCGCTCGAGCACACAATGCTTTCCTTATAGGGTTCAGAGCGTGCGCAAAGCAGCCGTAGGCAGACAGCACCAACCTGTCGGCCTCGGCGGCCTTCCGCATTGATACCATTACGGAAGCGTAGTCAGTGCACAGAGCCCATAGTCTGCGGCTGCCAAGTGCTCGCAGCCGCTTGTTAGACGCCGTCACCGGCCACTTCTGTACTGTATCTGTCGAAGATTGGTGGAGGGACGATGGCAAACGTGTCTGAAAAGCAAGGAGCAGGCCTGCTCCTCAACCCTACAATAAAAAAATACGGGATACCCCGGGTTTTCTGGCTCGGAATCCCGGGAAACTCGGGATCCCAGGCCAAATCGGCATCAAGCGAGCAGTTTTCCCGGGATTCCGAGGCATGAGCAATCGGCTCGTGGGGATCGTCCCGGACTTCTGGGACCATGCACTCGGTCCGCATGGGTCGACCCGGGATGTTGGGTCGCTGCGCAGCTCTGGTGGCGATCCTGCCGAAGCGTGCATCCGGGCCCAATCAGCGGCCCCCCCCGCAGGCGCACACATCGGAGCATGCAGGGCAGTTTTCTTGCCTCGCAGTTGCCGCAGCGCCCCTGCACCTGCCCGCACTGCGCGGTGGTGGCGCTCCCCCCCCCCCACCACCCATTGCGGCGGCAGGCGTGGCCGAGGCAGGGCGTGCCGCGCCCCCCTCCCCGCCGCCCCCCTCACAACATGCATCTGCGGGGGGGGGGGGCGGTTGGGGAGCTCCGCATGCGTGCAATGAGTGGAGGGCTCCAGACATAGCAATGCATCGGATGCCTCTCGTGAGGCGCTGAAAAAAAATCAACCGCTCGTGGGGGGTCAACAGCTTCCAGCATGGTGGCCTACCGTAAAGATAAGGAAGTCGGTCGAAGCTTCCAGAAGCTTTCACTGTCAGCACATGGACACCACAATCTGATTGGGCGAAAGGGAGCTCAGATTGTGCATAAAAACGGTCTCCCTCGAACTTCCTTTTGCCTCCTCATCTCTTCCATCGACATCAACTCCGCCGGGTGCGCCCCACCCCCCCCCCTCCCGCCGCAGCCCGCCCCCGACGGCTCGTCAGGACGCCCCTCGGGCTGTTTTACTGTGAGTTCTTTTTGTGTACGGACGGCGGACGCAGGGGCCCCACGCACGTATCCCGTTAGACGTTCTACGCCCACCGCCAGCCTGACAAGAATCGCCGTCTGGGCTCCCCCGATAAGGGTGGGGAGCAAGCAGATGACAGTGTCGGGCAGTCGGTTCAGGCGAGCGCGGGGGCGGGCGTGGCAGAAGGCGCGTCAGCAGGCGCCCGCGCAGAGGAGGCCGTGGGGGCGGCCGCCGACGCGGAGGCGGCCGCCGTGGCGGAGGTGGCCGCCGGGGCGGGGGTGGCCGCCGGCACCGGCGCACGGGCGGGCGCCAGCGCTGGGGAATGCACTGGCCCAGCCGGTGGCGGCAGTCGGTGCGATGCCGACGAAACCCCAGAGTCGAGTGAAGCCAGCGATCGAATCTGCGACAGCGATCTAGACGACGACCCACCACCCGAGTTCGGCGCCGAACTCGCACCGGAAAGTGACAACGGGCCTCCTCCATCTCCAATTTTCCAACCAGACGTGAGCGCCAACGAAATGCGGTTGACCGTTGGCCAGTTCAAGGATAACATCGCCGATCTGGCGATGTTTGCTTGCGCCGTGAAACATGATTTGACGCAAGCATCGAGTTCGGATCTACTTAAGCTGAACTCCACCGCGGCCACGTACCGCACGCCCTATTTTATGGAGCGCTTCATCGACGCAAGCGAAACTTTGGAGACGCGGGACGTCGATTGTTGCGTGAACGGGTGCCTGGCATTCACCCACAAGCGCGCACAGCTGACTGCATGTGACGCCTGCGGCGCGCAGAGCTATAAATCCAACGGGAAAGCCGCCAAGCAGGTCACATACAGGTCGCTGATCTCTTGGCTAGCTCAGCTTCTTGGCGACCTCGTCATCGGTACGTCCATGTTGGAGAATATGGCTGCCGCCCGCCGGGCAGCGGATGACGAGACGGACGGTGTGCACGAGTACCCCCACTCATCCAACCTCCGCCACTACCGCGACAGAAAGCTGCTCTACGGCGGCCCCTTTGTAATGATCAGCCTGGGGAATGACGGCTTCCAATTCTTCCGGAAAAATGGGTTTGAAGGCTGGCCAGTCACTGCAACCCCGCTGAGCATGAGCCCCGAGTAACGGACGCGAAACAAGCACCAACTGCTGCTTGTCGTAACTCCTGGACCAAGACAGCCGGTCAACCTCGAATGATTTCTACACCCTATCGCGGAGGAGTAAAACGATCTGGCGAAGGGTGTTCCTGGCCTTATCGTGCCTAACTCCGCGACGCCGGTCGTGTGAAGGGCGGGAGTGCTCAACTTTACCACGGACCAACCCGGAGGTGACACGCTTGCCAATTTTATAGGAGCTAGCAGTTACGTCGACAATCTGTTACGGCTTTTCAAGGGCGTGTACGTGCCTACAAGCAGCAACATTTAATACCCACCTAAGGACCCATCTAACGGAAAGCTCCTGCTCAAAGTACATGACTGTACTGTTCCACGCCGCTCAGCCGCAAGTATCGCCGCGAGTGCTGCTGAAGTCGAGCAGGCCCGCGCATCCGGACGGTCGGTGGCTGTCCAGACCCGTCTGGAGCAGGAAAGTGGCGTCAAGGGCTACTCCCTGTTCTTTGCGCGCAGTCGAGAAGCGCGCGCCGCCTACCCGCACCTACAGCACCTTTGCGACAGAGGCCCGACTGCCGCGCCCTACGACACGATGCACCTTGTGCTCCTACATGTCGTGCCGCACTTATGGAAGCTGTTTGCCGGTCTGAAGTTCGTCAACAAGAAAAATGACAAAGAATACATCATTCCTAAGGCTACTGTGTCGCTGATCGGCCAAGAGCTCGCGGGAGCACGACACACAGTGCCACTGGCCCAGGCCAGGTCTCCGAGGAACATTGATGCGCACCACAAGTCGTTTAATGCGGTCGACTGGATGCACTTCATTCTTTGCAGCGGAGAAGTCCTCCTCGTGGGAAGGATTCCTGGCGCCTTCTAAGACCTTTTCGTGGCATTATGCCGGGCTTTCCATCTGCTATTCCGGCCAAGGGGTGTGACTAAGGTGGAGATCAAGGCGATTGACAAGGATCTGATATACTTCGTCGCCAACTACTACGATAAGATCTACCGCGGAACTGCCGAGCGTTTGCCGCTCTGCCTCTCTACAATTGCGACTCGTCTAGACATCGTGCCCTTGCTCAGGGCTTGCGGACCCGCCTGGGTCGTCTGGCAGTTTCCGATGGAACGAAAGATTGGGACGCTTGGCAAGCTCATCCGATCGGCAACAAAACCTCACGCAAGCCTCGTCAGGAATATATCTCGCTACGCCAAAGCCGACCTGGTTACTTCCTTTTGTGAGACGTACTTTCCAAGGGAGTGGGCCCACGCGACGGGAAAACAACCTGCGACACCTGTAATTCCATTCGGCAGCTTAACGGTGCCTGAGGTCATCGGCCCGGAATGGCGCTCTACTTCCTCCCAAGAGTGCGCCTGCCGCCCTTAACAGGGCGGAGTTAGCCAGCATGCGGGCGGTGCTGATACAAGAGCACGCGACCGCCGTCCCTTCCATTATTCTGGCTAAGAAGGTCTACCGGGCTATATTGGCGTCTGGCAAACTTGCCGGATCTAAGCTCGTCGGGTCGGACTGTGACAAGCATCGGCGGGGGAACTACTGGGTACGAATCAACTCCACGGAAGAGTTTTACCGACCGGACGGGACGAAGGGGGAACGCCCCGTCTCGACTTTTGGCGCCGTTATGCACTACTCCGCCGTCTACATCGATGACCGACCGATGGCATTCGCGTACGTGGAGCGTGTCAAGTCCGTCAAGGACCGCCCAGGTCGGTTTGGGTACGCAGCGGTGAAGCACGGCATTGAGTGCATTTTGGGGCTCGGGGGCGTGCCGTACTACGTGCCTGTTGCTGCCGTGGCTGAAGACGTGGCGACGATTGAGAGAGAGGGGGTGCATTTTATTTTGCACAGTCGGGAGCCGTTTTCCGAGGGATAGATAATTGGGTCGTTATACAGAGCTCATCATCGCAGCTAATTTGACAGCGAAAGTAAGGGAAGGGTGACTGCCGACTTTGCGTGAGAAGTATTTGATTTTCCCTCATTCATAATTCTATATCCGACATGCAATTACAGGCCTCGCGGCTCCCCGATCTCGCTGCCGCCCTCCATCGAGAGAGCCTCTCCGCCGCACAATCTGGGAGACGAGGCCCAGAGAGAGTGCTTGCCGCGCCTGTCCGTCAAAGGGGCTCTGCAAGAGGCTGTCCGCCACCCGCGCATGGATGGTGCTGGGAGATGGTCTGCGTCCACAGCGTGTGTGAGGGGGGTCACCTGGGTGGCGCTCTGGGAGGGCTTTCTGTCCGCCGCCTGTGCATGGAGGGTGCTGGGAGAGGGTAGGAGGACGGGCGTTCACAGCCTGTGTGAGGGGGGTGGCCTGGTTGCCTGTGGGGACGATGTGGCACAGGACCTCCAACTGCGCAGGTCGCGCAGTCACCGTCGTGCGGACGCCCAGCTCGCATTCCTTCCGTCGTCGTCGCGCACATCCATCCCGACGACCCTGATACCTCTTCGTCCGTGCCCCCCCGTTGACCCCGTCGGTATCTTCCCCCCCGCTCCCCCGGCCACTGCTGGCCTGCACGTTTCTTCCCCCATTACCTCTATCAGGCCATTGTTGTGTCGTGACCATGCCCGGCGGTCGCAAGCGCACTCGCACCGAGACAGCGACTGGAGGTATGCTTTCTCTTCTTTTATATCTTTCTCTGTTTCCCCCACAACACGCTCCGCACTGCTCTGCATGCCACGTGCGATGTACTCTTGCATTCGCTCTCTCCCTTTGGGTTCCCTGCATGTGCTTTCTTCTTCCCGCGATGGGATTTCCAACAATGTTGGGTCACATATACTCGTTCACGATGACTGACGCTGCAGATCGATCAGTTTTTCTTTCGCTTGTGTATTTCTATTGATTTTGCGCATCCCGTGTGACTCATCTACTCTTTTCCATCAGTGGATCTGGCCGCTGCTCTGTCGGCTGCCGCCAGCTTATCGGCAACGTCGGCAGCTGTCAGACGCGAAGGGCCGCCTCCGCCGACACCCCCACCGCGCCGTCAACCGAGGAGGTCCGGACGCGGTCGCCCCGAGGTCCCACCAACCCTGGCAACCCCGTCTAGCGGTCGCGTCCCCACCGCCGTCACAGCAAGGGCGCTGCCCCCACCCCCCGCGCGGCCCCGCCCGGCGGCGTCCAATGCATCGTCGCGGGCGGCCGTTGCCGCCCCCGCATCCAGCGGTCGCCGATTAGGAAGCCGTCACGGAACGGCACAGCAGTCGGAGCCACGACCCGTGCAACCACCACCGAATTGGGTTGGTGGGCGGTCTGTCCCCATGGGGGCTACTTTGTGCGTGGTCAACGGGGCTGCACACGAGGCTGCTATGGCGGCTTCCCGCGGCGCGGCCAGTCGGCCCCCCCCACCGCCGGTGTCTTTGCCCTCTCCTTCCCGCCCGGCCAAGGTTGGGCGGCGTCGATTCCGCACAAATGGGCGGATGGGGTTTGAGCTTGACTACGACCCGCACGCCGCCCGGAGGACCGTAGACATTCCGGAGGCGAAATCGGTAAACCGCATGAAGGTTTTCGGCTCACCCGCCCTCGGCATCCCGATTTCCGACGCTAAGCGCCTGCGCGGCTTGGTCCGACGGGCAGCAGCGGACTTTGTCACGGGTGAGCGGCAAACGTTTCGCACGCAGAGCTGGGACGTGCTCGAGAAGGCGATCACCCGGCTAGAGCTTGACGAGCCCCGTCTCGCCGTGTGCGTGCGGTCGTGGGGGGCTTGCGCGCTGCTATCGAGGACAGCCAACAACGCGGCTGACTATGCTGTGCAAGTGGCGGGGCAGAGTTGGGCGGCGCCGCCCGCGGCTGCAGCCGAGTCGGCCGCATCCGAGTCGCTGCCTCCCCCCCTAGCCGCACCAAACGCCGCCGGCGCGAGTGCCGGTGCCCTTGCGGCCTGCACCATCAAACGGGGCGCACGGGGCCCGCCGGCTGTCGGCGCATGAGTACCTGGCATCTCCTTAATAGTAGTAGCTAGTCTTAATGGTAACCAATTAAAAGTGCCCGTTAATCGCAATCACGAGATTCTCCTAATACCGGTACGTATGTCAATCGAACTACTGTGTAAGTAAACATTCAAAACACAGCATATACTCAACGTGTGAACACACTTCTGATTAAATCTGCCTTCCAGCACATTTGTCAATGCGGTAAATGAGCACATTGTGCCTTCCACACGATCCAGGGTTTTGATGGCTCCCCTTGAGGCCTGTGGAGCATCCTGCATGCACACCTATCCCGGGAAAGCCGGTACATTGGTCGTGCCTGACGCCTGTTTGAGAGCGGTTTTCTCCTTCGTCAACCAGGGATTTTGGGTACCCAAAACCCGGGATATACCGGGCAATTTTTCTTGTAGGGAGGTTCAGGGCGGACGCGACCACAACACCCAAACGAAAAGACCAAAGGAGGAACGTTCTAGGGAGACACCACACCACGTTGTACGTCGTCTTTCCGTTGACGTCGCCCGCGCCGTCAGGGGTCAAAGCCACTGTGTCGGCGGCACGGACAGCCGCATGGACACGAGCCGCGACCTGCCCACTGGCAGTGTCCAGTCGCGAGCTCCCCACCTTACGCGGATCACCAGGCCCGGAAAAACGACCACCAGAGATAAGCAAAAAAAAACTCTTCCAGTCGGGCGAGTGGAACACAGAAAAAGGCAAACCACCCCCAAACATCAGTGATGCGCAATGTTGCTCCCAGTCGGCCAACATGTGAGAATGTAAAATGCGTGTGAGAGTTGGGATGGGCTGACGCCTGACAGTGTCCGCCGTCAGGCGGACGCGTGGCCGGGCGCGAGGACTGGTGCGAGGACTGGTGAGAGGACTGGTGCGAGGACTGGCGCGAGGACCCCGCGGGGG
>Ga0115030_1000225_pt1 | contig 21853 bp, 14 predicted proteins | sample SidtaG_4_FD_87174 | JGI IMG/M metagenome (GOLD analysis project Ga0115030, IMG submission 87174) | Marine algal microbial communities from Sidmouth, United Kingdom - Sidmouth_Male1 metaG | ecosystem: Host-associated > Algae > Red algae > Unclassified | place: Sidmouth, United Kingdom | collected... | reverse complement strand
GGGACGACGAAAGAGCCAACGGTGAAGTCAATCGGGCTTTCTTGCAACGATCCTTGCGGCAGTCTTTTACTGTAATGTGGTCGACATTTCTGGCGGTGGTCGACATTTGACACAGCACTGCTAACCCCCCTGCGCTCTTTGAGCCCGAAATCACAGTCGAAACCACGCGTGTGCATGGTACATGGGCCTTGCGCTCGGGCCACGTGCCATATGTCTTCCGCAATGTAATCTGCTCATTCAAGCAAACTCTTGCAACAAAGTGGCCCCCCCAAGATCCTGCCATTGCAGTGGTTTTGTCGTCGCCGGCGACGCGGCCCGTCTCGATGCAACAGCTTCCGTACTGTACCGTTCTACGTACCACTGTTCTATCATCTTTCCCTATCCCCCGCACGCCACGTCCGAGTCATCTTGAGTAGACGGCATCACTACATCACCATCACCGCCTGCATTTTGTGTTTTGTTCTCCTTTGTTCCTTTCCGCGGTCGCTCCACGATGGGCAAGTCCCTCCGGTCCAAGGTCAAAAAGACCTACCGCGGCCTCCGGCGGCAGGTGCTCGAGCCGGCCGCGTCGTCCAAGACGCTCGCACTGGCGGCGCCGCTCTACTCTGCGGCCGGCCTTCCGCTGCCCGACCCCACCACGTCCGGCCTCGGCGCCGGCTCAGGTGGCAACCGCGCGGCGTGGACGCACGGCGGCTTTGTGCCGGTCACGTCGTTTGTGCCGACGCCCCCGAGCGTGCGTCTCAACCGCGTGCACGGGCCGCTGGCCGAGGCGGACGTGGCGCTGGCGGCGGAGCGAAAGGAGACACCTCCGCGGCAGGATTTTGTTGGGGAGCGGGAGGAGCCGGCGGTGGTGGCCAAGGACCTACCCCTCAAGTTGCCAATGCTCTTTGAGGGCGCCGTGGGTGGGCCGGCGGGCGCGCCCCCGCTCGGCACCCTGTCCATGACGGGCGTGGCGGCCGCCGAGGCCTCGGCTGGGGCAGCGGCGCGGGACGCGGGCGACAACCAGGAACCGGGGGACGTGGCCATGGCGGGCGCGGGTGTGTCGCTGTCGGGCGTGCGCGGCAACCGGAGGAGAGACCCCAGCCGCCCACGGGCTGGGGGGGTGAAAAAGGGCTCCAAATCCGCGAAGAGCCGTCACTCGCGCAACAAGGCGGCCAAGCGGCACCGCGTCAAGTAGGAAACGTCGTGGGCGGGTGTGCAGCGGGGTGGCGGCAGAGCGGCGGTTGGTTAGCATCGGTGGACGGACGGTGGCCGACGGTGCCGCTTATTGTTCTGTTTACATTGCTCTTGTCGTGCTTTTACGAATTCCCCCTATTGAGCCGCGTTGTTCTCTCATCTTGCTGGGTTCTCTTGAGCAGCCCCTCGTCTGCTTGGACGCTTCTCGTGGAGGGTGGTCTTTTGGCGGTTGTCTCCATTCGTGCATCATTTTGCCAAGAGGAGATTGTACGCGAGAACGAAGCGGGAAAAAGCAGAGGTCCGCCAATGCGGGGCTGCAGCTCAAACTGGGCCTGTTGCGAGAAAGCATAAGGGACGTGCCCCAGGGAGGCAGGATGCACAACAAAAAAGCAGGAGAACAAGACAAAAAAACAAGAACCACAACTTCCAGAACCCTACGACGCATCGTCCGACTCATCGTCGCTTGACGGTGGTGGAGACGCCGACGCGTAGCCATTGCCGGGGACGGACCCACGGCGGCGGTTTCCCTCGGATGTCGCCAACGCGTCCCCACTGGCCGACCCTCGCGGTAGGTCCGCGGCCAGTGGCACGGATGCTGCCGGACCGCCCGACACAGCATCCACCGGCGCCGCGTCTGGTGACGCGGCCGTGTCGCGCTTGCGCTTACTGCTCGGCCCCCCACCACCGGAAAGGCGCCGCTTGGGCGGCGTCGCCGCCCCTGGGCGCGCGTTCACATCCATAGGTGTGCCATCCAAATCAGCACCGTGGCCTGACGCAGCGGCGACAGCTGCTGCTGCAGGGGTTCCCGGTGCGCGGCGGAAGACACGGGGCACGAAGCCAACGCACTTGTCCACATTTGGAAGCCCCTGAAGCAGCTCCTGCACGATCACGTGCGCAAAGCCGAAGTACTCGGGCCCCGACACGTTGACCCGCTGGCGCCGCCGCGGCTCGGGCATCCGCTCCCGGATGCCGACCATGACTTGGCCCCACGCGGCAGATGGGCTCTCGCCGAGGAAAGTGAACGCATCCGCGTCGTCCGAGCAGGACACACGAAACTTGGGCGCCACATCACCATCGTCCACCACCTCACACACGTAGTTGCACTGCGTGTCGGGGTTCACCAGAGACAGGTAACACCGAAGGGAGCGGTACCCAATTGGGTACAGAGTCCTCTCGGTGTGGAAGCCAGGCCGCTTGTACTCAATGACACCTAGGTTTTCCACCGTGAGGACACCGAGCTGCAGCGGCATCCGCGGGCTGCCGTCGCCGTTGCGCTGTACGCGATGAAGTAGCGATTGCCTGGGCTCGTTGAGCGCACGCGGGGCCTTGCCGAGCAACGCCCCGTTGCCGTGAAGCCCACGACTGCCGATGGAGGGGGCATGGCGGGGAGCGGATTTGTCGGGACGCACAGTCGGTGGTGCCGACGCGTGCGACACAGACGCTGCTGCGTGCCGTGAGCGAGCCTCGGCGACGCTTCTTTGCTGCGGCGGCTGCTGCTGATGCTGCTGTTGCTGCCGCACCTGCTGCAAGTACTCCCCGTCCTGTTGCTGCTGCAACAGCTGCTGCTGCTGCGCCTCCCGGCTCCACTTGTCCATCTGCCGAACTGGGGCCAACGAGTGCGAGGAAGACGGCCCTGCATGTCGCGAGCGAGCCTCGGCGATGCTCCGTTGTTCCTGCTGCTCCTGCAAATGGTGTAGCTGCTGCTGCTGCTGCTCTCGAGTCGCCTTGTCCATTCCCAGAGGCACCCGCCGCTCAATCGCACCCCCGGGCTCCCCCTCCTGCGCAAGAGCCGACGGCCCCAGCAGCGGGCGGGGAAGCTGGCGCGTCAAAGGTCGTGGTTGTTGCGAATCACGATGCAGCTGCTGACGACCTTGCTCTGATTGCAAGTGGTCGTGCTGCTGCTGCTGCTGCTGTTGATATTGTCGCTGCTGTTGCTCCAAACGAGCGCCTCGCGCACCGCGAGACGGCTGCATAGCAGCCTGTTGCGCCGTCAATGAGTCGTGGAAAGACGTACCGGCCGATCCCCGCCCGAAGTGGCCGTCAAAGGGGGGACCGGGCCCTGCCTGGGAGCCTGGCGGCGGCTGACTAAAGGCTCCGTCAGGTGGGTGCGCTCGGTACTGCGCGCCATCATGACCATGGTGCGGCGGCGGTAGGGGCGCCTGCATCAGCGACTGCTGCTGCTGTTGTGCATTGAACTGCTCCTGCTGCTCCTGCTGCTCCTGATCTTGACGATGTCGCTGCCGCTGCCGTGCACGAGGCTGCGGTTGCCCTGAAAGGGGCACGTCATCGCCACCATGCGGCGTTGACGGGTCGACAACCCCGTCGATGGGACTAATGAGATTGCCATGCAAGTCCACGACAGACACGTACCCGCTGGTCGGAGCGTCAAACGCGTACTGCCGCTTGTCCCAGTCCGGCAGCACCACTGGGTAATAGTTGTTCGCCGGCGTGCGCTTGTACGCCTTGAGGGTCTCCAGCAGGCGAGGCGTCAGCAGATTGAAGTCAAAAACCTCGAAGCACGCGACAGGGACTGCCAGAGGCGGGCGCGGGGGAAGGCGCTCTTGCCTTGGCGGCGGCCCCTGGTCGTGGGCCTGTACGTCACCCAACACCACAGGGGCCGGCGCACCTGACTTCCGGACCGTCGCCGTCCGCCGGGTGCGCTCCCCGGTGTGAGCGGCGACGCCATGCAGGTCTCGAGGGAACGCCGGCGCCGCCACGCGTGCCGTACGCACAGCGCCTGCGTGGGAGATGCCGGCGCCAGTGCCGTGCGGCGCCATGGACTTGCGCTTGAGCTTGCGCGAGGCCCGGCGTAGCGCGGCAGCATCCGCCTCAGCCACGTCGGCAACCGGCGCTTGGGGGGGAGCGGGAGGGGCTTCAACGGCCAACACCTTGGCCGGAATCGAACGGCGCTGGGCAGATGCCCGGGTCGGTGGAGGTGGCGGAGGGCGGTCCTGAATAAGCAGCACCTGGTTCAGCGCCTGTACACGAGAGAAGATAGCGCGCTCTCGCGGGAAAAAGTTGAGAATGTCCCCCTCCTTGAGGTCCGCCGCAGTCGATGGGGGCGTGGGCATCGAGAACGGCAACGCTGGGTCAGCCTCCGCAGGCGTATTGGCGTAGTAGGCCAACGCAGAAGTGATGGCCCGGGCCCGCAGTGGTGCGATGCGCATCAGTTCGGTGATGTCAAACCCGTGGCGGGCCACTCCTCGCAACAAGAGCGCGTCATGGCCGGCTACGTCTTCGACCCACCAAGTCGGCATACCATCGCTGGACAAAGCGGCAGAGCAGCGGCGGAGGCGGGCCGAGCCATCGGGCCGCACAAGCGAGGCAATCACCTTGTGCCGCAGCACGTACAGCTCGTGGCTGCGCTCACGCAGCCGTCGCGCCGTCGGCAGTACCACGCGGGCGTCCTCCAGCTCTTGCGCCGAGAACTCGCCGAAGTCGCTCTTATACGGGTAGTCGGCGATGAGTGACGCGTGAGTGATGGCCCAGTCCTCAATGTCCACCACCTGAAGGCACATACGCACAAAGCGCTGCGTGTAGGCCGCCAATGAGTCGGGCCCTTTTCGCCCGAGGCCCGTCAGACGCTGCAGCTCCACATACGACGGTGCGCCAGCATCGTCCAGCGGGACGCCCCCCACAATGGAAAAGAACTTGGCAAAGTCGGTGCGCTCCTTCTTCGACCACACCATATTTGCTTCCGCCATGCGCTGCTCCCGCCGAGACCGCGCCGCCTCCTTCTCCGCCTCTTTCGCTTGTTTGCGCTCCTCCTTAGCAGCCCGCACTTGCTCAGCAGCCACTTCAGCCCACAACTTGCGCGCCTCCTTCTTGCGGCGGCGCATGTAGGCCCGCACCAACTTCTTAACACGTACGTTCAGCACGTTGACAGAGGGCCAGGTCCGGCTCTGTAGCTCATCAATCGACAGGTTGTCCGCAGCTGAGACGGGCGCCCCGGCAAGCGACAAAACAACACCGTTGCCACCCATGGCGGGCCGCTCCACCTCCATCTTGGCCCCAGGGAGAGGGGGAGTCTTCGGATCGGGCGTCGCCGCCATGGCCGCCTTCCCCGAGTCCGGCTCCCCAGCGCTAGCAACGGCAGGTTTGATGTCACCCGACAACGGCGATGGCCGCATAACAGCCGCCGCAGCCTCACCCGCCACACTCACCGCCGCCGTCGTCGACGCAGTCGCTGCAGTCGATGCAGCCGCTGAAGGGTCCTTGTCCTCGGGCGCGGCGGTCTCGACAACCGCATTGGTGGGGTCCGCCGCGTTGGCGTGCAGCGGATCTTGTGTCTCGTCCATCACCTGTCGCTCAGTAGCATCGTCGCCGTCCTCCACCAGCACATCCGAAACGGGCTCACTCCTGCCCAAAAAGACCAACTCGGGGTCGAGGCGCAACAGGCGGTGGCACCCGTACCCATGCTTGACGGTCCCACGCAGGAGGTCCCGGTCGAAGCGGTCCTCCCACCAGGGCCCGATCAGCTGCGAGCCGCTGGCTCCGATGGTTGGCACCGGCTGGTCGTCTTTCAGGCTCCCTTCATGGTACAGCTCGTACAGCTCCCGCAGCATCTGCAGCCGGTCCAACATCGTCCCACAGTTGCGCTCCAGGTACTGCAGGTAGTCGGGCGACTCCAGGACCGGCTCCTGTTCCAGAGGTTCCGGGTCGGTCTCGACCACCTGTCCGAGCAGGTTGCCATACATGTCCGCCTCCCCACGCGGTGGGGCCAGCGTGTGTACCGCAGTCGACGGCAGCGGTGGAGCGGTATGAGCCCCACCTGCCGACACGGCCGGCGTCTTTACTACCGCTCCTGCATCGGCGCCAGGGTCCTGCTTAGCAGGCGTCGCCGCCGGGGTGACGCCCTCCATTGCACCGTCCAAAGCAGCGCTGGCGACCGGCCCTAGCGAATCCGGAGCGGCCGCAACAGCCGCTTCTGGGGACAGCACCTCCCGGTGCGGAGCCACCACCTCATTCAAGAAGGGGCACCGCTGCTGCAGGTCCGCCAAGACGGTCTCCCCACTCTGGGCCACCTTGATCACAGCCCGAAGGATGATTCGCACGTAGCGCGCCGTGTCGTCCACGCTCCGACGGCGGGAGATGCAGGCCACCTGGCGGATGGCCGCCCAGCGGCCCCATCCAAATGTCATGATAGCACGCTGTAATCGGTGACGCTCACTCTTGGTCAGTAGCCGACGGCCGGCCGGCGCTCCGTCGGGCGAAGGCGGCTCCGCAAAGTCGGCTGCTGTCGGCGCAAACGCCTCATCCTCCGACGGCAGCTCCTCCATTTCAGATGCACTCGATTCCTCCTGGCCAGGAGCGTACCGCTGGGTCGGCCGCCGCCGGCGAGGCAGCGGGTCCAGACTCTCTCCACTCTTGCCGTGGATCTGCGGCATGATCTTCTTCCAAAAGTCAGGGTCGTCGAGCCGGATGGCCTCCTCCCCAGCAGGGACGGCCTCGGCTGCAAATGATGCCTTGGAGAAGGCGGAGGGCGCTTGCGTGCCCGTGTTCTCGACGATGCGCTGCGTCCGCCGCTCCAGGATGAGGTCGATGTCCTCGTTGGTGAACGCATCGGCTGCCGAGTCGTCCTCGTTAAAGACATCGTAGGCACCCTTTTTGAGCAGCGCGTCGACGTCGTTGCGAGACAGGTCAGTAAAAGTGTTGCCGGTCTTGCCGGCCCCCGAGCTGCCAGTGCTGCGGAGGCCACCAAGGTCCCCAATGGCGTCACCCTTGCCCATATCCTGAAGCACCGCCTGATCAAGGCCAAGCTTCTTGGACGCCCGGTCAAACATATCTTGCTCGTAGGTCGCCCGTGTGATGAGGCGAAACACCTTCACGTCCTTCTGCTGGCCAATGCGGTGGCACCGCGCCTGCGCCTGCACGTCGTTTTGCGGGTTCCAATCTGAGTCGTAGATGATGACCGTGTCCGCAATAGTCAGGTTGATGCCCTGCCCGCCCGCCCGCGTGCACAGCAGGAAGACAAACTTCTCCGACTCGGGCTTGGAGAACCGGTCGATGGCCTGCTGCCGCTCATTACCACGTACCCGCCCGTCAATGCGCTCGTAGCCCCACCGGTGGGCAATCAGGTAGTCCTCTAAAATGTCCAGTACCCGCACCATCTGCGAGAAGATGAGCACCCGGTGGCCAGCGGCCTTGAGGCGCGGCAACATCTTGTCGACGAACACCAGCTTGCCCGACGCGTCGACCAGCACCTGCGCCATGAGGTCCTCAGCAGAGGCTGGGGCCGCCACCACCTTGTCCGCTGAGTCATCAGCCGCAGTCGCCTTGGCCTCTTTGCCCTTTTTGTCCGCCTTGACGGCCGCCTCAAGTTCGATGGGCTCGACGCCCTGAATGAGGAAAGGATGGTTGCAGCACTTGCGCAGTTCCATGACAATGTTGCGCAGGTTGCCGATGTTGGCCGGCCGTGCGCCCATGTCAAGGAATGAGAAGTTCTTCTCCAACAGAGCCCGGTACCACTTCTTCTGCACACGCGTCAGCTCGACCATTACAATCGTCTCCTCTTTGGGAGGGATGCTCTTCTCCACATCTTCCTTCTTTCGACGCAGCAGGTATGGCCGCAAAACCTCCTTGACGGCATTGACCGCGGCGACGTTCATGTTGCCAAAGCGGCTCGCAAAATCGTCCTCAGATGCAAACGCGTCCGGGTCGACAAAGTTGAGCAGCGCCCACACCTCGAGCAGGTTGTTTTGTAACGGCGTGCCCGTCAGCAGCACCCGATGGTCGCTGCTGAAGGACTTGAGCTCGTCGACCAGGCGGGACGACCGGTTCTTGAGTCGATGAGCCTCGTCGACGACAATAGCATTCCACTTGATGCGCCGCAGACGGGACGCCTCCTGCAGCACCGTCTCGTAAGTGGTGATGAGCACCTGCCACTTGTACGGGGGGCCCTGCGAGGGCACCTGTCCGGGCACCACCCACTCGTGCTGGTGAATGACGTTACGGCTCTCTGAGTTGCCGTGGTAAACAATCGCGTTGAGCTCCGTCCAGGTATCAATCTCCCGCGCCCAATGGCCGAGCGTCGACAGCGGGGCGAGCACCAAAAACGGACCGCGGATGTTCTGCTCTTCGAACAGGAAGTGCAGCAGCGAAACGGACTGAATGGTCTTGCCGAGCCCCATCTCGTCCGCTAGGATACAGCCGCGCCGCTGGAACCAGCACGAGACCAGCCAGTTGTGGCCTTCAACCTGGTAGGGCCGCAGGACGCCGCCATTCTTGAACGACGGCTGCTCTCGCGGCACAAACGCGTCACGTGACGGCCGCGGTAGCGGCTGCAAATCGGACGCGCTCAGACGCTTGTTGCGCTGCTGGAACTCAGACACTTTGGCGTCATCTTGCACATCCTCCGCGGACTCCCACGTGGACTCGCCATAGGAGAGCGCCGCCCACTTGATGAGATACTTGCGCTTGCCGGCGCGGGTGCTCTTCTCGGCCAGGATCCGGTCGACCGTGATGAAACCTTCCGGGATGAGCTCGTCGTCCACGTCTGCCTCGTCCCGCCGCATAGCCGCGGTCGCCTCTTTGCGGAGGAAGCGCTGGAGCCGGGACTTGCCTTGCGACTGCGCGAGAATGATGGCCTCCACGACCCATTCGCAGTGGATGTAGGAGAGACCCTTCCATTTGACCAGGTACTCGCTGACCACATCCTCACCAGCGGCTTCGGCTTCGGCCAGTGCCATACTCACGCCCGCTTTGCCGCTGGCCGCCAGGCGCGAGCTCGTGGCCTTCATCGCCGACGGCGCTGATACGTTTGCCGCCCCTGCCACCGCCGGCTCCTTGCTTGGCATGTCGGCGTCCACCACCTTAGAATTTCCATCTGCGAGAGCGGCAGGGCCCGCCACAGCCATGTCGCCAGCGATGGCCGTGGCCTCACCGTCCGCGGCGGCACCGGCGGCATTGTTCTCAGCAGCGGCACCCGAAGCAGTCTCCCCAGCCACGACGGCGGCAGCAGTCGGTTGCGCGATGCGCCGGGCCAAAATCTTTTCCATCACCGGCACGGGCTCCTCATCGTCGCTGGCACCGGACGCGGCGCCACTGCCGCCCGCTTGCGCCTCCGCTGCATTGTCCTCGTCGCCAAAAATGTCACCAAGGTCGGCGCCAAGCGACTCGCGCGTGCCACCGTCTTCGCTGAGTGACGACAGCCGGGACTTGCGTGTGCGCTGCGACACCCGCGACGGCGCTGGGGGCGTCGAGCGGCTGCCCCGCCCGCGACCGCGGCCGCGGGCGCTAGCAGCTCCGCCTCTGCCACGGGAGCGCCCCCGCGCAGACGCAGACCCGCGGCGCCGTGTCGACGGCGGCTCATCCTCCTCATCGTCGTCCTCTCCGTCGCCGGCCGAGTCGACCACGCTCGCGGCTCGGCGGCGGGTCGCCGCAGGAGTGACTTTGGACGGTGCTGCGCGCCGCTTGGTAGCAGTCGACACCCGCGAACGGCGAGACGGCGATGGGGACACGGCGAGCGTCTCTGCCTCCGACTCGGATTCTGACGACTCCTCCGTGTCGGCGAGCGAAGACGGCACCGTCGAGGCGGCCGCGTCGCTGATGGCGGGCGACGGGCGGCGGCGCAACTCGAGCCCGTGCTTGCGAATGTCTTCACTCGCATCCCGCCGCACGCTCGGAGTCCGCCGGGTTGCTGGTGGCCGTGGTGGCCTCCCTCCACGGCCCGCCGCGGTAAGACCAGGGGGCTCCTCCTCGTCATCGCTGTCCCCACCCGCCACCACAGGAACGTGAGGCGTGCCAGACCCCTCTGCCGCACTCTCACTCCCGGTCTCGCCGCCGCCGCTCGCGAGTTTAGCGCGAGACGCGCGGGAGCGGCGGGTGCGACTGACAGGACGCGGAGCATCGCTGCCGTCGCCACTGTCGTCACCGACGACACCTTTGCCCTGAGCCGCGCTCGGTGCATGTCGCGCACGGGACCGGGCGGCTGAGGCGGCGGCACGGGTGACTGTTGGCGGGCGCCGGGCAGGGAGCGGCTCATCACTACCATCACCATCGTCCAGGTCCTCGCTGTCGACCTCGTCATCTGCAGCGCTAGCCAGCCCAGCTGTTGCCGCGTCCGAGCCGACCTGGTCCGCATCGTCCGCATCGTCCGCTTCGTCCGCTTCGTCTGCTTCGTCCGCTTCGTCCGCATCGTCCGCATCGTCCGCATCGTCCGCGTCCTCCGCGCCGTCCGCGTCCTCGGCGTCGTCCGCATCCTCCGCGTCGTCCGCAACCTCCATGTCCTCCCCATTGTCGCCGCCTGACTCGTCGTCCCCATCAGCCGGCTCGCTCGTCGTCGCCGGAGGGACCTCTCCGGGTGAGGACGAGCCGCCCAGGCCGCTGTCGTCTTCGGTACCGCTGTGCTCGGCTGCAGCTAAGGCGGCGAGGCGGCTGCGTTTGGCTGGCGGCAAAACGTCATCCTCGTCCTCATCGGTATCGTTGAGGCCGGCGGCGTCCATGGCGCTGGAGGTGCGGCCGGCACGGCCGATACCACCCGGCTCGAGGGGGGCGGCTTCATCGTCACTCTGGGGGTTGCAAGAAGCGGCACCGCGGGTTAACACACAATGCGGTAGTAGCAGTACACGCAGCAGGAGAACCATACGAGCGTCAGAAATTGTTGGATGTCACCTTGCCTACGCAAAAAACGAGAGCCTCGAACAGCTCGCGCACATTCCACATCGCCCGACCAGACCCCACCCCGCGACCAGGTCAAGCCACGTACCTCCTCGGCACGAGAAGCATACCCCGCCTCTGACGCCTCTGCAGGACTGTCGCGAGCCTCGGGAAGTGGCTGCAAGCGCACGCAAGCAATTCGATATTGAGCGCATGGCGGACCCAACGGCAGACAGCAGCAGGAGGCAGAAAAACATACAAAACACAGGTACAAAGAGATATCCACAAAAGAGAGCGGCACCCGTAGACACAATACAAACGTCAGTGACGTGTGCTGGAGGAGCTACAACATGACTGGCAAAACAACGAACCACTCAAGAGATGGCGGCACTTGGGCCACCGCTTCCCACCAGGAGCCCGTCCCCATGGCGCCCACATTGGACGCCGGTCACGTCGTCGCCGTCAACGGCATAGCAAACGTACAGAGTCGGATGTCCGACGACTGCGACGGGGGCTCATCGTCCCAGAAAGGGAACAACGGCGCTAGCAGGGGGGACGACGCCGTCCTTGCCACACCGCCCGTGTCTCGTCACTGGGGCCACGCGCCTAGAGCACACGTAGGCAACCACGGTAACGCCGACACAGCAGGGACGTCTAGTCCCTAGCCCCTGGCTCGGAAGCGTCGCTGCCGACACCCCCGCAGGCCACGAACACCCAGCGTCGGCGCCACGTAGGCACAGAGGAACGGAGGGAAGGAAGGAGGATGCAGCCGCCCAGCGCAGCTGCAAATGATGGAATGATCCGCGATGTGGCAGCGTCGACGACGCCCACAACGGCGGGCGTCGGCGTGAGCGGCAGCAATGCACGTTTAGAACAGCACCAGGTATAGGTGGGACACGACGCGGGGGGGGGCGGGGAGGGAAGTGACCGTCAGCTTCAAATCGGAGACGGGGGATGAAAGCGTCAGCGGTGACAACCAGCACGAGCGGCTCGCAGCGGGCGGGAGCCCACAGACGCGTCACCGCTGGTAGACTGAATGGTTGCGGTATCCGCTGCGCTGGCGACCCCCCAACCGCGCTACATGCCGAGGGGTCCCGCTCGTTTTTGGGGAGGGCGTGGCCGCCAGCCGTGCCGTGGCGCACGAGCCGCGGTGGCCCCTTTTTCCTGTTTTTCGGGCGCGGAAACCGAGGCGCTGCCGCGCAGTCACGTGTGCGGCGGCAGTTTTGACGGCAGACGATGAGTTGCAAATGCCTCTTCCAGTCCCCCTGTCGACAATCCGTTCTGCGAGGAGTGGAACTGAACATCGCTGGCGAACCTGAGGCTGTGGAACCGAAAAATAATTGAAGAGGCCATCCAGCCGCATCGAACTGCCGATACATCTCGCTCCCGTTTGGAAAATCATGCAGTAGCATTTCGTACAGCCAAGCCTGCGTGGAAATCGCCTTCAGAGTTGAACACGAACGAGCCCGATACGGACGACTTTCAGACACAGCCGTCTTCTATCATAGCTCTAGATGCGAGTCACCACGTCACGTCATGCGAAGGACGCTGTATCACTCGAAGTGGAAACAGGCATGAAATGCTACAGTCTTCGGACTTTGTGCTTCGTAGACTTTAATTGTGTTTCTTTAGCTTTTTGTCAGGCATATTTTGTTGCTCACATCCGACCCACATGAAGCCTTGTCAACAGGAGAGACCGAGACATTTAACGGCTGTTACAATTCTGATTAAATATGAATAAAGAAGTATCTGGGAAGCGGCACCTGGCCAATGAGATTCGCTGCCAGACGAGCCTCATACAACTGGAATACACAATCGTGACATGGCCGGTAGGTTTTCAAGTTCCCATCGGTGGTCAATACCAGTATTCTGGCGTCCTTGTTGCTGGCAGTACACTGTACTTCCGACGGGACAGCGATGAAATCACGGCTGTGTTCCGTCCTGGCGCATGAGATCTGCCTTTGGTTGTGCGGTGTGTGTGCGAGCATTGGTGTCCGTCTGCGCACGATGCTCATTCCCTGAGTACACGTGATGCTTTTTTTTCTCCGGTTCGTCGACGGGGTACGAGTTTCGGACTACGCACGACGGTGCTGTATTCGGTGGCGCACACGCCGCGCTCGCGACCGTGCGGGCGACGTGGGCGGATTGACGCAATGCCTGCCAAGCGAGCATCACGAGCATGACGGCCTTTCCATAGCCATCGAGTAGGCCGCTCCAATGGGCGAGTCGCTGCACGCGCTGCTCGGACCACTGGTAAAACCTCGACGCTCCCGACGCGCTTGGCAGCGACGCCGCCCGAGGAGCCGACCGCCACAAGCTGTCGCCATTGAAGACGACCGTGCCGACCACGTCATATGCCATGGCTGGAGGAGGCAGGTGGGCAGCGATGGCGAGCCCTTACCGCCCGCCCCTAACCCAAACCGGCAGCGGTGGCGGCGGTCGCACCGGGTGGCATCCCTTCGCCGCCGGCGAGCACGTCGCCCTCCTCCACCCGGATAATGGGCGTGCCAACGAGCGCCGAAAATTGGCCGAGGAGAGGATTGCGCTCCTGCACCCCTGTGCATGCGATGCTGGCGTCACCCGCGCCGCAGCAAGTCCATAGTCACCGCCGTCTCGACCGCAACTGCGTCGGCGACGACGCCCGTCAGCAACGTCGGAGTTCTGTCGCCGGCGAGCGCCCGCGCCAAAGGCTCGGGGTGCGCAGCATTCGATATCGACGCCACGCCGCCGGCAGACTGCGGGGCGCCCAGGGCCACACCACCAGAAGGGCGTCGATCTTGACGCCCTCGGACAAGATCGGCAAGAGAGTGGTTCCATACTTTTACGGCGCCAAGCGCCGCAGCGCTGGCCAACACAAGAGACAGGTCAATGAGGTGAGCATCTTAGACGGCGGCGGGGACCTTCTCAGCCTCGGCCTCGGCCGCTGGTGCGGCCGGGGCCTTCTCGAGCTCCTTGGCGGGCTTGGCCTCCTCCTTGGGTTCGGAAGAGATGAGGCCCTTCTCCGTCAGGTAAGTCAGGATGACCCCAGCGCACTCGGCGATCGTCTGCTTGGAGGTGTCCAGCGTGATCTCAGGCGATGGCGGCTTTTCGTAAGGCGCGTCAATGCCCGTAAAGTTCTTGATCTCCCCGCTGCGCGCCTTCTTGTACAGGCCCTTGGGGTCCCGCGACTCGGCCACCTCCAGCGGGCAGTCAACGAACACCTCGATAAAGGGGATGCTGGCGGCCTTGTGAATCTCCCGTGCCATGTCCCGGTCCTCCGTGTACGGGCTGATGAAGGCGGTCGTCACAACGACGCCAATGTCACACATGAGCTTGGCGACCTCAGAGATGCGACGGATGTTTTCCTTGCGATCCGCGGGGGAGAATGTCAAGTTCTTGTTCAGGCCTTGGCGGATGTTGTCACCGTCCAGCCGGTAAGACAGAACCTTCTTGGCAAACAGCTGCTGCTCAAGCTCGACCGACACGGTACTCTTGCCCGACCCAGAGAGGCCGCTCAGCCACACAGTGGCGCCCTTCTGGCCCAGCAGTTTGGCGCGGGCATCACGGGTGACTGCAGGAAACGGAGTAGGTAGTAAACAATAGCGGCCAGCGTGTGAAACAACAACAGAGTGCACAACCACGAAGTAGCGGGGTAGCGCGATAAAATACGAAAAAGGAATGACACAGGGCATGTCAGAGGCAGCACGACACAAACGATTGCACAGGTCGTGATGCACTCGCAACGCTATGGCCAAATGGTCTTCACGTCGGGCCGCTTGTGCGCGAGCGGACCGACAATGTGGGAGGCAGTGGCTCACATGCCTACACATGCTGGCGAGCATCGTCGCATCGCTGCGACTGGGGTCCGATCCATCCGTCGAAACTCAAACAGGAGCAAGCACAGCATCGACGCTGTGATGAACTTACTCAGGCCTTCGTGCCAGACGACGTTGGTCGACATGATGGAAAGGGGGTAGTAAGTACGGGGGGGGCAAGGGCGGGGGGGAGAACGACGGCGGCAGGCAACGAACGGAAGCGGCAACTCGCGGCGCACGTGAGAATCGGAACGGATGTGAGGTGCGCGGCGGGGGCGGAGACTGTCGCTGCGCCGTCCAGTTGGCGACGGCGGCTGGACGAGCACCCGACCCGTCAGTGACTGCGGTGGGTGGGGGGCGCCCGCAGACGCGCCCAGGGGCAGTTGTTTCGTGAGCAAAACAAATGGGCGGTCGTCGCGATCGCCGTGCATCAAGACTGGCGGTGTGCCTTGATGCGGCGCGACGGCACGCCCACGGGCGCAATGGACCGCGACGGCGCCGGAATGGGCCCATTCGGGCGCCGTCGCGGTCCATTGCGGGCCGAGGCTCGCTCTACGATGCCTCGAACTTGGTGTCAGCTGGACCAAACCTTGCCCTCGTGCCAGGTGGTGTTCAAACCTGCTCCACGCTTGGAGGTGGGTATTTACCTGCCTACAGCAATACCTGAAGAAATCCTCAGACGGCAATATGGGTTGTTTCTATGGATTGACATACAATCTGATCGCAGCCTGATGTCATCCGATACCAATATAGGTATTTTATCCTCACAATCCAGTGTAAACATCGGGTATCCAGCACTCACGCCAATGTGTGGCAGCTTCCGCTTCGCCATCCCGCTTCTTCGCTGCCTTTCTGCGACAGACTGCGGCTGGCGGGACGGATGGGGACACTGCCGTGCGTGCAGCTCAACGCAGTGAGCAACTGGGCGGCTTGACGACGCAGGTTGCTGCCTCGTCGTGTTCCAGCCGGGTTCGGTGGCTCGACTGTTGGGCGAGCCGCCGCCTCACGTCAGGTGCCCCTCCGGCCTCGCCAGCCATCGGCCAGCTGGCTCGTGTCCTTCCCCGCCATGACCACCATCTTTGATGGCGTGCTCTTCACCCAATCCCTGCAGGACCTGGTGAAGGGCATCCGCGCGCACCGACGGGACGAGGCCGACTACATCCGCGGGAGAATTGCAGATATCACGGTCGAGTGCCGCTCTTCCGAGCCGCACAAAAAGGCCAATGGCGTCCTCAAGCTCGCTTACGTGCGTTCATCCCGTTCACCTCTGTGGCATATCGATTCTTGTTGCTGTCTCGGGGTTGTTGCGTATGCTTGGGCCTTCTACCCGCCGTGCGTTGATAGTTCCAGACGTCCTCGGTGTTCACCGCCGACGTTGCTGTGTGTCGGTCTTCCGTGCCCTGTGTTCGTTGTCATGATACTGACGCCAGTGCACTGCGCTCAACGCTCTCCTGTTCCCACTTGTGCTTGGGTCTCGGAATGAACCCGATACAGTTGCACATGTTGGGGTACCCCGTTGATTTCGCATCGTTCTACATCTTGGAGGTGATGTCCCGCACGGAGTTCGCATACAAGCGTGTGGGCTACCTGGCTGCCTCGCAGGTTTTCTCTCCGACCACAGACGTACTTCTCCTGACGACCAACCTCTTTAAGAAGGTGCGCTTCTTGTCCTCGTGTTTCTTTTGACTGTGCCTCGTCGGTTACCATTGTACCTTGCAGCGTTTGTATGCATCTTGGCTCGCTCATCGACCCGTCGTTCTGTTTTCGTTCGCTGCGTCCCCTTTCTTGCCTTTGCCAGAGCGTCGTGACTGACGAGCTCTTTTCGTCCCCCGCACTGTCCACGTCCGTGGATATCTGTCGCCTTTGTGGTGGTCCTCCCCAACGCATGCATGCTTCATGGATGACTTTCCCTTTCTGATACAGGACATCACGGCTGGCCGGTTATCCGACTGTTCCCACGCACTGACATGCGTAGCCAAGGTAGCGACGGCCGAGCTGGCAACGGAGCTCGCCCCCGACGTGGTGACGCTACTTGCCTCACCTCGGCCCTACATCCGCAAGAAGGCCACACTCACCCTCTACTCGCTGGTGGCGGCCAGCCCCGACACCCTCCCTGCGGCGACGGTGCGATTGAAAGACCGCCTCGTCGACAGCGACTCGGCGGTCGTCTGCGCAGCCGTAACGGTTGTGGCGCAGCTGGCGGCCAGGTCACCACGGCCGTTCCTTGTACTCGCCCCGCTGCTATACCGTATTCTCACCGAGTCCCACAACAATTGGCTGCTTATCAAGGTCGTCAAGCTGTTTGGCGTGCTGGCGCCGCTGGAGCCGCGGCTGGCGCGCAAGCTGGCTCCTCCACTCACCGCCCTGATGAAGTCAACCAAAGCCAAGAGTCTGTTGTATGAGTGCTGTTCAACGGTGACGCTGGCGCTGCTGGGCGAGGCGCCTCTGGTGGTGCTAACGGCAGACAACCTCGGTCAATTCATCATGGACCCGGACCAAAACCTTAAGTACCTCGGCCTCGCATCAATGCGGCGGCTGGCGGCACGCTTCCCATCAGTGGTGATGCCTCACCGCGGTCTCGTCCTCGACTGCTTGGACGATGCGGACGTGGGCATCCGCTTGCGTGCACTGGACCTGGTCGGCGCCCTCGTCAACCGGGGCACCTTTCGTGAGGTTTCGGACGTGTTGTTGGACCACCTCGAGGCTGTGGCAGCGGTGGCCGGCCGTGCCGCCGTTTCTGGTCTTGCCGGTAGTGGCGGCGGCACGGAGGAAGATGGGGTCATGGGTGGGGGTGCCGGCCGACATGCGCTCACTGCAATCGATACGGACGCACCGTTTCGTGAAGCACTCGCGACCCGGCTGCTCGATGCCGGCGTCTTCATGCGCCCTACCGCACCCCCCGTCACGGCTGGCCGCCCGAGGACAGCGCCGCGCTCCTCCGATGCACTCCCCAGGGCACCGACAGAAGGCGCCGTTGGTCAATCTCCCGTGTCTGGTGCCGCTGCCCCTTCGTCTCTGTCGCCGGTTGTCGAGCCTGCTTCCTCCGCGGGAGTTGAGGCAGCCATGTCGTCCATCTCCCTAGCGGATCCGGCCGAAGACGATGCGGCGAGGAACAGTACAGGTGGCTACCTGCAACTTCTCACCGAGGACGACTTCGAATGGTACGTGTCGGAGGTGCTCGGCGGTGTGGCGCGCTGCTCCCGATGCCTTTCCGCGTCCGTCACGCGACGGGCGGCGGCGCAGCTGGTGGAGCTCCCTGCCCGGGTGCCCGCCGCGCGGCAGTCGTGCGTAGAGCTGGCACTGCAGCTCCTTCGCGCCGACCGGCGGGGTGACCGCGGTGGCGAGGACGGGGCGCCCGCGACCGTGCCGGCGTCTCGCTCCGCTGTGGCAGGCGACAAAGCCGGTGACAGTGGCGCTTCGGGTGAGTCTGCCAGCGCAGACGGTGGCGACGTGGATAGGACCGAGGTTGGTGGCAGCACTGGTTCGGTTGCGGCGGCAGCCGACGACTCGCCAGTCGCGGCGGTCGCGTCGGTCGCCAAGGCGGCAGGCTCGACCGCGACTCGGGCCACTGACGCGTCCCAAGCGTCGCCCTCTCTCCTGGCGGCCGCCGCGTGGTTGATTGGCGAGTACGCTTCGCTGGTGCCGCGGCCGGTGGCAGCCGTTGTCGACGCGCTGCTTGGTGCAGTGCCGACGGGCGGCGGTGCCCGATGCGTGTCGGCCGCCCTCAAGCTGTACGCGTCGGTTGCGACGGGCGACGCGGAGGGGGGCGAAGGCACCGCCGGCGACGCTGCCGCGCTGCACCTGCTGCTGCTGGCGGCTCTCCCGGAGCTTGCCGCCTCGGCGGTCGCCGAAGTGCAAGAGCGGTCGGCTGTGGCCCTGGCCCTGATCACCGCCGTTCCGCCCGGCAGCGCCAACCCGGGGCTTCTGGCGTCCCTTTTCGGCATTCCCCTCCTGCCCGTCGACTCTGGCGCGCAAGCGCGGGCGGTACCGGCGGCGGCCGCCACAGCGGGCGTCGATTTGGCCACGCCACTCCTCGGCTTCGCGGAGCGTGGCCGTCTCATTGCCGACGCTGACGCGGCAGCGACTGTAGATGCGGCGGACCGGGGGTTGGACGGTGGGCGGCTAGCGGGTGGCCGCCGCGGGGCGGGCGAGGGGGGATCGACCCGTGGCGCCGAGACCGCCTCGCTCCTATCGGTTGGCCTTGGTGGCGGCAGCTTGGGGGGTACAACGAGCCGTACTAGTGGTACCAAGCCCCGCCGGCCACGGGGCGAGCGCCACCGCGTCGCCGACGAGGCCGCGACGCTCATTGATGTGCATGGCGACGGCGGAGATGGGGGCGGGCGGCGACGAGCCGCTGCCGCTGCGGCCATCCTCGGAGACGTCGGTTACGACCCGGCAGGCGATGGGGCGACCGCGTCAGCGAGTGGCGCGGCAGCGGCGGGCACCACGGACGACTTGTACGGGGAGTTGGACTTTGGGATTGGGGGGGCGGTCGCCCGCGGCGCGTCGCCGTCGGCATCAACATCATCGACGCGGCCGCCTGGGCGGACGGGCGGTGGCAAGGCGGCTAAGGCGCCGCGTCGGACCAAGACCAAGCCTCGCGCCGCCCCCGCCGCGCCAGCAGACGGCGATGGCGTCGGGCAGCTGGTTGACTTTGACGACTCATCATCTGCGACGACGAAGAAGCCCGTGCGGAAGAAGAAGGTGGCCAAGGGCACCCGTGCCGTCAAAAGTCCGCCGCCCGCCGCAGAGTCGCTGATATAGGTCACTACTTTTTGGTCTACTCTTCAGTCTCGCTGCCCGGAGCTGTGGGCTGCCTTCTTTAAGAACTGATGCACCGGGTATTGCGCCGCCGGACTCATCGGTGCGAGCGTTGGTTTGTGGTTGGCATTGCACGGAGACCGTCGCTGCTTGTTTATCGTCGAAGGGGGTGGGTCGTTGCGTGCGGGCCGCCTCAATGCGGTTGCTCCTCTATCCCAAAAACAAAAATTGTTCCAGTCATCCACACGAGTCACATCACAGTTAAAAGGGAGCCATCGTGGGCTATAGATAGAGGTGCACGCGCGGCAACCGTGGCGGACGCGGCGGGTACAACCCCAACGCGCGCCGCGCCCGAATTGGCGCGGTGCGGTGGGGACCTTGGTCTGACAGCGTCTGCTGCGCTCGCGCGTCGTCGGCGCCTACCAGGCGGGCGACGGGGACGGCAGCTCGGGGCCGGGGGAGGGCAGCTCCGGGCCCGGCGACGGCAGCTCGGCGCCTGGCGACGGCAGCTCGGCGCCCGGGGACGGCAGTTCGGGGCCCGGGGACGGCACGTCTGCGCCGGGGGAGGGCAGCTCCAGGGCAGCCCACGGCGTCGCCACCCGCACCGTCGGTGTGAGGCGGCCGGCGCTCCGCACGGCAGCGACGGCGGCGCGCACGTCGGCGGCGGGGAGGAAGAGCTCCTGCGCCGTCGGCAACACCTCGAGCGTCATGGGATCCCGCACGGGCGCCGCGACGGCGGTCGCGGTGAGTGCCACGAGCGCCGCGCTGCCAGCAACGGCGGCGGAGAGGAATTTCATCGCGGAGGGGGGGGCGGGCGGCAGGTCGGGGTGGTTGGCGAGCGGGGGGAGGGGGTGAAGAGAGAGAGGCTGGCCTAGAGAGTGGTTGAGGAGGAGGCGGAGGGTGGTGGTGGGGGGGCGGCGGGGTGGGGATGGATACGATAACGGGGAAGCGGACAGCACGGTGCAGGCCGCCACTCTGGGTACGTTGGCGGTGTGGGAGAAAGTGATGGCACGTCGGGCTGCCATCGCCGCGGACGACGCCCGCTTAAGGCCCCGTGCCCGGCAGCAGCGTTGCCACCGGCCGCCGCCTCGCTGGCGTCAGCCGATGGTGCCCCCCTCCCCCGGTGTCCCACCAGGAGCACCGTGCGGTGTACTCGAACGGGCCATCCAGAGAGTTCCGTACAGTCCATGCACTGACCGCCGCGATCGCCGGTCACCGCGACAGTGGCGATGGGGAGAAACCATGGCAGCCATACCTGGGCACCGCATTGCTGGGAAAGGCGGCTGTAGATCAGCTGCAGCGCAGGCCACGCAGAGTGCCGCGCCGGGATGAGCCGGCCGCCGGTCGCGTCGTTGCGAGGTCCGCGGCAGGCCTCGCGCACGCGCGTCAGCACCAACACAAACACTTGACAGCGGGGCAGCTGGACCAATCCAGGCGATCTCTGTTGCCATTATGGGGCTGTCCGCCGGACGCACGCATTGCTGTGGTGTGTTTGCTCTCCGTGCCATTGCTGCGGCTGATTGCTGGTGGAGAGCGGGTGGCGTGCGGCGGTGCCCGAAAAAGAGCGGGTGGCGTGCGGCGGTGCAGGAAAAATCTAGACACAAGAAGCCCCCAGGTTTGATTGTGAACAGATTAGAGGACAGTCACTGCTGTACTGGCGAGTGTAACTGAACGTAATTGGTGATGACTGAACGCCTGACTGGAGTTGATTTGACTGTGTGAAGATCAGCTCTGGCTACCGCGGCGTGGCGCCCTCGGATAGACAGAGTCTTTGACGTATCTTGGGATAGACTGCTGCGAGCGACGCTCCTCCGCCCACATCCCCGTCGTCGCCCACGCGGGCGCTCGCCTGGGCCTCCCCGCCGCCAACGCCATTGTTTATCCGCGGTCGAATGTGCGCCTTGGCAGACGGCACCCCCCCCCCTTCACCCCCTGCGCTCGTGGCGCATCCGAGGCGCGAGGCGCCCCGCCCGACGCCGGCGGCGGCCATGGCCTTCCTCCCGCCGCCGCCGCCGTCGCCACTCGCGCGCGGCGGCGGCGGCCGCCTTGCCGCCCGCCGCCAGCCGCCGCTCCCCTTCCCGACAGCCCGTGGCTGCCGCTCCAGCAGCCGCCGCGCCCGCGTCGCCACCGTTCGAGCCGACGCGGACGCGCCCGCGTCGCCCTCGTTCCAGCCGCCTGCGGCCGCCGCGGCCGCGGCTGCTGCGCCTGGGACCCCCCCCCCCGAGGACGCCCACGGTGTCTACACGGGCCCGCCACTGTTTGCAGACCGCCCCCCCGTGGCCGGCGGCGGCGGCGGCGGCGGTGGCGGCGCACACCCGACGGCGCCCGCCGCTGCCAATCCCGCCGGCGCGGCAGCCTTCCTCACCCACTACTGGCAGCGGCGGCCGGTGCTGCTGCGGGGCATCCCCTTTACCCCCCCCCTGACGCCCGAGACGCTCGCCGGGTTGGCGGTCGAGCCGGGCGTCGCCGCCCGCGTCGTCACCTACGCGGCCACGGCGGACGGCGACGGCGGCGACGGCGGGGGC
>Ga0115030_1000219_pt1 | contig 22156 bp, 8 predicted proteins | sample SidtaG_4_FD_87174 | JGI IMG/M metagenome (GOLD analysis project Ga0115030, IMG submission 87174) | Marine algal microbial communities from Sidmouth, United Kingdom - Sidmouth_Male1 metaG | ecosystem: Host-associated > Algae > Red algae > Unclassified | place: Sidmouth, United Kingdom | collected... | reverse complement strand
TGTCACGATCGGTCAGTTAGCAAGCGGTCGATCGTATTAGGGAGTGAGACTTACCCTTAGATCATCGTGGACTTTGTGTTGCGTTTCCTCTGAATCAAGTACGGTTTCCGGACGAGGATAACTTCAATTATTGCTGCTTGACAAGTCAACCAGCACAGCGGGCGCACTGAGTCCAATCTTCGATCTTGTTGATGACTTCATTGAACTGACGTATTTCTCTCGTTTCCAGTGTGGTGGCCACAAGGAATCCCTGCTGTACACGGCTGTACACTGGCGTCCCTGTCCGACGTCATGGTGCGTGTCATCGCCGCACACTCGTTGCCGCAGTGCACCACCGCAGGGCCGTTGCCGGCCGCCGCCGTTTCCCCTGCCGCCAAAGGTGGTGCACGTATGGTTGCTGCATAAAGTGGGTACAGTGTACTGCCGTGTTCTGGGGGTCCTGTTTCGTGTGGTTTGTGTTGCTTGCGAGGCCTTGGGTTGTGCCGCCTGCTACCGTGGCGCACCTTCCTCCCGTCGTACCGTCACTATGCCTCCCTTCGACCGCAGTAAGTTTAGCGCACCCTACCGGGGTGCACTCGCGTGGGCCTTTCCCGGCGTGCGGATTATTCGCTTCCGCCTTGGCCGCCTGCCCTCGCTCATCCCCGTGGTGCTCGTGCTTGGCATCATTGGCCTCTCCTGGGGTACCACCGTCTTTGGTGCGCTGCTGCCGCTCCTGTCATCGGCACCCCTGCGAGCTGTCCTCGGTCTGGCGGTCTTCCACCCGATCGTCGCCGCGGTCATTGCCAACTACCTCCTGTGCGTGGTGGTGGACCCGGGGAGTGTGCCGGATGACTGGCGGGCTCCGCCGCCGGCACCCCCTGGAGGGGCGGCGGGGAGCGCCGCCCAAGAGGGCACGGCCGTGGCGGCTGGACAGGAGCGCGACATGGTGGTTGGGTGTGTGCCCCCCAGTGGCGGTGGTATTGGTGGGGTGGACGAAGCCGGGGAGGGCGTCCACGACGCGCTGCTGATGGAGGATAGCGACAGCTCGGGCGGGCCGGGCACGCCCATGACCGCCTGGGACAGGGGTGCAGACCGGTCTGGGTCGGTCACCACCGGGACTGGGACGGTGGGCGGCAGCGGCAGCGGCGCTCCCTTCCGCTACGTTCACCTCGTGCATGAGCGCAACGCCGACGGCGCGTATCGCTACTGCAACAAGTGCGCGAGCTTCAAACCCGACCGCACCCACCACTGCCGCCGCTGCGGCTTCTGCGTCCAAAAAATGGACCACGACTGCGTGTTCATTTCTAATTGTGTGGGGGCGGGCAACCACAAGTTCTTCCTCTCCTTTATCTTTTGGGCGTTTGTTGGCACCCTCTTCACGACCGTCGTCGCGGGGCCCGCGTTTTTCCGCATCCTCACGGGCGCGGGAGGCCACGTCGGCAGCCGGCGGTCGCGGCACCATGCGGTGCACCTGCTGACGACGGCTGCGTCAGAGGTGGCGGCCGCGGTGGTGCGGGTGTCCACCGCCAGTGGTGGTGCCGGCGGCGGCAGCGGCAACGGCGGGGTGGTGGTTGGCGGCCCCGGCCCCCCCCCACGCGCCGACGTGACGGCGCTCATCCTGGCTGGCTACATCCTCAACACGAGCTTCACGTTTGCGCTCGGCATTTTTGTGGCGATGCACGCGTACCTGCTCTCCCACGGGCGCACGACGATTGAGATGTACGAGTTGGCCGACGAGGCCCGCCGCGCGTCGGCGCGCGCGTACGACCTGGGCGTGTGGCCCAACGTGGTCGCCACGTGTGGGTCCCACTGGTACCTGTGGGGGATGCCGACGACGCTCGGCCTGCCTGGGGGCGGGGCGGGGGCGGTCGTGTGGGACCGCCGGAGACCGACGATGGGCGTGTAAGCTTGCGGGTGGCGGTCGGCGGCCACGGCGGCGGCGGCGGCGGTGGCGGAGGCGGCGGCAGCGGTGGCGGCGGCGGCGGCCGCGGGGAGGCTGTGGGGCGCCAATAATAAACGGAAAGACAAACACTGCACACGACGAGGGGGTCGTATTGTGCCGCGCACAGCAACAGCGATTTGCGTCGCGCCGCACGCAGTGCGTCGTGGAACGCGTCGCATGCACCGCAGTGTACGCTATGCCTCATCGAGACCCGCGAGCACGTCCGTTGACAGACTCCTTGCGAGCTCGTCGGTGAGCAGGCCTCCCCGTTGCATTTTGTCGCCAGAGCAACCAAGCAGTCCCGGTTAGCACCCCGGCCGACCATCGCGGCCAACGGCAGTGCGTTGTCGGGTTCTCGGCGAGCATGTGCTCACTGTAGCTCGCTTGAAAGGAGCTGGCAGAGAGCACGCTTGGGCTCACGGGGCGGATACTGCCTCTGCGCCCTTCACGGCACTGTCGGCGGGCGCGCGGCAGCGACCGCGGCGTCATAGCCCCCCCCCCCCACCTCGGCCGGCCAAAACACCGCCACGCTGTTGGCCCACGCCGCCCGCGCGACTGTCTCCACGTTCACCCCCCGGCTTGCGGCAACGACCTCAGCCACCGCCCGAATGTGGCACGGCTCCACGCGGCCCTTGACAGTTGCCCCCGCCTCCCACTTCTTCTTGTCCTTGGCCGGCCACGTCGACACAACCGCCCCGACGCCTGCGTGCGTGCCGCGGATGCCGCAGTATGGGGAGTCTGTTTCCAACAGCAGCCGGTCGAGGGGGATGCCCTTGACCGTTTCAATATTGTCGGCGGTCTTTAGGGAACACCCATTGACGCCGAGGTACAGCTCAGGCACGGCGAGCACCGCGTCCCGCTCTGCTGGCGTGCCCGTGAAGCTGTGTACGACGCCTGCCCGGAAAGAGCCACGGTGCCGGGCCACCGCGTCGAGAAAGTCGGGGAAGGCTGCCCCGCGGCAGTGGAGGAACATGGGCAGCCCGGTCGACGCGGCCAGCGGGAAGTGGCGGTCAAACACTGCCCGCTGCGTGGGCGCGTCGCAAAACTGCAACCGATCGTAATCGAGCCCACACTCCCCGACGGCGATGACGCGGCCAGGGGCCGACGCGGCAACGGTCGCGAGGCCGGCGATCGCATCGGCCGGCCCGCCGGCGGGGTTGTCGGCGCTGAGCGGCCGAACCTCCCCGGCGCGCGTCGGGTGCACCCCGACCGTCGAGTAGAGGGCGTGCGTGGCGGTGGCGGCGGAAGCGGCCAAGGCGGCGGCCTCGCTGCTCGACGCCACGTCCCCGGCAGTGACGATCGTGCGGACAACGCCGGCATCTGAGGCGCGGCCGAGGACCGACGCCAGGTCGGGCGGGTGTCGCGCCGTGCCATTGTAGTGTCCTTGGAACATTGCATCGGTGAGGTTGGCCGCGATATCGATGAAGAGCGACATGGCGGGGGGGAGGCGGCGGGCGGTAGCGGCCGCCGTGGTGGAGCGGTTGGGGTCGACAAAGTGGAGACGGCGGAAACAAAATAGCAGCGTCGTGCGCGAGATGGGGCAGTGGGAATAAGTGAAGAAAAGCAGAGAGTAGTGGAGGGTTGGATGCACTAGTGGTGGGCAAGGCAGCGATGGCAAGAGGTGGAGTAGTGGAGCGATGGGGATGAGCAGTGAGAAAGGAAGAGCTGTAGGCGTGATCCACGCAGCATAAGAAGGCTGATCCGTGGGCCACAGCTCTCCGTTTTCTCGGTTGCGATTCGAAAGAAAACCACGCCCATGTCACAGCCAGTTCGCCTGCTGGCGGTCGAGCCCAGTACGTTCTGTTGCATGTCACGGTGGTGGCGCAGTGCCGCAACTTTTGGTGGAGTGCGCAATCGTCGGGGAACCAGCGAGGGAAGAGAAACAGAGATCATCATACTAGCTAGAGGCGTGGGCCAGCAGCGTGGCAGTGTTTTGGCCGGCCGAGGTGGGGGGGGGGGGCTATGACGCCGCGGTCGCCGCCGCGAGACCGCCGACAGTGCCATACAAGCGCAGAGGCAGTATTGGTTCCGAGCGCCCACGCGACCTCCCTGCCAGCTCCTTTCAAGCGAGCTACAGTGAGCGCATGCCCGCCGAGAACCCGACAATGCACTGCCGTTTGCGCGGCAACGGGCAGCCACGATGCTAAATAGGCAGGGCCGCTTCATTGCTCTGGCGACACACGCAACAGGGGGGGAAGGACAACAGCAGGAAGGGAGTCTGTCAACCGACATGCTCGCAGGGCGTTTGTCAACGGACTTGCTCGCGGGTCTCGACGCGGCACAGCGCGCACTGCGGTGCATGCGACGCTTTCCACGACGCACTGCGTGCGGCGCGACGCAAAGTGCTGTTGCTGTACGCGGCACAACACCAACCTCTTGTCGTGTCCAGTGTTTGTCTTACCGTTGATTCCGTTTATCATTGGCGCCCCACAGCCACTCCGTGGCCGCCGCCACCGCAACACCACCAGCTTTTCGATGGTGTGACGGTCACAGAGCGGGCGATCGAATCCCGTAGTGCTGTGGCGATGCACGAAGCACACAGTTGTTTGTTGCAGCCTCGGAACACCGCAGACGGGAACAACCGTCAAAAACGAGGAAAAAATTGACCTCACAGCCGGCACAGAGAAGGGCTGGTTCTGGCAACTAAGCACAATCGATGCTCCCCAGCTGACCTCCCGACTACCTCTATACAGCCTTGCGCCCTGCCTTGATGAAAGGGTATTGCAACAGCGTCCGGATGTTGGGGCGTTCCGATTGAGAGCGCGTCAGACATGCCAACAGGAACGTCTTGGCCGAATCCGACACCGCCGGCCGCACCGGGAACACCAGTTGCGCATTGAGTACCGAATGGTCCCGCAGGATGCCCTCTTGCGTCAGGTCGTGACCAAACGGCCGCCGTCCAAAAAGCATCTGGTACAGGATGACGCCTGTCGACCAGACGTCGACCTTGGCACTGATCTTGGGCGGTGCGTCGCCGACCTCAAAGCACTCGGGTGGGAGATACCAGTAAGTGCCGGCGCCTTGGCTCGTCAACTCCATTCCGCCGTCACTGCCGCTGACGCTGCCGCCACCAGCGCCGGCCGCCGCCGCTCCACCTGCCGCCGCATCCATCTGCTTGGACAACCCAAAATCCGTGATGCGGGCCTCCCCGTCGTGGAAGAGGATGTTGCCAGGCTTAAGGTCATAGTGGATGACCCGCCGCGGCTGTTCCGACAGGTAGAGAAGTCCTGCCAGCACTTGAGCAGTGATGGAGCGGGCCTCCCGCTCCGGCAGAGTCTTGCGCGCCTTGAGGTGGCCGTCCAAGTCGCCCCCGTCGCAAAACTCGAGAACCGTGCAAAAGGAAGAGGCGTCGATCTCGAAGACATCTAGCAGCTGCACGACCCGCGGATGCGTCAGCGCCTTGTGGATTCTGTACTCGCGGGTGGCGTGGCGGATGTAGTTGCGCTTCTTCTCCTCCCGCCAGTAGGTGCCGAGCTGGTGAATCTTGCACGCGACGTGGCGAAGACCGACCAAGTCATACGCCTTGTACACCTCGGAGAAGCCGCCGCGGCCGAGGAGGCTCATCAGCACGTAACGGTCGTTGAGGGTGCGGTAGTCATGGAAGCGGGATGCCGCCTCGTCGCGCTGGCGTTTGAGCTCCCGGATGAGCAGAGCGCGCTCGGCTTCGGCGCGGCTGCGCTGCTCTGCCAAGGCGGCCTCGTCCTTCTTGAATGACAGCAGCTGCAGCTTGCACACCTCCTCTTGCTCAACCAGATATGCCGCGGTTCGCACGTGCGGCACCGCTGACACGGACACGCGGTCCCCGGCGGCGGCAGCTGCCACCGCAGCTGATGCATCCTGGCTCCGCGCCGACGGCGAAGATGCCGGTGGCAGCGGTGGGGTGCTTGCCGACAGCGCGCGGAGTTGTTTCGCGAGCTCCCTGCGCCGCTTCTCCGTCGCTTCCTTGCGGGTGGCTAACTCCCGCATACGCTCGCCCATTGCCTTGAGCTCCGCCCCGTCCTCCCACACCTCATGGAGGGAGGTGCCCGCCCGCTGCACTTCAATATGGCCGAGCCGACGGGACGCATCGGCCGCCGCCGCCACCGCGTCGGCGCGCTTGTGGCGCGCCACGGAGCGGATGTGGGCTTCAAGCGCGGACCGCGTGGCGGTCACGGACTCAGTGGCAGTCGCCGCCTCGGCCGCTGCCGTCGATGCAGCCAGGCGCGACTCAGTCAAAGCCGTCGTCGCTTCCCGCGCCGCTTCGGCTTCCCGTAACGCTTCGGCCTTGGCCGCCCGCACCGCCGCTTGCAACTCGGAAGAGGTGCGTTCGAGCAGTGTCTTGAGAGTGGCTGCTTCTTCCCGAGCGACGCGCAACTCCTCTGCAGCGGCAGCCGACGCCGCAGCCGCCGCCGCCGCCGACGCCGCAGCGACGGCATCAACCGGAGCCGAGCCCCGGCTGCGCCCCGGCTGCGCCGGCTGCGCTGGTGACGAAGGCGCCGAGGTAGTCGCTGACCCCGCCTCCCGCTCCTCCACGCTAGCAAACAGCCGCCTTGGCGTCGGAAGCCGACCGCCGTCGCTGCGGATAGGGCTGGCCGCGACGCCTAGCGACACCGTGGCCGGGACCGCACCTCCCGGCCGGCCACCTCCAAGGACAGAACTGCCGCCACCCCCACTGGCAGCAGGGCCCGCCGGAGGCCGGTCACCCCCCCCCCGAGAGTCCCCCGGCGCGTCTGTGACGCCCCAACTGCTGCATGTGGCACCGCCGACCCCATCCGGCGCTGGCCGTGAGCTTCGGCTGTTCGGAGAAGACAGCCCTGCCGTCGCCGTGGCAGCGACGGCGGCAGACGAACCCGGCGACCCCACCGCCAACCGCGCCGCCCGCCCCCCGCCAGCCGGCTTGAAGTACTGCTCCAGCCGCGCGTTTTTTGTCGGCTCAAACGCCGCCGCCGACCCCCGCCCTCGCTTGCGGCCCGTACCCCCGGTAACACGGCGACCCCCACCAGCGGCCGCCCCACCACCCGGCGCGACGGCGGCACCGGCGTCCCCCGAGTCGCGGCTGCTGTTGGAGGTGCCCGGTGGCTGTGCCGGTCGCGGTTGTGTCCGCCGGCTACCTGGGGTGACGACCCGAACGCGGCCGGTCCTAGAGGTGGAGCCGCGGCTGCCCCCAGACGAGAAGCTGCCAAAAGAATCTTCAGCAGTTTCTCCCGGAGGCGGGGGTGGGGACGCGCCACGTCCCGCCGGCGTGGCAACAACAGCCGTCGGCCGGATGGAAGAAGGCACGGGAGTGGTTGTGGGTGGGACGGTGGGAGTGGCCGCCGGAGAAGCTACAATACCGGCTGCGGTCACCGGCGGCAGCGGTGGAGGGGGTGGGACTGACGCGGCCGGTATCCCCGCCGGGACCGCAGATGGCGGCGGCTCCTCGTCCTCGGCCTCGTCACCCGTGAGCACAAACGAGCGTGAAACGTCCATCAACCCGTCTCGGACGTACGACACCTGCGGAGGAGGTCGCTGCGGCGGCGGAGACGACGGCGTCGACGCCTGTGGGTGGGAGGGAGAGCGCACCGCGGCGACCGCCCCGTCCGCAACACCAGCTGGATCGGCGGAGGCAGCATGGCCGTCAGTCGGTAACACAAGCTCGTTCTGCCTCGCCGCCGCGGCGACCGCCGCCGTCGCCACGTCCAATGGCGCCAATGCCCCGGATGAAGTTTCCGCCGTCGGCTGTGGCGCCGCGTGCAGCAGCGAAGGAGCACCGAGCCGCGCCTCCAGCAAGCGCCGCCGACCGTCTGGAAGGGACGAAATAGCCGCTGCGGGGCAAGAGGTGACGAGAGCGTCCATCCCACCCGCCAGAGCGTAACGGGGGTGGGAGGTACGGGAGGGGTCAGGGGCGCACGGCAACTCAAAAGAAAACAAAAGACGGGCAAAGCGGGGGGGGGGAGGAAGGGGAAGAACAACGAGAGGGAAGCGCCGCACAAGCCGTGAGCCACCCCATGCAGTCGGGCTACGAGGCAGGCTGGAGGATCCGGCGGGGCGCACGGTGTGGGACGCGCGCTGCCACGCTGCCTGCGACAAAAATGTGTGACGCAAGGTGGCTGCACACGGGTGGGAAGTGGCGGGAGAGCCGGTGATCCCGCCTTTGGACGCGAAACTGCATGCATCCTGTGGTGAGACCTTGGCAATGCACTCTGCTGAGTTTTGGCGCTCGGCATGACAAAAGGGAAATGCATTGGTCCGTGCGTATTTCCTATTACAAGTACTCTCACACATTACACACTTAACTGGATCTTCTGGCTCATGCAGCACAGAGCTGCTCCTCGTGTAGTTAGGCTACACCTACATCCCAAAGGCAGTCACGATGCATGCAGGAGCGCGCAGGTGCCACACTCTCCTCACACCGAGTGTAGGTCAATGCAGTTGACCCACCTACCGCCCACCCACTGCCGCGTCAGACTCATCGAATCTGCAAGGCGAGAGGGTGTGGCTCTCCGTCGCGAGGCTGCGAGCGTCGACCTCTGTCCCATACTTGTGACTTGGCCAGCCATTCACTATCAAGCGTACGGAAGGCGCATGAGCGCCTTTTGCGTAGATCCCCTTGTCGACATTGGAGCTACTTGGTGCACTCAATCTCGGCCGACCAGCTGGCTCGACTACCTGAATTGGTGCGCTGTTGGAGCCACCAGTCGGTACTCTCGCCATGGGATCTGACGTACCGATACACCCTGGGGACGACACGTTCCGCCGCCATCCCCTTCCCCGCCCCGTGCGACCTCGTGTAGCGTGCCAGTCGTTGTAGTCCAGGCGTAGACAGAGTGCCATTCCAGCAACTACCGACTGGTCGTGGTTGGAGAGAGCCACGAAGACGAGAACGAAATCACCGTTGCTTGGCTCGGCGACCAGCTCATGTCGCAGGCCCCTGCGCCGCGCCCTCGGGCACCCACCGCCGGCAGCTGGCCGACCCGTGGCCACCTCGCGGGTCGTCTGCAGACAAAGCGGTATGGCAGTGTTCCTGCAGCTGCGCCTGGCGGCTTGTGAGGCGCACGTCAGTCGCCGGCAACGGCGAGTGCCAGGTCCCATGGCTGGGGCGATCAGCGACACACGCCTCACCTTCTGCCACGCGTGGTCGGCGTGCTGCCCATCTGCGGCTGTCGACAATGCTGTGTGCCGTTTGGCCGGCAAACGTCAGGCGCAGCCGCGGCCCCCACCCGACCTGTGGCACAAAACCTGCCGGTGATTCCCACCACCGTTGAGATCCGCCGTGCGGACGCGCCGCGCCAGCCGGGAGCGCCACAGCCGGCATACGAGGTCCCCAGGGTCGGTCGACTGGGGCAGAGGGCCGGGCTCGGTGCGTGGCTCAGCGGCAATGTTTAAAACGGAAGGGAGCGGATGGTGCGGGAGGTGGCCCTCCACGCCCACCATCGACCCCGCTGAGCTGTGCGATTGGCGGTCGGCTGGTCTGGCGCGGCCCTCTTGGCCCCCTTCTGGGTGGACGCCAGCCAGCTACCCCCGCACCCAACTGTGCGCACGAGCCGTGACCGTCAGACTCACCCTGCCGGACCGAAAGCTTCTCGCGTGCCTGCCTGTCTGCCCGCGGTTTCCGACATCGCCATGTCTGGGGCAGCAAGCGCCCCCCGGCCGCCGTATGTCGCGGCGCCTGCGCTGTCGCGCGCACCTGGTCTAAAAACGGCTGCTGCCGGGGCGCATCTCCGCGCACACGAGCGGTGCGAGTGCCTCCAACCGATGACCGCACGCAGCACCCCGTCAGGCTGAGGCGGACAGCAGGGTGCGTGACTAGGGAGTGTACCCGCAGGAGGGGGACACTGGCGCGCGTGTACCTTGCCTGGGGCGCCAGCTGTGGGTGGCACCGCAGTGCCGTCCTTGCGTGACGGCCGAGCGCTACACCGCAAGGTGCCGTGTATCTCCCAGACCCCTCTCCCACATTTTTGCAACACTTTCACACCCACCGCACGATCTTCGGTGTCCCCTCTGCTGCCCCGTTAGATTCTCTCCCCTCCCCTTCCAAAGCCTTCCCCCCTGCCTGTCCCGGTCATGGGGTCCTCGACTAGCAAGGACAGAGGCGGTGGCGCCCCTGGAGCCAAGTCGTCCCCTTCCTGTTTTCGTACCGCGTCCAGTCGGCCGGCCCATGGTGGCGGGGGTAGTAGTCTCCGCGCCCTCCGGCGCGTCAAGTCACACAACGCCAACATTGGCGCCGAGGAGGACGGCATCGGTGGTGGTCGGCGACGGCGTCGGACAACCTTGACTGACGGGAAGCGGAAAGAGCTCAAGGTCACCGCTCGGGTGCTCCCCAACCAGTCTGCCGACGATGTCGACGCGACCGTCCCGGACGAGTCGTCGGCAGGATCCATTGAGGTGGTCCCTAGTGAGCTTAACGTCACCTCTACCGCCGCCGCCATCACCGATGCTGCTGCCGTGGAGGATACCCCTACCGCCACCGCCACCACCGACGCTGCTGCCGAGGAGGACACCCCTACCGCAGATCCCACCACCAACGAGCAGGCGCAGGTCATTGTTCAGCAACAGCTGGACGTTGCGGACGGTGCCAGCAGTCGCGTCGGGGAGATGACCACCCGCATTGAGAAGAAGGAGGAGGAAGCGGCGGTGGTGCAGCCGTTGCGGTCAGCAGCTGACGAGACCGAAGCGGTGGCGTCCGTTGATGGCACACCCAGCGCCAAACTGAAGAGCCTCGTGGACGTCTTTGGCGCCCGCGAGCGGGCGGTGCAAGAGGAAAAGGCGGCAGCCGCGGCGGCAGCCGCGGCACGGCCGCAACGAAAATCGTCGGCGGTGACGGACGCAAGCAACATTCGGTCGCTGCGGACCGTCGCACCGGTGGTGGTGCGGGTTGAGTCCACGGGCTTGTGAGCGACGGCCGTGGCGGCGGCGGTGGCGGCGCGGGCGGCAGGGACGGGGCAGATGGCCAAGCGGATTTCCGAGGGGGGTGAACTGCACGTGGAGATGCTTGCCCGGCCAAGACAAGGAGGAAAACGACGGACACGTCTTTGCCTGATCCCAAGGGAATGAACGGAGGTGCATTTGGTTGCCTGATGATGGAGATGGGCACTCCTTCGAGGCGCCACAGGGGGTGACGGGAGAAGCGTGGCAGCTGCGGACTTGCACAATGAGCCGGTGAGGCAGCGCGGCAGGTTCAACGGATGAGTTGCGATGCCAGGGCAGGGTGTGGACATGACGCGGTGGACATGCCACTACCTCATGGGCACCAACTGGGCGACGGCCGGTCAGCCGCGGACGACGGAGCGCAGTGTACAGATAATTACCGGGCCCGTTGTCGTTTCCTTAGGCTGTCTTGTGAAGCCATGGCGAGCTGAGGGTGTACGTGCAGGTGTTGTACTACAGCTCTAGCTGCCCGGATCCGTCATCGCCGGCCTGCCCCTCAAGCAGGATGCTCAACAGTGGCCTCCACACCCATGTCAGCTCGTGCGCACCGCCGAGGACCTGCCTCGCGCGTGGCGCCTCCAATACAGTGGAGAAGTAACCCACGGATAGAATGCTACAGGCAACGCACTACCAGCAGCGGCGACGGCGGGTGACCAGCGCCCGTACGCGCCCACATGTAGGGCATTGCATGCACCAGGAGAACAAAGCACGGGAAGCGAGGTGAAAAAGCATACGCAGACACAAACAGCACGGCGCTCTGGTCGGGCATCTGTCCACCAAAGGAAATGTCAAGAAAAGAAAAGGACTGCGGACAGCAGAGCCAGAGCGATGAACGCGCCCACTTCATTATTGTTGCTGCTGCTGCGCCTGCTGGGCCAGCAGCTTGGCTTGCCACGCTGGGATGGGCATTTGCCCACGGCGCTGCGCAGCTGCGCCGTCGCCACCGCGCCCCGCCGGCGGCAGGCGCACCGGGGGCCCACCAAAGCCGCCGCCGCCACGAGCGGGACCAAAGCCCCGCCCGGCGGAGGGTCCTGGCGCCCCCATCGGGGGAGGTGGTGGCGGCGGCGGTGGTGGCGGTGGTGGGGGGGGGGGCACGCCGCCACCCGGACCGCCGCCAAAGCCGCCACGCGCGGGGCCATCAAAGCGCCCCCGGTTACCACCGCCGCCGCCAAACGCTGGCGCCCCAGTGGCGCCGCCATAGTTAGGCGCAAAACCGCCACCATCGCGGCCATCAGGGGCATTGAATCCGCCACCACGCCGCGCGTAACCGTCATCGTAGGCGCCGCCCTGCGGCGGCGGCGGCGGCGGTGGCGGTGCGCCGCCTCGGAACATGCCGTCCCCGCCAAACGGAGGTCCCCGCTCCCGAGGAGCAAACTCCCGCCCGCCGTAGTCGTCCTGGCCGTTGGCTACCCCGCCACCGACGCCGGGGGCCATCCTGTCGGGCGGCGCGCTGGCCATGGCCGTGACGGGTACTGGCATGACCGGCGGCGGTGGTGGCGGACCGGCGCCCATGTGAGACGCCCGAACGTGCGGCGACGTGGGTGGAAAAGATGGCGGCACAACCGGCGGGGCTGGCACATCTATCATCGGCGTGGACCGCACGCTGCGGCTGTAGTTGGCCAGCGGCGTGCGCGTTGCCGCCGGTGCTGCCAGTGGCCCACCAGACGCCATGTTGCGTTTGAACCAGTCAAACAGGCGGTCTAGGTTGGGGTGCAACACACTGCGCAGACGGTAGCCGTTGGGCAGCACGGTGATGAGCTCCTTGACAATAGTGCGGGAGCCGGGAATGTAGGCCAGGACCAGGCGGCACGACTCTTCCCATGAAGCACCTACCCGGTAAGGCCGAAGAGCCGGGTTGTCCGATTGGTCCTTCCGCAGCGCCGCCTCGAGGTCGACCTTGCCACCGCGCACAAACTTTTTGTGGCGCATGGCCTCCTCCAGATTGGTGACGACCGCGTGGACGTAACGACCGAGCACTTCGTCCAGGTCTTGGAAGCGCTCCTGGCCAACCGCATAGCCCGTCACGTCACCACCCTCCTTCTCGCGCACCTCCGTCACCTCAACGTTGACAAACGGCTGCTGGTCGGCAACCTTGGCCGTGAAGATGACCTTGTCCACACTCCGCACAGACGGGCGGATAATGACATCCCCGGACTCGCCTTCGCGGTCGAGCTCCCGCATGGCCTCGACCCCCGTAATGGTCTGGTACAGCGGATGCGAGATGGCCTTGCGGGGCAGCCGCCGCGTCCGCGCGGAGCGGCCGCCGCCTGCCAACACAATGTCCTTGCGGCGCTCCGACCGAGGAACGTAAGCGACCATGTACTTGTGGGAGGAGTGGTTCGGCTCTTGGTAGCCTGGGATGTTCACGTTGGTGGGCTTGCGCACAACTTCTGGGACGGAAATCAGCTCCGCCTCAAACTCCCGGTACCGGACGTTGAGGATGCGACACGTCAAAGAAGAGCCCGACGGCAGCATGGCTTCCAGCTCGGGTACCTCCAGCCGATGCCCAGCCACATTTTCCAGCCGCAAAAAGCCGCGCACGCCGCCCTCCAGCTGCGCCGAGACGCTCTTTTTCGTCGCCGTCAGCCGGACGTCCGACGCGGTGACCTTGGCGCCGACGCAATACCGGCGGGGGTCCAACCCCGTTGCGATGTAAAACACCGCCCGGGGGCCGGGCAGGTACGTCACGGTTGGGGCCGCCAGGTCGACTGCCGCCACCTGCACGGGCGAGTTGGCCGGCTGCCGAGGGTCCTTGTACGTCTGATGGGAGCCAAGCTCCTCGCAGATGAGCTCCAGCAGGCGCTTCATCTCGCCACGCTTGGCCTTCTTGAGGTGCCCTGCGTATTGCGCCAGGTCCAGCTGAGACAGACCCCCCGGCGCCTCCATGACCGCCGCGACGGAGCGCTTGGCCGACACTTTTTGTCGGACGTCCGTCTCGGTCTCATCATCCCGCAGCGCCTCCTCAGCAATCTTGACGGCGACGAGATACTCTTCGGGATGGACGCGGCTGTCGTCAAGCGGGTCGAAGAGATCCTCCAGCCGGTCCGCTTTGACCGACTTTGGTCGCCGAGACAGCGCCGTACGGCGACTGTCAATTGCCTCAGCTTGGCTGCCTCCACGATGCATCTCCGGCTCCCGCACTCGGAGGAAGCCGACAGCAGAAATGAATACAAGCCGACCGAGCAGTTTGCGCTCGAAAATGTCGCGGCGCGAGTAGAGCACCCCGCTCTCCGCCGACGCCGACGCCGACGCACCCGTGTCACTCGCGTCGAGCGCCGCCCAAAAGCCGGCCGCCTTGCGTTCCCCAAGGCCTGACACGAACCGCAGGATGACACGGCGGTGTTTGGTGCGCAACAACGCCGAGTTGACGTCAAAGCCGGTGGCAGCGACGGCACGAACCAGCCCCCGACGGATGGCTTCGATGCGGCCCGACACCGGCACCAAGTAGTGGAGCGGATGGAGGCGAAAGGCAGGCGCCGCCAGCCGGTCGGCGCCGACGCCGGCGAGCACGTCAAGAGGTTCGACCGCCGTGCGGGCGAGGCCAACGCCCCGACGTACGAGCGGCCGACTAATCGCAATCGACGGCAGGCCGACCCGGCAAAAGGTCGTCTCTGCATACAGCCGCGAGGCTGCATCGTCCACGAGGCCAACGCGCGTTTCGGCATGCGCAAAGACGGGGTCCGGGGCGGAGTGGTCGAGCGCAGGAGCGCTCCGCAGCAGGCCTGGCGCGTCCGTCGCGAGCGCTTGCCCGTGCGAGTCGCCATCGCGAACCAGTTTGGCGACTATGTGGACCAAGTCGTCCCGCAACCGAACTGCGTCCTTGCCACCTGAGCCGATGCCGACGACAATGTAGTGAGGCTTGCACAACTGGATGGCACTCAGAAGGCCCCCTTCAACGGGTGGTTCTAGCGCAACGTCGCGGCGGCGGCGGAGGAAGTCACCGCTCAACTCACCCGATGCCACGTACCGGCCGTCGCTGTCAACCGACGCAAACGTGACACGCGGAACAAAGCCGCGACGGGTGTTCGTGGTAGGGCCTCCGCCACCACGGGTGGGCAGCTTGACGGCCGCGTGGCCGCCCTGTGGCGTCGGCATGACCCCCCGGTTGGAATCCGACGGCGGCTCGTCGACCGCGTGCGTGACGGTCAGGGACATGACGCGAGGCGCGCCGGCGATACCCTGGATCTTGACGGGGCCAACCAGCAGCCGCCGGGAAGCGGCCGATGTCAGGCGTTCCTGCAGCACCGACGCCGCGTCACGTACGAGGCGGAGACGCAGCTCCTCCGCTACGCGCCGCGCCAGACGTGCGTACAGAGCCGTGATTACCCGCGACCGCTGCGCGTGCCACATAGCCGAGGAGTTGGAAGTATCCGCGTCATTGTCATCCGAATACATGTTGAGGAGCAGGGTAACGAGCTCCAGGCTCGACGCCGACAGCTCCCGACGCTCGGTCGCGGCGTCCTCCGCGTCCAGCTCCGCATCCTCATCCGCCGCCGCGTCCATTTCGTCACGGATCTGCTCGACTGCTGCGCGAGCAACCGCATTGGAGGGGTCCGCCGCGGCCGTCTCTTTGGCGACCGCCAACTTTTCCGTCCGATTGAGGGCCGCCTCCTCCCGCATCCGCGCCGCGTCACGGGCGTCGGCGACTTTGTCCGGCGATGGCGGCTTCTCGTCCCGAAAGACAATATGGACGGTCGTCAGGTGAAGCTCCTCCGCGCGTACCATGAGCGCAAACGTCGGAGTGGCTGCTAGTGCCTGCAGCGGCATGGCCGCGATGGACACGTACGGCCGCAGCGGGTGCGTGTCGTCGACCGTTTCGGTGGCCAGCAGCGACGGCACAGACCAAACCGTCGCGTCCTCCATCAGCTGCCGCCGAATGATTGTTACCAGCGGCGCATAGTTGACCAGCTCCTCAATGAGAAGGTCTCGCGCGCCCGACAGGATGCTCGATGAGGCGAGGGTCAGCTCCCGCTGCCGCTTGAACGACGTCGCCGCGGCCAGTGGCTGCTCGAGCGGATTCTTGGGCTTGTTGACAGGCCCAAACTTGTCAAGGTTCTCCCACAGCTGCTCCGCGCTGATGGCAAAAGAGCGGGAAAAGTCCCCGACTTTGGTCTTGCCGAGCAGATGAAGCCGCGCCTGCCGGCGAGGGCGCCGCTGTCGTACCGCCCGGCGGCGGCCCGAGCCCCCCCCATCCCCGTCCTCGTCCACGTCGCCGTCGAGGTGGAGGCGCTCCAGGTCTGGCTCGACCGCGGCGCCCGACGCACGGGCCGCCACAACGGCGGCATGCCGCAGCGCCCGCTCCGCATCGTCAATCTCCGTCTCCTCCACCGCCAGCCGGACACTGTCGAGGAGGCCCGTCTTTTGCTCCGCGCCGAGCAGCCCCGCCGAGGCCGACTCAATCGCCGCGCTCACCGCTTTGCGGCGGACGACCAGGTGCCGCCACGCGGCCGCCCAGTCGTACACCCGCCACAAGCCCGTCCAGTCGCCGGCCGCGTCGTCAAAGCCCGCACTCGGCAGCAGCTCCTCTTCAAAGCCCCACTCGGCCTCCCCGCTGCCGTCGTCCCGGTTGATGGCGCTGAAGCCGTACGGGCCAGCGACGGCGGACCCGGCCGGTACGTCCGGCGGCGTCGGCCTCGTCGACGCGTCCCAAATCAAAAGGCTGATGTGCTCCCGTTTGTACACCGCAATGTACGGCACGTCAAAGCCGTCGACTGTGAGGAAGCTGAGGCACTTGCGAACGGCGGTAATCATATCGCCTTGTGGGTAGGAGTTGACGATAAAATGCGGATCCGACGCAAACGCCCGCTCGTACACCCACGCGGCCGCCTCTTGGAGCTCCGCATCCGACGGTTTGGGGTCCGTCGCGAGGGACTTGGTGCCAAAGTGCGACTGGAGAGCTTCCGGTAGGTCCGCGGAGCGCACCGCCGCATCGGCGGGCGTCATGTAGCGCTCCGCCGCGAGCGCCGGATCGACGGTGGCGAGCCCGCCCGCGGGCGGGTCCCCGCCCTCCCCACGGCCGCCGGCACCCCGGTCAAAGCGGCGCGGCGTCGAGCCGTCCCCGTAATCCCGGTCGTCCTCGTCGTCATCGTCATGGTCGGCGCCGCCGCCCTTGTAGTTCTCCACCTCCTCCAAGTCGCCGAAAATGTCCATGGCCGCCTGCACCGCGTGCGCGTCGACGCCGCGCCCAGCGGGCGCGCCGCGGCGGCCCGCCCCAGCGCCGCCCGACGGCGCGCGCCGGCTGCGCGCGTGGCCCCCATCGTCCTCGTCCTCATCGTCGTCATCGGCAATGCCGTCACCGGCGCCGCGTGACGGCCCCCCCCGGGGCCCATCGTCGATAAAGTCGCCAAACTCGTCGCTCTCATCGTCAACGTCCTCGTTGAGGGCTTGACGAGCGGGCGGTGCCCCGCCGTCTCCGCCGAGGCCGTCGTCCAGGCCGAGGTCGTCGTCGTCCGCCGACTCGTTGCCGCGGATGCGGTGGAGGCGCCGCATCTTGTGGCGCGGTAGCTTCACCCCCTGCTCCTGCAACAGCAGGTGGTCGCCTTCGAGGAACTCGGGCTCCTCCGACGCCCGCTTGCGCCGCTTGCGCCGTCGGTGCTTACCGTGGCGCGAATCCGATTCGCTCCCGTCCCCGTCCCCGTCCGAGCGGCGACGACGGCCGCCACCGTCATCGTCACTCCCTCCCCCACCACCATCACCACCGTCCTCATCATCACCGTCACCTACCAGGAAATCGTCCTGCTCAAACTCGTCGGCGCCATCGTCCTCCTCGGACGAGTCCTCGTACTTGCCGTTGCCGGAAGGGCGACGCTTCTCGTCCGAGGAAGCCTCTGACGCAGAGCCATCCACGTACCTACGTCCGCCTCCTCCGCCATCCTTCCGCGCCATGCGCAACGGTCGACGTTGGCCCGACACCGCCCGACGGCCCCGCGCGCGTCACAAAAGGGCAGGAGGGAACGAGGGCGTGGCGACCTAGCAGCAAACGGGACGAGGAAGACTACGCCGGTCGAACGGTGGTCCAAAAGGGCCACGTCGTGTCACCTTACTCGGCGGCAAGTCTGGGACGACCGCCCCGCTGGCAGCCGGCCCGCCGGTGGCGAGAGGCGAGAGCCTACACCACCAGACGGCTCCACCGTTTCTCGTTTGGCCGAGGGTGCGGGTGGTGGCGTGAGCGCCGCGCGCTTTGACGTCGAGCCTCGCGACGAGCAACTACGCGAGACTGGTGCCACTTCATCATGAAATACGCACACAGAATCAGACATCGGAAAGTTCCGATTTCAGAACCCAATGTGTGGCGAACCTTCCGTACCTGTTGGCTCCGACTGACCCACACGTTGCAAGAACGGATGGCTCACACGGCTTCCACAGTCGTTCCACGGGGGGTCCAGAAACATCCACGTGGCGAGATCTACCAATAAAAGCACTTTCTAGTTCCATCCCGAAAAGGGCGGTGCAGAGGGCGTGGCGGGCTTCCAGCAGTGCAGCTTTGGCTTTTCCTTGTTCTCACTTCGCAGGCGGCGGCACTTGCACGATTCAGTCCTCGTCAGGATACAGCAGTGCACGTCGACGTTTTCCAAGTACGAGGAGGCCCCAAAGCGTCACACGACGCAGCTCTGTGCGCCACCCCACCTCGTTTCGGCCAACACGCATTGGCGCCAACGCCTGTCCGTGTTTGCCCGAGGTCGGTCCCGACCGGCAGCGCTTCGCGGGCCTCGTGCGGGGCCGCTGTTGGTGCAACCACCCCCCACCGCACCGTCGACGGTGCTCTCCCCTGTACAACGCATCTCCGCGCGTGACTCGGTTGGTCGGCTGGCCCTCCTCGAGCTGTGCGGCGTTCCGCGTGTCGGCCGCGCCGCCCCCTCCGTGCCGGCTGGTCGTGCTCGCTGCTGGTGGCCCACCCGCGTGCACCCCCGACGTCCCGTCTCGCCGCGTTGCCTCTTTGACGCCGTCTCTGTTTTCTTCCGCACCGTTACTATCCCACTTGCGTCGGCGGCGCCCCCACACCCGCCCACCATGGTCGACGTGTGTGAGACGCGGCTCTTGCTGCACCTTGAAGGTCGGGACCTGCGTGATATGGACTGGCTAACCAAGTCAGACCCGTTTGCGGTCGTCTACTTTGACGCCGTCGGGCCGTCTGCGTCGGTCGGCGGCACCGACGCGTCGAGCAGCTTTGCGAGCGGCGGCGGCGGCGGCGGCGGCGGCGGCAGCGGCGCCCCCCCCGCCGCCGCCCGCTCGTCCACGGCCGGCGTCCTCAGCCGCACCGCCACGTCGGGCCGCGCCCTGCTGCGGCGCGGCGCGAGCGCCCCCGCCCGCGGCGGCGGTGGCCCCGTCGGCGGGGGCCCGCCCGGCCCCCTGTACGCGGCCCCCCCCGCGGAGGCGGCCCGGTGGGTGCGCCTCGGCGCCACCGAGACGATCAAGGACAACTTGTGTCCCAAGTGGGTGACCTCCCTCGAGCTCCGCTACTACTTTGAGCGCACCCAGCGGCTGCGGGTGGAGGTGTACGACCGGGACGGGCCGTCGACGGACTTGGCGCGCCACGACTTTATCGGCTGGGCGTCGCTGACCGTGCCGGAGCTCGTCCGCTCGTCGGGGCAGCGGGTGGAACTCGCCCTCCGCAACGAGCGGCGGTGCGGGCCCGGGGGGGGGGTCGGCGTCGCGCCCGCCGCCCCGCCGGGGCGGTCCAACTCGGCGGGCGCGCCGGCGCGGCCGTCGGGCGGGGCGGCCGCGCAGCGGCTGACGGGCAAAAACGGGTTCCTCACGATCCGCGCGGAGGAGGTGTCGGCGCTCAAGCAGACGGTGCAGTTGGACTTTGGGGTGGCGCGCCTCAAGAAGCGGTCCTTCTTCTCCTCGGCGCGCCCGCACCTGGTGCTGTCGCGGGCACTGGAGGACGGCAACTGGCTCCGCATCCACCGGTCAGAGGTGGGCGTGCCGACGTCGACGCGTGGGGAGTTTCGCTTCCCCCGCCACGTGATGAGTTTTGAAAAGCTGTGCCGCTGTGACGAGGGCGTGCCCCTCCGCGCCGACATCCTGTACGAGCGGGCGGGAGCAGAGACGATTGCGGGGTCGGTGGAGCTGTCGTTGCGGCGCCTGCGGAGCGTCAAGTCGGTGCCCCTGACGGCGGGCGGCAAATCCACGGGGGATCTGCTCGTCCACGGCGTCGTCGTCACGGAGGAGCACAGCTTCCTCGACTACATCATTGGGGGGTGCGAGGTGTCTTTGGTCGTGGCCATTGACTTTACGGCGAGCAATGGGGATCCAGGGCAGCCCGGCACCCTCCACTACCGGGACCCGGCGCGGCCCAACGAGTACGAGGCGGCGACGCGGGCGGTCGGGGACATCCTCGCCAACTATGATTCGGATCAGCTCTTTCCGGCGTTTGGCTTTGGCGCCAAGCTGCCCCCAGACTATCGGACGGCGCAGCATTGCTTTTCCCTGACGGGGGGCATCAACCCAGAGTGCGTCGGCGTGGAGGGCATCCTCAACAGCTACCGACAGACGCTCTACAACGTGCGCCTGTCGGGCCCGACGGTCTTTGCCGAGATTGTGCGCACGGCGGCCAACTATGCCAACACAAACGTGACGCAGGAAGACCAAAAGTACACCATCCTCCTCATCGTCACGGACGGGGTGCTCAACGACTTGGCGGCGACCAAGGAGGCGATCATCCACGCGTCCTCCCTGCCCCTCTCGATCGTGATTGTCGGCGTCGGTGCGGCGGACTTTTCCGACATGAACCTCCTCGACGGGGACGACCAGCCGCTCGGGCCGGGCGCGGCGCGGGACATTGTGCAGTTTGTGCCCTACCGCCAGTTCCACGAGTACCCCGAGGTCCTTGCGAGCCGCGTGCTCGAAGAGATCCCAACGCAGCTGCTCGCGTTTATGAAGAGCCGCGGCTTGCACCCCAACCCGCCCGTGCCGTTTGACCCCGCCGCGCTCGCGTCGCCAGTGGCGGTGCGTGCCGTGATGGGCGTGCCGCCGTCGCCGTCGCAGGTGACGGCGGCAACGGCGGGGCCCCCGTTCCAGTACGGGCCGGGCGTCGCTGCCGGCGGCAGCGGCGGCGGCGGCGGCGGTGCCGTCGGTGGGGACCCCTACGGGAGGAGCCCCCTGGGGTCGGTTGACGCGCAGCTGCTCGGCGGCCACGGGCCCATGGGCGGCGCGGTCGGCCCGCCGCCGACGGCGGGCGAGCAACCACTCTACGCCGCCGCCGGCAACTACCCGCCCGGCCACCACCCGCCCGGCGCGCCGCAGCCGGGTGCGGACCCCGCGGCGCTCCAAGCGACGGCGGGCATGGCCTACCCCCAACCCCCCACGCCGAGTATGACGCAGCAGCAGTATGAGGAGCAGCAGTACCAGCTGTACCTGTACCAACAGCAGGCGGCGGCGGCGGCGGCGGCGGCGGCGGCGCAAGCGCAGGTGGAGCAGCAGGGCGCAGACCCGCGGCGGTCACCGCAGGCCCACCCCGTGCCGCACGGTGGCCACCCGTCGCCGCTCGCTGGGGGCGGCGCCTACCCCCCCCCCCCCCCCGACCCCGGGGCGTTTATGGGCCCCCCGGCGGCGGGCCCGTCGCCGCTGCCGCGGCAGCCCTATGGCACCCCGCTGGGGGGTCAGCACCCCCCCTCGTCCCCGCCGGGCGGGCCCGGCGCGTCCCCGCAGCGCCCCCCCCTCGGCGGCCCGCCCGTGGCCACCCTGGCGGCGGCCGCACCGGCGGGGGGGGCCTTGCCGCCACGGGACGGCGCCGGCGGACCCGTCTGGGCGCCCGCCGGCGCCTTTACCGCTGCCGTGACGGGCGCCGCCGCCGCCGCGGCGGGGGGCGGGCGCCTCGCCGACGCCCTCGGGGGGGACGACGACTCGGCCGACTCGGCGTCGGAGCTGCTCTACGGGCCCGCGGGCGGCCGCCGGCGGGCCACCCCAGCCGGCGGCGCGCCCGCGCAGCCGCCGCCCGCGGCGGCGGCGGCGGCGGGGGCCAATGGCGCCCGCCGCGCGTCTGACGATTGGGGCGGCGGCGGCGCGTCTGACGACTGGGGCGGCCCGCCGCCGTCGGCGGCGCACCGCCCCCCCCCCCCGCCCGCGGCGGCGGCCCCGGCCGGCAGCCCCGCGTGTTCGCCGACCCCCCCCGGCATCCCCGACAGTCTGCGGTCGCCGGCGTCCCTGCGGCAGCGGCAGCCCCCCCCCCCCCCCCCCCCCGGCCCCCCCCCCCCCCCCCCCCCCGCCGCCGCCGCGGGGGGGGGGGGGGGGTTCCCCCCCCCCCCCCCCCCCCCGGGCCCCCCCCCCCGGCCCCCCCCCCGGCCACCTCCCACTCCCGCCCGCACCCCGGCGGCCGCCGGGGCAACCCCCGCGGGGGGCCCACACCCA
>Ga0115030_1000216_pt1 | contig 22316 bp, 20 predicted proteins | sample SidtaG_4_FD_87174 | JGI IMG/M metagenome (GOLD analysis project Ga0115030, IMG submission 87174) | Marine algal microbial communities from Sidmouth, United Kingdom - Sidmouth_Male1 metaG | ecosystem: Host-associated > Algae > Red algae > Unclassified | place: Sidmouth, United Kingdom | collected... | reverse complement strand
GGGGGGGGGGGGGGGGGGGGGGGGGGGGCGGCGGGGGGGGGGGGGGGGGGGGGGGGGGGGGGGGGGGGGGGGGGGGGGGGGGGGGGGGGGGGGGGGGGGGGGGGGGGGGCGCCGCCCGCCCCCGCCGCCGCCACCGCCGCTGCGGGCGCGGGCGCGGGACATGGTTGGGGGCGAGGTGGTGGGCGGTCTTGGGGATGGCGGAAGAGGGGGGGGGGGAGGAGGCCGGGGTGTTGGAGGGGAGCCGCCACAGAGGTGACAGAGGGGGGAGGCCCTCCTGTCAGAGGGGCGGTGGGGGGGGAGGGGACGCGCGCAGCGGAGCCGGCGCGCCGCGGCACCAGCGGGACAGACCGGCCGACGACCGCTTCACGCCACGGACCACAAAGGAACATCTAGAATTTAGTGGCACGGTGGGTGCACAGGCCTTGAGGCGCCGCAACAGCGGCCTCCATGGCCTGGGATCGCACTTTGGCACGGGCCCGTTCGTGCCAATATGCGCGTGCCAGTCTCTCAGCCAATCAGCTTGCGGAAATACACACCATTGCGGCTTATCTGAGGGGGGTCTTACGGGCGGCCCCAGCTCACGATTGCCGATGTGACGCTCACATCCTCGGACGTCGCGGCCCACAATTCATGGGTCCTCACGCGTCTGACCGCTACGAAATTGGCACGCGTGCCCATTGGACAATGACATCACCGGGCCAAGGCAGCAGCTCGACCACAGCCGCACGCCCTAGGCCCCCTCCCACGGCCTCGATTCGTCGGCCTCACGTGCAGCAGCACCGGCGCCATCCCGACCACTCGTTTCAGCGCCACCGCAAATATCAGTGCAAGGATCGCGGTCCGGTGGCTCTCCCAGCTGCCAGCATATCCGCCACCCTGCAGGCCCCGTGCGAGATTGCTGTGCACTGTGGCGCGCATGGCTGGTCCTTGTGGGCCAACTACAAGCTCAGGGCGGCACCGCTCGCTGACAGCGCTACCGCGCCCGCCGGCAGCGCGCTGCAGCCCCCGCTGGCGGCGCTGCCGCCGCGCCCGGCCGCGATCCTGCGCGCGCTCCCGCCGCCGCCCCCGCCGCCGCCGCTGCCGCCGCCCCCGCCGCAGCGGCCGTCCCCGCCGCCCCCGCCACCTCCCCGGCCACCGCCCCCGCCGCCGCCCGCGCTGCCGCCCCGGCCCCCTCCGCCCCACGACACCGCCACGGCCTGCCGAGGCAACGCCGTCGCCACTCCACTGGCTGTGACGGCCACCCCCGCTGCGGCGACCACCGGCGGCCACGGCCGCTGCGGCGGCCACCGCCGCTGCGGCAGCCGCCGTGGCTGCGACGGCCACCCCCGCTGCGTCGGCCGCCCCCGCTGCGGCTGCCCCCCGGGTGCGGCGGGCACCCCTGCTGCGACGGGCAACCCTGCTGCGGCGGGCACCTCTGCTGTGGCAGCATCGCCCGCTGCGGCGGCACCCCCGCTGCGGCGGCCACCCCCGCTGCGGCGGCCACCCCCGCTGCGGCGGCCGCCCCCGGTGGAGCGGCCATCCCGGCTGCGGCGGCCACCCCCGCTGCGGCTGCAACCCCGCTGCGGCGGCACGCCCGCTGCGGCGGCCGACCCCGGTGTGGCGGCCCCCCACGGTGTGGCGGCCACCCCCGGTGTGGCGGCCACCCCCGGTGTGGCGGCCACCCCCGGTGTGGCGGCCACCCCCGGTGGGGCGCCCAGCCCCGGTGGGGCGGCCACCCCCGGCGCGTCATCCACCCCCGTTGCGGCGGCCACCGGCGGCCAGTGCCGCTACGGCGGCCACCTAAGCGCTTCATGTCTACCGCTGGCCGCCCGTCTGCTTCAGGCACGCACCTGCGTTGCGGGTTCATTGAGGACGCTGCCGTCTTCCTAGACCGCGCAGAGGACATCTGCGATCCGATCGGTTCAACTCCCACGCCGGCGAGCGCCTCGCTGTCCGGCTTGTTCGAAACGGCGCGGGACGCGTGGATGGCGGCTGTCGCAGCCAACAAGCTCAAGGAGGAGGACTGGGACGGCGACTCGGAAGCGGCAGGCGACGAGGAGACGGGGACCACGGCAACGCCGCCGGCCGCCACTCGGAGAAGCGACGACGGTGGGGAACGCTGTCCTCGGCAGCATGCGTCCGGTCGGTCAACCGCGCTACCAAAACCACGACGACGGATTGTCGACGTCGACAAGTTTGGGCGTGAGACAAGGAACGAGCGCCCGAGACGCGCCCCCAAAGCGGGTGCGGCACCGTTGTCCATCGAGCAGCTCCGCGCCGACTTTGGTGCAGAGCTCCGCGTTGCTGTCGGTCTCGCCGCCCACATGGATGCCGGCACCGACTTGCCATCGGTCGCACCGCGCTGTGTCAGCGGCTCCCGCGTGCTCGTGTTTGTGGAGCAGTTTGACCCCGTGTGTGTCTGGTCGGCGTCGTCGGATGGCGCGCTGCTGACGTTTTGCTCCTGCGGCGGGGTGCTCGGCAGCGGCCGGCGGTCCTTCACTGGGGAGAAGATCGAGCACGTCAACATGCAAGTAGCGTGTGTCAAGTCGTCCACCTGCCGTCACGCGCTCGCCCTGCAGCTCGCCTACGACGATCTGGCGTACGAGAACGAAGCGGACAATGTCGACGAGCTGGTAAGCCTCTTCCCCGATCTCGCCGGGGACGATGACGACAAGGAGGCCGAGGAGGAGCAGGACACGGCCGTACATCTGGCGTTGTACGCCGGCAAGAAGAGCAACGTGCCCGTATTCGCTGTCTTCTACGACCACATCTGGAGCCCCGCCATCGTCCGACGCCAAGGCAACAAGCACAAGTTGGCGACCTGCTATCTTCTCTCCTGCTCCAGCCGCCCGTGGGGCTGTATCCACGCGCAGGCCGTCAACGAGTACAACAGGCTGGAAGCGGCAGCGGCGTCGGCGGCGGCGGCGGACTTTAACGACGCGCTCCAGTTCGGGCCCGACGGCGCCTTCAACGACGATGAGGAGGATGGGGACGAACAAGACCCGAGCGGTCCCGGCCCGCCGGCCCCGCCTGCTGCTCCAGTGCCTCCAACGCCGCTTCCAAAGCGGCTGCGGCGTGCGCGAAACATGTTCCCGTGCGTCAATGAGGTGGTCCAGTGCGACAAGTACGCGGCAGTCATCGACTCGTGCCGAGCCGAGGGAGCGCCCAAGGTTCTCAACATGACACACGCTGAGCCCAAGTGCCTCGTCTGCGACACCGCCCGGGAGGCGCACACGCCGGTGGACTCTGAGGAGGTGGAGCTGTACTCCATCCGCGGGCGGCTCAAGATCTACATCGGATCGTGGGAGTGTCCCTCGTGCCGGAGCGTTGTTGAATACGACGGGTCCCCCAACGGCCTGTTTGTGGCGACGCGCTACACCGTGTACGTGCGCACCTTCTTGGACGCTGTGCTGGAGCTGTGCGTCATCGCGCGCAGCACGATGGCGGCGGCCAGTGAGTTTTTGACGAGCTTGCTGCGGAACACGCTTGCCTACTCGGAGATGGAGCCCGGCCAAGCGCGACAGCTACTCTCGGACGCGTGCGGCGAGTTCTCGAGCACCCTGGTCATCCCCGAGACCGCTTTTCGGTGCCACTCTTGCGGTGCGGAGGAGCGTGTGGGGGGCCGCTTCCGTTGCGTGATCTGCGACGGTCAGGTGCTATCTGTGCTCCAAGAGCACGTGGTTGAGATGCTCCGGCCCGGCATGAACGCCCCGCGCGTGGACTTCTCCCTGGTGTTCGCTTGCGCCATCCGCAGCGCCAAGGTGCGACGGGTCGTTCGGAAGCGCGTGCGCGCCAACGCCGAGGACGACACGGCGCTGACGTCGGCGGAGGCCACGGCGTGGCGCGTCTTTTCGGTCGCCCGGCTCGGAAGTCCTCCGACGGGGGGCCGCGACGTCATCGCCGCCCGCACCCGCGCCCAGAAGGCCGCCGCGCTCGAGTGGGCGTCGTCGGTGCTGTTTTGCAACTTCTGGGAGGTCGTGCACCATTCCGAGAGACAAGCTGTGCCCGCGGTCGTACCTGCGGTGGTGCCGGAAGTAGCAGCCGTCGCTCCCGGTGCGGCACTCGGGGAGCCTGCGGAGGAGGTACCTGCCGATGCGGTCGCGGCCGCCAACGACGGAAGCAGCGCCAACGACAACGAGAACGACCAAGAAAGTTCGGACGAGTCCCTGGTGGACTTGGTGGCGGCCAGCGGGTCGCCCGACGCGCGTGCGGCGGCCGTGGGCAGCGGTGACGGGGAGATGGTGGGAGAGATGCACCAGTTGTCGATCGGGCGCGCCGGCCCGGGTGCCGACGCCGACGTGCGTGCCGACGGCGGTGCCTCTGCGGACGCTGATGGGCCTGCAGACGCTCGTGCGCCTGCCGACGCCCACGCGCCGACAGATGCCGACGTGCGTTCCGATGCCAACGCAAGGGCTGGTGCCGACGCGCCTGCCGACAGCAACGGGCCTGCTGACGCCGACGCGCCTGTCAACGTCGGCGCTTCTGCTGCGGTCGACACGCCTTCCAGCAGCGGCACGGTCCCTGTGATCCCGTTGCGGTTGACACCTGTCAACGACGTCCCGCTCCGCAGTCGCACCATCGCCGAGGCGACGGATGCGCCCGTCGTGAACGGCGAGTATGCCAGGGTGGAGCTTCTCACTGACTCTGTGCCACGTACTGCTGACGGTTGGAAGATGCCGCGCTCTGCCGTCGCCGTCTCGTCCATGCCGGGAGCCGACAAGGCGGTCGTCTGCAATTCGGCGGACCCGCTTTCCCCGCTGACGCCAAGAGCCATGGCGGTCACGGCGCCCATCAAGCGGTGCCGTCGATCATCCGGCATTACCGCGGCGCCGCGCAGCCAAGAGCCGCTCGTCACGATCGACAACATTGCGCTAAGGCTGTGGGACATGCAGCGGATCGCGCCTGGCGTATTTCTACAAGACGAGGTGATCAACGCGTACGCCAGCCTGCTGGAGCGGCGCGAGGCGGCGTGGGCGGTGGCGGAGCAGCGACCCGTGCGCATACACTTCTTCAACACCTTCATGTTTGAGAAGCTCGTCATGGGCGACGAGCGCACGTACAACTACGAGGCAGTGTGCCGTTGGTCGCGGGACTTGCAGTTCAAGAACTACGACGCGGTGTTCGTGCCCATCAACTTGGGCATTCACTGGGTGTTGGGCATCGTGTACCCCAAGCGACGTGTCGTCGAGACGTACGACTCTTTGGGATCAGTGCCCGACTGGGTGGTCGCGTGCTTGGTGTCATGGATCAAGGACGACATGACGGCGCACGGCCACTGCCGCGGCAAGTGGACGTGGACCAAGATGAACTGCCGGATGCAAGAGAACGGCACGGACTGCGGGGTGTTCATGGTCAAGACGATGGACTACATGTCGCGTGGCCTCCCGCAAGCAAGCATGACCGGCGACATGAACTACTATCGCCGCCGCATGGCGGCTGAGCTGTTTGCACAGACGCTTGTTTAATATGTGTGGGTTGGTCGCGTGTTCTTGTCTTTTGTTCTCTTCTTGCGTCCATGTATGCCTCCTTGTCCTTTTGCTCTATGTTATGTGCTTGTACGAAGGTGCTCCTGTCTCAACATCGACTCCACCGCACGACCGTAAACCCGCTGGCTTCTGCGTAGACGTTCTGCACATTCTCAGCCTTCCCCGCTCGGTGCTGTTCTCTTGTTGTTTTCCCTCCTTGCGCGACCTAGTTCTTGCTGTCTCCTGCTTGTTTGAGTTTGTTTCACCGCCATCGAGCAGCTCGCTGCGCCCGCATCTTGCTCTTTGGTGTCATTAAAGAGAGACAAGTGCATTTTTACGCGTTCTCAATCTTCCCTCTTGTGTCTGGCTCTTGTCTGTGCCCCAGAATGCAGATTCCCGAGAGCAACTCCAGCATCAACCCGGTGATTTCAGTACCATTCGAGCACTTGCAAAAAAGTACTGGTCGTTCGCCACGACCCAACTGCACAAATCGACACGATGATCCCGTTTAGGAGGCGTATCTCGGCAGTCGGCACCGTTCGATGGCCTCCCATGGGCAGGGTGGAGACGTCCTCGGACGCGCCCGAGCACGGCTCACCGTGTGGCTTTCGTCGGCCCCTCGCGCGTTCGCTGGTGGCTCCTGGCACCCCTCTTGAGAGGGGCTCCCCACGGGCCCCCACGGCCCACAATGAAGCGCGCGCGCGCGGGACGCGACCCTCCTTCTTTTGTTTGGCGCCTCTTCATCTCCACTGGCTTGGTCCGCTTCGGCGCCGCTGACGCTTTTGCGAGGGCCGGCTGCCCCCGATTCCTGGGACCCCGTCGACCAGGCCTCAGGTACGGTCGCAGGCGCTCTCTGAACCAGGACCCGCGCGTGGACGGCCCCTGTGGAGGGCTCGGCAAGCACTCTCGCGGCCCACCGACAGTGCAGTGGCCAGCCGACCGCCTGCTGACGCCGTACTGACGCACCGCTCTCGCCCCACTGACGCCCCGCTGACGCCCCGGCGACGGCCCGCTGACGGCCCGATCAGCGGCCCGTGGGCTCCTCGAGAAAGCATCGGGAGGATGGCTGGTCCACCCCATTTTGGAGATGGCGCCAGCGAGCCAACGGGTCGCTCTGCAACCGGCTGTCGGTCTACCTCCCCGCTCCTCGCACACCTTGACGGCGCCAGTGGCTGTGGTGCCCCACTTGCCGCCTCCCCCACTCTCCCGCCTTTGTTCCTGGCCCTCCCGCCCCCACACGTATCGGCGGCGTCGGCCGGTGCGTCGGCTGCGGCGGCCGCTGCCGCCGACACCCCCGCCGCCGTCACCGCGATCACCACGGCGACCGCGAGCTGCCGACACGCCCGGTGCGTTGGCTACGGTGTTCGCGGCCACCAACACCGCTGCCGCCGTCGCCGACTCTACCCTGTACACCTCGAGCGGTCTCCACGCCGCCGCCGCGTCCACCTTTGCGGCTACTGGAAGAGCCTCCGAGGCCATCTTCCTCTCGTCAAATACCGACGCAGCGGCGGACGCGTCAGCCTCGGCGCCTTCCGTCTGTGTGGCCAACGACCGGACGGTGGTGGCAGCGCCTTCGGCGGCAACCGCCGCGGTGAGCGTCGCCTCTTCCCTCCCCAGGGCACCTTCCGGCGCCCCAAAACCCTGCGCCTCCAGCACCGGGGCGTCGTCTAGCGGCGCGACGGCCTGCGGCGACGCGGCCGGCAGACGCACGACGGCGGACGCCTCCCACGCGTTGGACACCGGCACCTGGGCTGACAGCTTTCGTCGGCGCTGCCCGCACAGTCGCGGCGGAGGCAGTCTCGGCTGAGCCTCTCTTGCCTGCGGCTCTGCCGGTGGCACCGGCTGCCCGACGGTTTGGGGTGAAGGCTCTGCGCTGACGGCGTCTTCTGCTCCGGTTGTTTTTTGCGGCCCGCCCGCGATTCATCTCCCGCTATCGTTATGGCGGTCAATGAGCCACCGCTATCTCGTCGTGCAGCGGCTCTTCGGCATCCTCTACCTGTGGTCAACAACCAACGTGCAGCCCCGCTCCACGCTCCTGGCATGGCGCCAGCGGGCGCTCCTATCGGCCCCGCGCCACCGCCACCACCCCCACCACCACCTCCACCACCACCACCTCCACCACCACCACCTCCATCCGAGAGCGACGAGAGCTCTTCGTCTTCCGACTCAGACGGGGACACCGGCGTTGATGCTGCGGTCGCGCCAGGCCGTAATACGCTGGTGTGCGTCGCTCTCGTCAGCACCTTCCCCCCAACCAGGAACGAGCGCGTCGAGAAGGACCGGTGGCGCAAGGTGCGGCTGTTTGTGTCGGCTTTGCTGGCCGAGCCCGCATTCAACGTCTTTGCTGGCTGCAACACGGCCGACGTCAAGCAGCTGGCGATCGGCATCATCGACGGGGAGCCGAGCGCCGTGTGGATTCACCTCCTCGGCTGCATTGAGCAAGTCGTCTTCATCTGGGAGTTTCTTTTGCTCGTGCGCGACGCAATGGACCAGTCGCGGGACCTGGCGAGGGCGGTTGGTGAGCTGCTCTTGTTCTCTGTCGGGACGACGGCGGAGGCGCTGTCCAAGTGGGAGGCAGCCGCTGGGGATGACGCCAAGGCCTACCGGGACTACTGGAAGGACACCAGCCCCGAGAAGTACCAGGAGTGGCTGCGGTCGCAGGGCGTGCCGCCGCCCGAGACGGACCTGTCGTGCGGGGACGAGTCGTTCGACAGAGTCGTGACGCAGGCAGACGAGGAGCGGACGGGCCAGGTGTGGCCGGGGCGTGTGGCGTTGCGGGCGTGCATGGAGGACAAGACAAGCGAGCGAGACCGCAAGAAGGCGGCGAACAAGCGGAACAACACCAAGCCCAAGAAGAAGAAGGCGAAGCCGTCGTGGGAGAAAGATGACTGTCGGCACTACTACCCGCCCGACGTGTTGCGGGCGCCGGGCGTCATCACCTTTATGTGCGCCTGCGGGTATATCATTGGCTTTGAGCTGCTGCGGGAGGTGGAGAGCCCGGCCCACGTCGTGGCCGCATTGGCGCAGCGGTTCAAGGAGCTCCCGAAGGTCGTCTACTTCGACACGGCCTGCCAGGCGCAGCGCAACGCGCTCCGTCGCGTGCCCTGGTTGCTTCACCAGGCGGTGACGGCGTGGTTTATCGACCGCTTTCACCGGTGCAACCACAAGTGCTCGCCCACCTTCGACGCGGACCAGTACCCGGAGCTGTCGCGCGGCCACGACACGTCGGGCGCGGAGCGGCAACATAGCATCAAGAAGAAGTCTAAAAACTCACTTTCCTACATGACGCAGACCCGCTTCATCGTGCGCTCGCGATACATCGCTGCGCACAACAATGTGCGAGTGTCGCAGAGGCGGGATGCGGCGCAGCGCGCCGGCGTTCCACGTACGGCTAGGGTGAAGACGCAGCCCAAGGAAATCCAGCACTACCAGGTCGAAACCTACTACCACAAGGTGATGGTGGCGCATTGCGAGGTGCCTGGTTGCACCTGCCGAGAGACTCTCCTCGTCGGGCCGCCGCCGGGGCTCATGCAGAAGGTGTGAATGGGAGGTGGGCAGGAGTGCAGTGCGGCGGGAGGACGTGATATGAACATTGTAAACCGAGCAGACGCGCATTTCTTGCATCCCATCGCCGAGGAGTCTGCAACTTGTCACAGAGAGAAAAAGAAGACAGGAAAAAAATAGCGCCAGGCCTGTTGCACACATGCACAAACATCATCTCTGCGCAATCCCGCACATCTGGACTCACTCAATGCGCGTCACCCCCCCCCTCCGCATTGACTGCCACGTGCACAATGCAAAACCCGCCGCGCAGACCGCCCAGCGCGCCTCAGTGGGGGCGGCCGCCGCCACCGCCGTCTTGGTGGGGGCGGTCGCCACCACGGCAGTCTCGGCGACGGCGGCCGCCGCCGCGGCCGCCTCGGTGGGGGCGGTCACCCCCACCGCCACATCGGTGGGGGCGGTTGCCGCCACCGTCGCGTCGGCGGGGGCGGCCGCAGACGCTACCGGCGCGTTGGGGGCGGTCACCCCCACCGCCACCTCGGTGGGGGCGGTTGGCGCCGCCCCCGCCTCGTCAGGGGCCGTTCTCGGCACTGCCGTCTCGGTTGGAGCGGCCGCACATGCCGCCGTCTCCGCGGAGGCGGCCTCCATCGCCGCCGTCTGGACAGAGGCGGCCGCAGACGCCACCAACTTGATAGAGGGCGGTCGCCGCCGCCGCCGGTTCGGTGGGGCCGGCCGCTGCATCCACCGTCTCTGCGGGGACGGGCGCTGCCGCCGCTTCCGCGGGGGGGGACGCCACCGTCGCCTTCTCCGTGGGGGCGTTCGCCACCGCGGCCGTCTCGGTGGCGGCGGCCGCCGCCGCGGCCGACTCGATGGGGGCGGTTGCCGCCGCCGCCACCTAGGTGGGGGCGGTTGCCGCCGCTGCCACGGAAGTGGGGGCGGTTGCCGCCGCCGCCGCCTCATCGGAGGCGGCCGCAGATACCGCCGTCTCCGCGGGGGCGGCCGCCACCGCCGCCGTCTGCGCGGAGGCGGCCGGAGACGCTATCTCCTCGTTGGGGGCGGTCGCCGCCGCCGCTGTCTCGGTAGGGGCGGCCGGCGCCGCCGCCGTCGCAACGACGGCGGCCGCCGCCGCCGCCGTCTCCGCGGGGGCGGTCGTCGCCGCCGCCGTCTCGGCGGGGACGGACACCGCCGCCGCCGCTTCGGTGGGGGCGGTTGCCGCCGCGGCCGCCTCGGTGGGGGCGGTTGCCGCCGCCGCGGCCTCGGCGGAGGCGGCCGCACATGTCGCCGCATTCGCGCCGGCGGCCGGAACAGGCGCCGTCGCGGCGGGGGCGGCCGCAGACGCCACCACCTCGATAGGAGCGGTCACCACAACCGCCGACTCGCTGAGTGCGGTTGCCGCCACCGCCGCCTCGGCGGGGGCGGTGGTCGCCTCCTCCGCCACCTCGGTGGGGGCGGTTGCCTCCTTGGCGGGGGCAGCCTCAGAAGGCGCCGTCGGCGTGGAGAAATTACCCAAAAGATCAAGTGAAGGGAACATTCATATGAAATTCTATTGCGAAATGCTATCGTTGTGACCGACATTCGTACTTGAACGCCCACTGGAACGCCTTCTACGGCTCATTGAGGGGAAATGGTGAACATACAAGCGCTAAACTTTCCGTCATCACGTCTTGGCGCATGCATGTGGCTGTTTTCGTCGTAAGTTCGTGATTGAACCTCGGGTGGTACAAGCCAAAAGGCGATACTCTCCTTTTGAGGGTGCAAGGATCAGAGCGCGGTCTGCGATGCCTCTGACAGGGGTGCTGCAACGGTGTCTGCGGGGTCTGGGAGAGGGGTGTTGCGACGGTGTCTGCGGGGTCTAGGACAGGGGTGTTGCCCGGCGTCTGCTGGGTCTGCGAGAGGGATGTTGCCCGGCGTCTGCTGGCTCTGCGAGAGGGATGTCGGAACGGCGTGTGGGCGCGGTTGCTGCACAGCCGCGACCACAAACCCGACGCACGGCTGCGAGGGTGAACGCGGCTCCGTTGGTCTCAATATGGCTTGTATAGAAGCCAGCGCCAGTCCGAACTACGTCGCAGAAACGGCAGTGTCCGCCTCCCCTGTGCCGATGGCGACGCAGACTCTCCCTCCACACCAGAACATGCGACAACGATTGTGCAGACGATGTCAACCACGTCCTTCCGAGGGCGCGGACTACATGCCACTCCAAAAAGCATTTTGAGACAGGACCCTTCCGCACGCCAACCGCACCCACATAGGTCAGGCTCCGCCCATGCTATATCCCCCAGCACGCAGTGAAACGCGTCGTGTGGAAGGACCCTATCAGATTCTGCAATGTCTCGCTCCCTGCATACACAGTTGCCAAGCTGGTGGACTCGTTGGGTGAAGTGGCCAGTGCGTGTGATTCAGAGGTTCTGGATGCAGGTCTTGCCGGCCATGGTGTGTCTTCCGCCCAAGACGACGGGCAACGCAGCGCCCAGCGTCTTGGTCGCCACATTGGCACCCGCGCCTATGGGCGCGGTCATCGCCCCCTCGACGCTCCCACTCATTTTTGAACCCTGTGCAGGGTCCCCGCTCGCCCTCTACACGGCAGGGGCTCTCGACCTCACTGCATCTCTCCCATCCTGTGCGAACTCGCCCAGTCGTCCACTGCTGTTGTGCTACGCTTTTTGCATTTGGTGTAGACCGAGCAGCGTCCTTTGAAACACCTGAGGTGAACATGGTGGGCGGGAGCTTTTGCGAGTGCGCTACTGCGGTGCCGGTGCCATATTGACAAAGCAAAGTGCTTCGTCATCAACAAATCCAGTCCTACCCCCGCGCCACCCGAGCGCCCTCTTTCAACCGTGCGTGACCATTGAGGCCAAACGTATCAAAGCGACTGAACGCATCAGTTCTACGAGCACGTCCAGGCCACATAACACACCTCCGCGAACACTACCCCGCTACATTTTCAACGGAGTCTGCTATATCCCGCAGGCCGTCCCGCACCCCCACTGCGACCGTCCTGTGGACCACCTCCAAACCCAGTTGCCCCGTCTCCATATCAACAAACAGCGGTAACTCTCCCAATAACGCCATCGAACGGAGGCGTCTATTCGTGCTCCTATTCCTTTGCTGTGTACATCAAAAGCATGGGGTGCTGCTCCCATATCGCTAGCGCCCTCGGGCTGCGACCAGACACGCGGTCAGTGGAACAGCTCGCCGATAAATTTATAGTCGCGTGCGCTCCCTCTCATAGTTCATGCGTCGCAAGCCGCCACGCCACGCCGGGCTACCTACTGGAACGAACACCAGAAGCACATGACACACGAGACAAAAGAGGGCCACCAAGACAGCCGTGGCTCTGTCCCTGCACCATCAGAACGCCGTCATACAACACAGCACGTCCATCGGTGAAAACCGCATCAAAACGACGCGCGACTGCAGCCACAAAAGCATGTCCAGGCCCAATACGAGTCCTCCCCACGCACACCCCCCCCCTGCTCAACCAAACGCTCGCGTCGCAACCTGCAGGCGAACTGCTCCCCCACCGCGACCGTCCCGTCGACTACCCCCACCCCAACTTGAGCCATGCGCATGCCCACGACCGCCACGAACCTCGACAAGAACGATGCTACCACGTTTCTCCAAAGTCCTCCGCCGCAGACATAAGAGCTTCATAGCGCTCGAGGTCCCCGTCCGAGCACGACTGGGAACTGGCGGTCCTTGTGGCCGGCGCCGCACCAACCTCTTCCGCCAACTGACCCATCGTCACCCCCGATGGTGACGAACTCGTTGCCGTCCCCACGACCGCCCCGGACACCGGCTCATTCCCCGCCACCCTCGACGCCGCCCCGGTGGTAGACGCCCGCAGCCCTGCTGTCGCCGGCGGGGAAGTAGCCGCCGCCATTGTTGTCCCGGAAGAGGCCACCGCCGTCCCCGTCGCCGTCCATGCCGCCGCCTCAGCCGCCACAGCAGCGCCCGCGGGCGACCCCCCCTCTATCGGGGCTAATCCGCTACGCCCAGAAGCGACGGTAGACGTGATGACGGGAGAATCGATGGACGAGTCAAAAGGGAGCGGAGAGGAAGACAGGGGGAGGGTGCGTGCAGGGTCATTGGACGGAGAAATCGGACGGCTCGGGGATCCTGGCTCGCGGAAGGAGGTCTCCATCCCCTCGGGTATGGGCAGGCCAGCCAGGGCGCAAAGCACCGAGGGCGAGAGCGCAGGGAAGAACGAACACAGCGACCGCTGGGTACAGCGGTGGTCGATGTCGAAGTCTGCCGCCAGCAGTGAGGGCAGCCTTGCGATCCCAGGCCATGGAGGCCGCTGTTGCGGCGCCTCAAGGCCTGTGCACCCACCGTGCCACTAAATTCTAGATGTTCCTTTGTGGGCCCAGGAAGTGCTGGGTTTTACTGGCACGCCCGGTGCAGTGGCCTGAACGCGCTCCAGTGGACGCCTATACAGGCCCCCATGGAGGTATTCGCAATGAGATCCGATAAGAAAATCAAATTTGGCCCTATTATGGTGGCCTTTCGACGTTCAAACTCGCAGTTTTTCCCACCCTACAGAATACAGCGCAATCAATGCTCGTAGGGCCGCGCGCCGGCCTGTCTCGAGGTAGGCCATCTGTACAAATGCACCCGGTCCGGCCGCTGCATTCGGCAGAAACGACGGCGGCCACTGGCTCCCGTCAGTATCTCGGGACAGTTGAGCTGTGGCAGCGCCGCGGTGCCATGTGGACGCCTTCTGGAAGGGGTGGCAGACGTCTTTCTGTGCCATTGGATTGGAGTGGAAACGGTTGGGGTGGGTTGGTTGGCGCGCATATGCGCTGTATGCCGGTCTGTTGACCCCCCTGCAGCGCCACACCAGTTGATCTCCGGCCCCGTCCCCCACGAGCCCCAAGCAATGCCGGAGCCACCATGATTGATTCCCTGCGAGATTCCCCCGGTCCGAGGTGGGTGACAGCTCCCCGCCATTTGAGGCTGTCGGCTTACACGGTCCATTTCATTCCGCATCATCTCGTGTGAGGGCTGCTGAGGAGGTGGCAGCAGCTGATTCGCGGCGACCGTTTCCGGGACGGGCCTGCCGCCTGATGGCTGGACCACTGTTGGTCTGGCACCTGGTCTGATGAGGGGGTGCATGTTGGGAGCTGCACGGAGCATCCCTCCCCCTCCTCCCCGTCTCTCCCCACATGGGGCCCGTTCGAGGCCCGTGTGAGGCTCTGAAGGTAGGACCAAGAGTTTTGTGCTCCGCACGCCGCCTCTCTCCCCTCGAACCCACTGTGGTCATGTGTGAATATTTGTCCCGTGACCTCACCTAGGTGCTTGCGGAACGGCTCGCAGATGGCGTCTCTCGCGACATTGGCTGCGACGCTGTCGGCGTGTCAGCGGGCGGTCCTGGATTCTTTGACTAGGCGGGCAACGATGGACGCGGCGGCTGGACCGCTGGTGGAATGCCACAGGCGGCCGCGCGCCGTGCCGGCGGCACCGCTGGTGGTCGGTCGTCCGGCCGGCCGTGGAAGCGTCTGCTGTGCCGACAGCGATGGGTCGGGCGACTGTGGTGCTGTTGGCGCCGGTGGGCGGCCGCACGTGGTGCCGGCGGGGAGGCCGGCGGGTCGGCGGCGCGGGCGGGGGAGCGGTTCGCCGCAGCGGCGGGCGCGGGTCGCGTCGAGGCGGCGTTTCCCACGTCGCCGCCGTGGCGGCGGCAGCTGCCCGTGGCCAATGCGCCGCCGACGGCGGCACAGGCGCCGACCGACGGGCACGCGGCGGCGGGGCTCATGGAGATGCCCACCGCCCCAACGGGGGGCGACGCCGATCGGCCCGACGGCGACGGCGGCGGCCGCGGCAGCGCCACGCCGGCGACGCGCGCCGCCGCGCCTCTCGGAGAGGCGGTCGACGCATCGGCGGACCCGCCGCCGCCGCCACGCCTCCGTCGCCCAAGCCGGGGCCCTCCACCACCGCGACCGATACACAGGCGGCACAGGCAGGAGCGTTGCCGCCGCCCCCCACCCGCGCCCCCATACTGCCGTTGCCGCACTCCCTTCCCCCCCCGCTGTCCCTGCCGCCCCTGCTCACACCCCCGCCGCGACCGACGGAGCGGGCAACGGGCATCGCCACAGAGGTCACTCCGCCGCGCTCCGCCATGGCGCGCCCCCCCACCGACAGGCGGTCGTCGTCGCCGAGTGCCGCCCACCGCGGCCGCAACGCCGCCCGGCCGCCGTGCCCGCGTTCCGCGTCGCCGCCGAAAGCGCGCGCCGACGAGACCACCTCCGGCTGCCGCGACGGAGTCGGGGCTCTGCGGCTGGCGCCGTGGCCCATGCCGTACGCCGCGGGCGGCAGCGGCCGCGCGACGGCGCGCCGCCGCTCGTCGGGACCCCGCCGCGCGTGCCCGCGGGGGGTTCTTCGCCGCTGCCGCCGCGCGGACTGACGAGCGGTGGCAGCCGAGCGGGCGGCCACAAGTGCGCCGTCTCCGCCGGCGCCACACCGGCGGCGGACAAAGACCCCGCGCCGGTCGCGGGAGCGTACGAAGACAAGCGCAGCGTGCCCGCCCGGTCGCCAGACTCCGCCGACAGCCAGGTGGCCGCAGACAAGGAGCCCGCACCGGTCGTGGGAAGGGGACCACGACAAGGGCGGCGTCCCCGTCGTGTCGGCCGACGCCGCCGACGACAAGGTGCACGGCGGCGTGGCGGTGGCGGCCAAGTTGGTGGAGACCAAGTGCGCCGTCGCGGTCGGCGCCACTGCGGCCGCGGGAAAGGATCCCGTGCCGGTCATGGGAGGGGAAAACGACAAGGGCGGCGTCCCCGCCCCGTCGGCCGACCCCACCGACAACCAGGTGGCGACCGAGCGGCGTCCCCGCCCCGTCGGCCGACCCCGCAGACGACCAGGTGCACGGCAGCGCGGCGGTGGCGACCGAGGTGGTGGCCACCAAGTACGCCGTCGCGGTCGGAGTCATTTCGACGGCGGACAAGGAGCCCGCATCGGTAGTGGGGGGGGAAGCACGACAAGGGCGACTTCCCCGCCCCGTGGGCTGACACCGCCGACCACCCGGCGTTCGGCCTCGCGGCGTAGGGGGCCGAGCTGGTGCCGACCAAGTGCACCATCGCGGTCGGCGCCACATGGACCGCGGACAAGGAGCCCGCGCCGGGCGTGGGGGGAAACGACGACAAGTGCGGCGTGCCCGCCCCGTCGGCCGACCCCGTCGACAACCAGGTGGCGACCGAGCGGCGTCCCCGACCCGTCGGCCGACCCCGCAGACGACCAGGTGCTCGGCGGCGCGGCGGTGGCGACCGAGTTGGTGGCGACCAATTGCGCCGTCGCAGTCGGCGCCACCCCTACCGCTGTAAAGCAGCCCGCACTGGTTGTGGGGAGCGAACGGCAACAAGGGCGGCATCCTCGACCCGTCAGTCGCCCTCGCTGACACCCAGGTGCTCGTCGGCGCGGCGGTGGGGGCCGAGTTGGTGTCGACCAAGTGCGTGGACGTAGTCGGCGCCACTGCGGCCGCGGTCAAGGAGCCCACGCCGGTTGTGGAAGCGGAACGACGACCAGGGTGGCGTCCCCGCCCGTCGGCCGACCCCGTGGACGACCAGGTGCGCGGCGGCGTGGCGGTGACGGCCTAGTTGGTGGCGACCAAGTGTGCCGTCGCGGTCGGCGCCACTGCGGCCGCGGGAAAGGAGCCCGTGCCGGTCATGGGAGGGGAGAACGACAAGGGCGCCGTCCCCGCCCCGTCGACCGACCCCACCAACAACCAGGTGGCGACCGAGCGGCGTCCCCGCCCCGTCGGCCGACCCCGCCGACGACCAGGTGCTCGGTGGCGCGGCAGTGGCGGTCGAGTTGGTGGCGACCACGGTCGCATTCGAGGCCACGGAGGCGCTCTTACGCCGCGTAGCGCAAGCAAGGAGGGGATTACTGGCATCAGATGCGTCTTCTGGGTTGCTTTTCTTTTTTTTCGCGACTGTGTAGCCGAGTGTATGGGCGCACAGATCCCGTTACCGTAGGGTTTTTGTCTTGTGCAGAGGACAACAACAGCTTGAAGATTTCTTTTCATGACTCGGGAAGACAAGCCTCCACAAAAGCCGCTATTGTGTCCTCCGCTGTCAAGCGTTTACAACAATGCTGAGGCTCTTCAACGCCAGCAGGCGGCCAACACCAGGAGACGGCCGCTGCATGTCGAAGGCGGTTTACAGACTGTGCTCCAGCATGGCTGGGTGCGTGCAGCACGAAGATATTGCTAGAACATCACTTAGTTTGTCAGTAGTGGGTAGCAAATGCGACAATCGCAAGTACGAAATCATGATAATCTTGGAATCGAAAGTGCTTGCCTCACTGTCCCAAAAAGGATAAATCACATGCGTTGGTGATGAGATTTCATATAGTAGAGTCATTGTGGGAATCACGTGCTCGCTCCGTCACGGCCTCGTGGATGCAATGGGAAAAGCAACAACACGGAAGTAGACTATGGTAAAGACAGCAAGGCGCGTATGTTATCAGTGGCAAGGCAGGCGGCAGCATTCTGTACACGACAAGGAACATGTGTGCCGTACACGGCCGGCGGCGGCAGCGGGGCCAAGTGACATGTCAGTCGATGTACGGGTCAAAAGCAATAGACGATCAGGGAGGCGCCCAGGCCCTGATGAACACCATCGTGAACAAACAGAAACACAAATGTTTATGATACATGCCCTCTGTTGCTACTCGAGCATCTCAATGGAAGCGAGAGACCAAACAATGTCGATACCCGCCAGGTCCCCGAGGCGCCACACTGTGCGCCTCCGGCCGGGCAAGCGATAACGACCCTGCATAGGATAGCGACACAAATGGTCCTTCACAGCACACACAGAAACAACAATACAATCAGGATCCACTCGGATGCCGTGGAAAACTACCGTGCTCTTGACAAGCCTCCCAACGGCGACCGCCTTGCCATTCGACGCAAGCAGCAGACACTGCGCGTTGTCGGGCCGCTCCGCGACCGACGCGTTTGACACCTCAATGGAGTCATCGCGCCGCTCATCACCTGCGCCTGCTTGCGTCATCGCGCCGTGGCGTCCCCGCCGCAAACGCTCGCTCACGCGGCGCGGCCTCGGAGGCACTGGCGGTGTGCCGACGGCTTCGGCAGGCGCGCCTCTGCCAGCCACGTGCTTGCGGCGCTTGGGAGAGGGAGACTCTTCCGACGACTGCGTCCCCGCCGTCGGGGAGTCCGCGGCAAACTCGCGCTCGACGGGCCCGCCGGTCGTCGGGGATTGGAAGAACGACACGCTCCGCATGGACCGCGTGCTCCGCCGCGTCGATACCGTGGCGGTGGAGTAAGTGGCCGCTGTCACCGTCACAGGTCGGAGGCTGGCGGACGGTGGCTTGACCGGCGGGGTTGTCCGTGGATGCGCGGCAGTGGACGGCTCCACTGAGTCGCCCGCAGCCTGCCCGATCGGCGCGCCGGCGTCTTCGGGCGAGGATGGCTGTGGAGTGTCGGGCGGGGGGGAGCGCAGAGGGTCGGCCACCTTAGGGAGCGGTAAAGATGCACGAGACGAGGAGGGCGGCGCAGCTATCCTCCTTGGCTCCTCACTTAAAACTGCATCAGCAAACGGGTTAATCCGCCGCGCCCGGCTCCTTATGGCCTCGTCGGCGGGGAAGTCACTCGTGACGCTGCTTGTAGGCGCCGCCTTAGCGGGCGGACGCGTCGTTGCCGTAAACCCAGCCGGCGTAGGCAGTTGCGCCGCTGCCGCAGACGGCGGGGGGGGTGCAGGTAGCACCGCCGCAGGCGGTGGGGGCGTGGCTGCCTTTTTCCCTGACGATGTGGCTGGTGATGCCACCGACGCCGAACTTGGAGGAACAATTGGTGCCGGCGCAGAAGGCAGGGGCGGAGAAGGTGCTGGCAGAGATGGTGGGGGCGACGCAGTCGCCGCCTCCGCAGACGGAGAATGTGGCGCTGCCGCCGGCAAAGCCGAAGCCGCTTGTGGTGCCTCCGCCGCCATGGGCGGAGGATGAGACGCCGCAGCCGCCGCCGCCGGCGGGTCAGGCGGTAGCGCCGCCACCGCGGCAGCCACCATCACGGATCTCGTTGCAGCTGCCGTCTCCGCTGACTCCACCGCGGCCGACGCCGCCGGCGCCGACGCCGCCTCCGCCAACGGTGACGCCACAAGAGACGGACGTGCCGCACCCGCTGCCCGCGGTCGCTTTCGCGGAGGTGCCGTGGCCGGTCGTGTTTCAGACGCCGACGTCGACGGCGGCGGTGTACCTGCCGTCTCCGAACACGATGCTGGCGGCGGCACCGCCACCGCCGCGGCGGCCACCGCCGCGGCTCTTGTTCGAGCTGCCGTCGCCACCGACGCCGCCGCTGTCACCGCCGCCGACGCCGCCGCCGCCGCCGCCGCCGGAGACACCGCGGAAGACGGGCGTGCCGCACCCGCTGCTCGCGGTCGCTTGCGCGGAGGTGCCTTGGCCGGCCGGTTGCCTGACACCGGCGCCGATGTCGAAGACGGAACCTTGGTAGTCGCCGAAGCCGAAGGCAGAAGCGGAGGTGCCGCTGCAGCAGAGCGCCGGGGCGGTGCAGGCGGCGCCGCTGCAGCCGAGCGCCGGGGCGGTGCAGGCGGCGGCGCTGCCGCTGCCGATGCCGCTGCCGCTGCCGCTGCACGTGCCGACGTAGGAGACGGCGCAGCTGCAGTCGCCCGCGATGACGTCACCGGAGGGTTGCGAGCACGTTCTTTATCACGACCAGTGGCAGCAGGTGTGGCAACCGGAGGCGGTAGAGGCGCAAGCAGTGGGGGTGGCGGCATGCGTGTGAGGTGAGTGGGTGGGTTGGATCCCTTGTACACGTGGTTGGCCGGTCGCAGCGGGGCATTCGAGAAGGTCGCGCCGGGAGGAAGAGGCACAGCTTGCAGAGAAGCGTGCTCCGCCGTGCTCGGCGGCCGCCGTGGCGCAATTCGAAGCCCCGAAAAAGACGAGAGCGAGGGAGGCTGCACTTGCCGCCCGGTGCCGAGCTCCTTGGGTGCGTTTCTAGACAGGTAGTTGTTGAACGCCGTCCGCGCCGACTGCTCCATTTGCAAGTAGATGACGAGGTGGGCGAGGCGCTGGTCCGTCGTCACCTTGTTCCGTTGGCAGAAGAAGTGGTCCAGCGACACCTTGGTTGGCCGCGCATAGGCGTCGATGCGCGTGCGCTTGTCCGCTCGGATGCGCACGTTGTACGGCAGTTCGATGACCAGCGGCCATACCTGCTTGGCATTCATGCGCGGCCACCACTCGAGCATGAACTTGACCGTGGTGACGCCCGTTCCCACGTCATCGGCAATCGCATGGCCGAGCACGGGCATCAACGCCCGCAGGTGGCTCCGCACGTTGGTCAGCTTGAGCATTTTTTCCACCAGTTGGAGCGTCTGTCGTGTCGGCGCGATTGCCGCGGGCGCGCGGTCGACGATGGGCGCCTTTTCCCGCCTTGGCCGCCAGTTGCGAGGCCCGCCAGCGCGCTTCGAGTCCAACGCTGCTCCGTCCTCCTCGCCCATCTCGCTCTCATCCTCCAACCCAACGTCAAAGGAGGTGGTGCTTGTGGTAGGACGGGTCGCCCCGTCGGCCTTGGGGTCGGCGTCGGTGGCCGCCCTGTCGCCGGCGGGGGCGGCAGCGGCGGCAGTGGCGGCAGCCGCGCGCGTGGCAGCGACCGTGGCGGCCAATAGGTCGTCAAGAAGGGACGAGCGGATGAGCTCTTCCACCGCAGCGTCGCCTTCGTCGTCTTGGTCCTCCGCACTGGCGTTTTCGATGACTGCGGCGGCAGCGGCGGCTGCGCGGGTCTCGGCATCCGAGCTCGCTTCCGAGTCCGCTTCCGAGTCCAAGTCCGTCGAGGGGCTCGTGATCCGCGCAGGCGTCAGGCCCCTCCACGTACTGGCAGGCGGCAGGCTCCTCCTCGTATCGGCCGAGGATGCCAAGCTCTTGCTCTGCCCCGCCGGTGTCGTACCGCGCTCTCTTCGCCCTTCGCCCGCCGTGCTCAACGAGCGCCTCGGAGCCCCAGCGCTTGCTGCGTTCCCTGGCAACGACCCGCCCCGCACACCCTTGAGGTGGGTGGTCGCTCCGTGCGACATGGCGCCCGCCGCCTCGACGAAGCGGTAGACCGAGTCGAGCACGCCCTTGGCCGAGCTCTTGAGCACGAAAGGGTCCTCGTACACCGGGATCCAGTACACGTCGCCCTTGTCGTCGTGCCCCGACACGTGGACGTGCCAGCTCATGTTGCTAAAGTCCGAAGACCACCCGTCGAGCGTCGTCAACAGCTCGACGAGGCGCCGTACGAAGGCGGGCGTGATGGGGCGGCGGCGGGTGGACCTTGCGTGCAGCTTCGACGCGAGGCGCTCGGCCAATCGGGGAATGGCAGGGTTGGGCATCGTGAGGGTAGTCGATGCCGGCAGCGTCGGCAGCTTGAGGGTGATGGTGGTGGCGGGGGTTGGTTGACCACGGCGGCGGAGGTGGGGCAGGCGCAGGGAGGGGGCGCGAGGCAATGGCAGCGGAATGTCACAGTCGAAGAGGCAAGGGGAATGGTGGCTGCGTCGAGGGTACAAGGAGTGGTAGGCGAGCGAAGATAGATACGTTGTTGCGATGTGATCAAAACGGCGGGTGGCGGGGAAAGCGGTGGAAAACGAGGGAGCTCAACGAGTCTGAAGAGGAAACGAGAAAGGGGGAGCACGCCCGCATGGGCGTGTGCTCCGCAAGGCCGTGCAACAGCGACGGCGGTGCGCAGTCCACGCGGCCGTCGCTGTGGAGACGAGCCGGCGTGGGGGGCGGTGGTGGTGGAGGCGAGGGCGGTGACAACAGGCGCGCGCATGCGTGCATGTGGGAGATTGCCTCGGTTGGCAACAGGTTCGGCCAAGTGGCAGGAGGGGAGGAGGCGCAGCAGGGAATCTGCCGGTTGCTTCCGAGCAGGGAGTTGATTGGTCCACGTAAAGCGGATTCGGGGCCCAGTGCTCGAGTGCTGAGCCAATGAGGAGACGGCAGTGAGAGTATCTGCTCGCTCTCACGGTCGTCCCTGGCCATCCGATTCTGCGGCATAAATCGTGCATCAACTTATCATCGTCGTCACAATTAAAGGGGCGTCCACTGCAGACCCCCGGAGGGCCGCACAAATCGGGGGCCTTCCCGATCGGTCCACCAACAGCGCCAGTGCAGGCGAAATGCGGGCTCCCTATTGGTGGACGCGATTGGCACTGCCGGATTGGCACGAATGAGGGCGTGCCAAAGTGCGATTCTGGCCTGTATAGGCGTCCACTGGAGCGCGTTCAGGCCACTGCACCGGGCGTGCCAGTAAAACCCAGCACTTCCTGGGCCCACGGACGGGCGGTGCCAGCACCGCCCAGAGCCCCGCGGGCAAGTCCATGGTGCGTCGCCCTGGGGGTTCAAGTGCAGGCTACTTGCGAGGCAGCGTCTTTTTTT
>Ga0115030_1000215_pt1 | contig 22348 bp, 11 predicted proteins | sample SidtaG_4_FD_87174 | JGI IMG/M metagenome (GOLD analysis project Ga0115030, IMG submission 87174) | Marine algal microbial communities from Sidmouth, United Kingdom - Sidmouth_Male1 metaG | ecosystem: Host-associated > Algae > Red algae > Unclassified | place: Sidmouth, United Kingdom | collected... | reverse complement strand
TGCCCCCCCCCCCCCCCCCTCCAGACCGTTGGGACACGGTGCGCACGGCGTACGCCAGATCCCCACCTTGCGCTGGCCGCATCGACTTTCTTCCAACGCAGGTGGCACCAGACGGCTGTCCTCATTGTATCCCTGTCGTTGTTGGGCTGATCGGCGGCCTGAGGGTGGCTGGGTGGCGCCCGCCACGGTACGTTTGGGCGAGTTTTTTTTGGGGGGGGAGCGGGGGGGTGTCGGGGGGTGTGTCTTGTTTTTTTTTCCGCCGTCGTGGAGCCCATCTTCGTCGTCAGGGACGCCGGGGAACACGGCGGCGGTGGCGGGGAGGCCGTGGGGGAGGGGGGGGGGGGCGCACGCGCCGCAGCGGCGGCCGCTTCCAGCGGGTCCACGTGGCACATCACATTTCGGATTTGGGGGTTCAATTTCTGACGCTTTGTTGTTCTGTCGTGAACGCGCGCTGGCCGCGTCTCCCGCCCAATTGCCGTGGCTCCCTGCCGGCCGCCGCGCAGCCGCGCGCTGATGTCGCGGACGCGGCGGGCGGGGCTGCAACTCGCTGACCGCCGTTGAGCGCCTGACGCCAATGGGGACAAAAGATGGAAGCGCCAAAGCCCCATCACCCCTACCGTCGGCCGACCCAGCTGGTACGTTTTTTGTTTATTTGCTTATTTTCCATTCTTTTTTTTTCCCGCCTCTTTGAGGTGAGCCGGTGGGCCTGCCGTTTCGCCATGCGTTTTTTTTGCCGCCGTTTTTTTTTGTAGGGGGTGCGCTTCGTTGTCTTCCGCATACCTACCTGCGCCCGTGGGCCCCCAGCCGAGCCGCAGTGGTAGCCACGGTGGCCCTGTGCGAACGTTGCCGCTCGTGTGTGTATGTGCGTCTGTGTGTGGGTGGTTGTGCGGTGGGTGCCGATTGCGTGCCTTGGGCTGCATCCTCGTGGCACCCCTCTGCTCCTGCACCTACTGACGGACCCGCATTGCATTCTCTGGGTGCCTTCGTTGCTGGCGTGCACCGCGGCTGGTGGTTTGCCTCCTTTTTTGTTACCACTGTTCCCTTCTGGGGAGCCGTGCGCAGTGGTTGCTTCCGGAGATGGCACCAACAAGGCGCCTAGCACGTCCCCAACCCCCCCCCGCCCGACCAAGCGGCTGCGCACGACAGCTGTTGCGGCCCCAGCCGAGCCTGCGCACCCTCCACCACTTCTTCGAGCAGTGTTGGAGCGTCTTGTCGATGTCCGAGCTGCTGCCGTGGCTGTGCGTGACAATCATCAGCACCAGATTGACGAGATCGATGCTGCCGTTTCTGCCCGTGATGCTGCTGTGGCTGCCACTGCTCATCTTCCTCAGACGCTGCCCGCCGAGCCGCAGTGGTTCCCCAAGGCCCCTACGACCCCGGTTCCCCCCGGTGTGCCTGCTGACGCGGTTTGGGCGGAAAGTGAGGCTACGGACAAGATTGTACGGGAGAACTCCATCATAGCGCGCGCGCAGGGCATCCAGCGGCGGAACGCGGAGCTTGCGCGGGAGCGGTTACCCAAACAACCCGAAGCGCAGCGCGGCAAGACCCACTGGGACTACCTGCTGGACGAGGCGGCGTGGCTCGCGTCAGACTTTCGGGAGGAGGCCAAGTGGAAGCTCTCGTCTGCCCGAAAGATTGCCAAGGCGGCCGTGCGCCACCATGATGAGGAGGCCACCCGCGCCGCCCGACGGGCGCACGAGGAGGAAGTCCGCCGCGTGCGCCTGGCGCACTCCATCGCGCGGGACGTGCGGCGGTTTTGGACGCAGATCTCGCAGCTGGCCGAGTACCGGCGGAGCTTGGCGGCGGAGGCGCTGACCAAGGAGCTCCGACAGCGGCAGCTCGACTTCCTTCTCGAACAAACGGAGCAGTACACGCAGGTCATTGCAAAGGAGCTGGTGACTGCGCCGCCCCCGACGGCGGATGGCGCGGACGCGGGCAGTGTTGCGGGCAGTGGCACGGGCGCCTCCCTGTCAACCTGCCGGGCGTCGTCTAGACCGTCAAGCGACGGCAAGACGCCCGACGGCGCCGGTCGGGAGGACGTGAACATGCGACCAGTGTCTTTGACTAACGGCGGCACGCCCCCTCCTGGGTCGCCGTTGCCCGCTGCCGCGGCGGGTAGGTCTCGCCGTGCTGGCTCAGTCGCGTCGGCGGACCGGCCTTGGCCTGCTGGTGGTCGCGGTGCCTCCCCGTTGGAGGAGTCGTTGGCGGCCAAAGCGGCCAAAGCCGTGGATGACGAGACGACCATTGCCGAGGACGAGGCAGCTGAGGAAGCCGACGACGAGGAGACGGCGCGGTTGGCCAACGAAGCCGACATGCCCTTGGAGGAACTGCTTCGCCTCCAAGGCGTCGACGTCGATGCGTACGCCAACGACGACGCCAACTATGCAGCTTCTGACTCGTCGGACGACTCCACGTTGTCGGGTAGCGACACGGAAGGGAGCGCGAGCGGCAGTGATGACTCGGTGGGGATGGACACGGGCTCGGGCGCGCCAGACGCTGCCGGCCCTATCCCGCCAACGGCCCAGCAGGCCCCAGCGGACGCGGCGCGGTCGTCGAGCCCGGCCGGGGCTGCAAGCAGTGGGGTGGCTTCAATAGGTAGGCCCGGAAGTCAGCCCACACCCGCCGCTGCCGGGCCTGAACAACCTGCGTCGCCGAAGCGGGCTCCTCCCGTTGTGGCGGACGGCATGCCAGCTGAGCAAGCCAGTGGTGCAGCTGCGAATGGGGTCGTCAGCGGCCTCGGGCTGGAGGACATGGTCGCTGAGTACATGAAGTCACGGGGTGTCGAGGACAAGCCACCAGCGGCGGCGCCAGCGGCCGGGGCTGGTGCACGGCTGGCTGCGGCAGCGGCGTCTACTGCGGTGCCGGCGACCTTCAAGGGGGCTCCCGCGGTAGCGACTTTGCCTGAGACAGCCGCTATCGTTGGCACCCCCGCCCCAGGTGGCGCTCCGCAAGGACCAACGCCGTCGACTGCGCTGCCAGCCATCGTACCAGCGAATGCTGCTGCCGAGCCGGCTGCTACCGCTGTGGCAGTGGCACCCGCGGCGGGCGCCTCACCGTCTGCGCCCGCGGTTGGTGGTGGCGTCCCACCAAAGACTACCGTTGCGGCGCCGACGCCGTCTTCGCCATCTGGTGCGGTCAGGGTGGCGCCGATGGACGTGTCGCATGCCGTTCCGACCCCGTCGGCGGCCTCTTCGGCGGCAGGCGCCAGCGGCGGTCCAGTGGCCTCTGCCATACTTGTCCCCACCGGCCGGGTTGGTCCACTCGCCGAAGGTGCAGCGGCCGACATCGAGCCAACGTATACGGTCGATGAGCCGTCCAGCTTGTTACGCGGCGGCCACTTGCGCTCGTACCAGCGGGCGGGGTTGGACTGGTTGTCTGCGCTCTATTCGAAGAAGCTCAACGGCGTGCTGGCGGACGACATGGGGCTGGGCAAGACGATTATGACGATTGCTTTGTTTGCGCACTTGGCGTTGGAGAATCAGCTCTGGGGCCCTCACCTCATTGTGGTGCCCACGTCGGTGATGCTCAACTGGGAGATTGAGTTCAAGCGCTGGTGCCCGGCCTTCAAGGTTATTTCGTACTATGGGAGCCTCAAGGAGCGACGTGCCAAGCGACGGGGCTGGGGCGTACCCAACGCCGTGCACGTGGTCATCACTTCCTACTCTCTGGCGGTGGCAGACGCGGCTGTGCTGCGGCGCATGCGGTGGGCTTATCTGGTCCTGGACGAGGCACACCACATCAAGAACTTTGAGTCACTGCGGTGGCAGACGCTTGTCAGCTACAAGTCCCAGCGGCGGCTGCTGTTGACGGGCACGCCGCTGCAAAATTCGGTCATGGAGCTGTGGGCGCTGCTGCATTTTCTCATGCCCGACGTGTTTCACTCCCACGCTCAGTTCAAGGAGTGGTTTTCCGTGCCACTGGACAGCGCGGCGACCGCCAAGAGCACCGAGCTCGTGCAAGTGGGCGACGGCACGGGCCCGGCGGGCGCGACTGCCTCTGGTGAAGCAGCAGCGGCGGGTGTGGTTGGTCGGCTACACACGGTGTTGCGCCCCTTCCTCCTGCGTCGCCTCAAGAGCGATGTGGAGAAGGGGCTGCCGCCCAAGACGGAGCACATCCTGCGGGTACCGCTCTCTCGCCGCCAGCGGCAGCTATACGAGGACTACATGGCGCGTGGGGATACGTCGGCAACGCTCGCCGGCGCCGACTACTTCAAGGTGTTGAACGTGCTTATGCAGCTACGTAAGGTGTGTAACCATCCGGACCTGTTTGATGGCCGTCCGATTGTGTCACCCTTCCACCTTCCCCCTCTGCCGCTGCCGGTCCCGCGGCTAGTGGTGGGGGCAGGCACGCCTTCGGCGGTCTCCCTGGCGCCAGACATGGGCCCGCCGGACCGGGAGGGCAGCTGGTCGAGCGAGGACGACTATCTCCCTTCGTCGTTTGTTGCCGGCCTGGCGGCCGTGGACCATCCCTTTTTGGCCTTTGGTTACCCCGGGGTGGTGGCGCGCCGCGCGGTTCGCGCGTCGGAGGCAATCGCTGCAGGGCCGTTTCCGGGCGAGCTTGGTGACGCTGCGGTCGTGGAGGAGTGGCAGTGGCTCCGCCGCAGCAGCAGCTCCTGGCTCTCCCCGCGACTACGGCAGGCCAACTTGGACATCATTGGAGAGGAGGTGCGCGGCTGGAGCGGGCACTGGCTGACGGCTGAGACGATCCGTCTTGGTGCAGCAGCGGACGTCGTGGCCGCGGCCGACACGTTGTCGGTGGCGGCGTTTGCTACTGGCGAGCCTGGATCTTCGGCGGGGGACGCTGGGGAGCTCGATGCGGCGCAGCAGTCAGCGGCTGAGAAGGAGGTCACCTTCCGCAAGCTCGTGCTGTTGCGACACGCGGCACTGTCCCGGACGCGGTGTCGGAACCAGGGATTGGTCGGCCGCGCGGTGCGGGACGCCCTTACGTTTCCCGTGGGTGTCGTCGCCCGGGCGCGTGCCGCCCGCGCCGTCGGCCAGTGGAACTCATACCCGGACACGCTGCTGTCCTTGACGCGCTCGTGGGGTGACGTGGAGGCCGGCACCCGCTTCCTCATCGACCATTTCGGCGCTTGCATTGCGCCTGCTGTGGCCGATGCTCCGGACATGCGGTACGCTTTTGACACCGACGACCGGGTACGGGCGGCCGCGGAGGCGCGTCTGCTGGCGGCCGACTCCGACAGTCTCTCTCGGTTGACGCGTCCGGCGCTTGTACAGTCCATGGTGGCGCTGCCGGACGCGCGGCTGGTGCAGTGGGATTGTGGCAAGCTGCAGGTGCTCGCGGACTTGTTGCGCAACCTCAAAGCCGGCGGCCACCGGGCGCTCATCTTCACGCAGATGAATCGCATGCTGGACATCCTTGAATCCTTCTTGTCCCTCCACGGCTACCCGTACCTGCGGTTGGACGGGGCGACGCCGCCTGAGATTCGTCAGCGCCTTGTCTCGCGCTTCAATGGGGATGCTCGCGTCTTCGTGATGATTCTCACCACGCGCTCCGGGGGGGTGGGTCTGAACTTGGTCGGCGCCGACACGGTGGTGTTTTACGACTCGGACTGGAACCCGGCAATGGACGCGCAGGCTCAAGATCGGGCGCATCGCATCGGGCAGACCCGACCCGTGCGAGTTTTCCGGCTCGTCTCGGCAAGCACCGTGGAGGAGAACATCCTCCGCAAGGCCAGTCAAAAGCGGTCCCTCGAGTCGGCGGTCATCACCGAGGCACAGTTTACGGCGGACAATGTGCGTCAGCAGTCGTCAACCGCGGGCAATGTCAAGCAACAGTCAACGGCAACAGCGGTGTTTCTGGACCTGCTATCACCCAGGTCTTCGGCTGCGCCGACGAGTGCTTTCGCGGGGGCGTCACTGCCATCGCCTGCCACCTCGTCTGGGGTCAGTGGCGCTGCCATTCATGCCGGATATTCGACGTCCGGTCCTTCCGCGTCTCCACAAACACCTGCGGCGGCCGGTACAGGGGGCACACCTGCTTCGCGCCTCTCCCCTGCGCTGGACGCTGGCGGCGAGCCGTCTCTGTCGCTGATGGACGATGAGGAGAGTGAGGCGCTCGCTGCTGAGGTGGCGCGTAAGCAGGAGCGTCTGCATGAGGTGGATTTCCCTGAGGACGAGGCCAGCTTGGGCACTGGCGGCATTGTGCCAACGCCGACGGGCGCGGGCTTTGAGGGCGGCAGTGAAGACGTGGAGGCGACGATCGACGCTGGAGAGGCGGCGGAGCAAGTGCTCACCCACGTGCAGCGGTTTGCGCTCCGTTTTATCGAGGCGGGCGCGGCCGATGATGGTGGGGTGGACGTTGCTGCCGGTACGGCTGTGGCCGGCGACGAGGCGTGGCGGCAAGACGTCTCCGTGCAAGCCATGCTGGCCCGCCGGACACAAGGGGAAGTGGAGCTCCAGGGGCCCTGTGACGGCGTTGCGAGCGACGAGAATGACGAGGAGGATCCGGTGGGCTCCGACGCTCTCATCCGCACTCGCGGTGGCACAGACGGTGGCGACGATGACTCGCGTACCGATGACGCGGTGGGTTCCCAAGACACCTTGCTCGCCGACGCTGATGCGGCTGCACCTGCGGGTCAGCCGCTGTCGTTGAGCCGCGCCTTGGTCACCGGCTCGGGAAACGGATGGGGGAGGAGGACGGGAAGCCTTAGCAGTGCAGCAGCGGCAGGCGGGCGGGGCGTGAGGAACCTGACGGTCGGACGCGGTGCGGGCGTTGGCCCGTACGACCCGGTCTGCTTCCTGTCGTCTCGAGGCGCTCCCGGTGCTGAGCTGCTGAAACCCGGTGCCTTCTCCCCAAACTACTCTATCAACCGCCGCTGGAGCGAAGCGGCAGTAAGCAAGCACTACCAGTCTCACGTGCCCGAATCACTTTACGCAGAGGACGCGGCACCGCTGACCTACCTGCTGTCTGCGACCACTGAGTACCAACACCAACTAGCGGAGGCGCTGACAGACGTGACGTCCTCGCGGACAGTGGCGTGGCGGGTGTATGGCGGCCTGCCGGCCGATTGCCCGCCAGATGAGCTGCGTGTATCGGCGGTTGTCGCCGGCACGGCCGCCAGCGGACTGGAGTGTGCGGAGGATGCAGCTTTTTTCCCGCACGCGTACAGCCGGCTCGGCCGCACGGCTCGCGCGACGCGGCGGCAACGCGACAAGGCGCTCTATTACGCGCATCGTCAGCGGGAGGCGGCCGCCGCTGCGGCGCGGGAGGCGGCCGCCAGAGAGGCGCGTGCCCACGAGTCCATGGTCCGCGAAGCCGCCGCACGGGAAGCCGCCGCGCGTCTGGCCGCCCCGCACGACCCCTCGATGGGCGACGCGGCCGCATCGTCCGCCTCTGGGTCGCTGGTGGGGGGATCGGGAGCGGGCGTGGCGGCCGCCAACGCGTCTGGCGCCGCGGGCTCGTCGATGCGCCCCGGTGCACGGCCGGGGGTGCTGGCGCACCGTGGCGCTCTGCCGCCCGCCAAGGTCCCGCTCGCCGGCCGCGGCGGGGCGCTCGCCCACAAGAGTCAAGCTGCTGCGGCAGGTGCCTTGGCGCGCGCGGACGCGGCAGGTGCGCTGCTCGGTGCGGCCGGCGGCCGCGGCGTCGACCCCAACGGTGTCCTGGTGGCCGGCGGACGTGCCGGCGCTAGCGCGGTGCCGGGGATGGGCGGCGTCAAGCGGCCGCGGGACAAGGCGGGCAAGCCGGGTGCGCCGCTTCCTGGCGGACGCAAGGTCCCCGGCCGCAAGCCGCGGCCGTTAACCAAGGCGCAGCTTGCGCGGCAAGCGCACTCGGCGGCGGCATCGCCTGCCAGTGTTGCGCTCGCCCCAATCACGGGACGTCAAAACTGGACGCGTGAGGAGGAGGCGCTGCTGGTGCGGCTTGTCGGGCAACTTGGGCCTAACATGCAGCTCGTTGCGGACGCGCTCGCGTCGCACCCGCTCGCCAGGGCGGGTGTGCGGCGAACGCGCTCCTGCCTTGAGTGCAGCGTGCGCTATCGCGTGGCCGTGGCAGCGGCCGCCAGCACGGGTGAGAATGGGCAGGCGGCGGGAGCGGATGCGGATGCTGTAGGTGCTGCCGGTGCAGCTGCTGTAGGCGCTGCGTCTAGCGCCTTGCCTCCCACCCCCGCGCGCTTGGCTGGAAAGCCGCCGCCGCCCGTCTTGGCGGCAGCCTCCAAGCAGGGGCAGCAGCAGGCGGCCGTCAATCAAGCCATGCAAGCCGCCGAGGCACTCTACGAGGCCCCGCGCGTGGGCGACGCAGACGTCCTCTCGCGGCAGCTGAGCACGTTTTCAACGTTGACGTCGGCGGCACGGATGAAGACGGCGGGAGACACACGCCAGTCGCCTGCAGCGGCGCCCGCGTTGGCGCCAACACACGCGTCACATGCGACGGGTTCGGCCAAGCTGCTGCGTTTTTCTCCCGGCGGCGCCGCTGCACTCGCCGCGGGAACTGGCGGTCGTCCCGGTGCCGCTGCTGGCGCCGGCGGGGCGGCTGGAGTGGGTCGTGCGGGACCGACCGGCCGGGTTGCTACGCCCATTCCAATCCCCCTACCCGGTGTCATTGCTGCGTCCATCCGCGTATCGGAGCACCACAAGCCTGGGTTCAAGTCGACGGAAACGACGCCGGCGGCTATTGCTCGCCGCCGTCGCCCTTTTCTGCGGCCGCTGACCGACCCCCATCGGGCGCATCTGCTCGCCCGCTCTGCGGCGGCGGCGGCGGCGCCCCGCACCGCCCGGGGGGGCGCGCGGGGCACCCCGATGGCGGCTGGCGCCGGCGCCGGGAGCGCCCCCGGCGCGGGCGGTCCGAAACTGCCAGGCGGACCCCTGTCCATGGCGCGCCTCCACGCGGGCGTCATCTCGAGTGGTAGCAGCGGCCTGTTGCCGCCCAAAAGCGCGGCAGTGCCGGCGACCAAGGCCGGCGGCGGCGCGGGGCGTGGCGCGGGTGTCGGTCGGGGCACTCCCGCCGGGCGCGGCGCGAGCGCGGGCCGCGGTGCGGTCGCGCCGCGGGGCGCCGCCGTCGGCCGCGGCGCGGCGGTTGGCCGTGGCGTGGGCGCTCCGCGCGGCGGTGGAGTTGGTCGCGGGGTGGCGGCGGGGCGGGGTGTTCCCGCCGGCCGGAGCGTTGGCGCGGGGCGCGGGGTTGCTGGCCCCGCAATGCCGCCGCCATCGTTGGCCGGGACGATGGGCCAAGGCGTACCGGGCGCGCTCCTCCGCGTCGGCGAGGTGCCGGCGCCGCCGTTACCGGCGCCGCCGCCCAAGAAACGCATGAAAAAGGCGCTCGCTGTGCAAGCGGCAGCCACTGCCGCTGTCGCTGGCGGTTCCAGCGCGCCACACGCCGCCGCCCGGCCGCCGCATGTGGCGGCAGCGGCAGCGGCGGCGGCAGCGGCGGCAGCGGCGGCAGCTGTGGCAGCGGCGCCTGGACGTGGCCCGCCTTTGGCTGCCCCGGCCGCGCCGCTGCTGGCGCCAGCAGCGTATGCCATGAACGTCAACAGCCGTCCTGTGCCGGGTCAGCCGGCAGGCGCGCCGGTGCTGCCGACGGGCGTGCCACCAGCGGCGGCAGCGCCAACCATCCCTGCCATGCCCGTAGCCGCCGCGTCTCGGCCGGGCGGCGTTGCAAATAAGAAGAGCTAAGGGTGGCGGCGGCGCCAACGCGGTGTTGTGTTTGTGTTTGGAACCCTTTTTTTTTTTATGGCCAACGACGGTTGTGTCGTGCTTCTTTGCTCTCGACCCCCCCCCGTTTTTTTTACACCAGCAAATGCAACTTGATCTGTGTCCATACCTGCGTCTGCTGCCCGCGTGCACGCACGTTGACCGGGCTCCGATGTAGCAGCGACGGCCGCGACTGTTGACCCCCGCACGTCGCCTTAAGAGAGTTGGTCGATGAGGCTCCCCCGCATTTGGTTGACGAGCGCCGACGGCCGCGCGTCGCGCAGCTTGAAGACGCTCTCAATTAGCGACAGCTCCGTCGACGTGGTGTCGAGCCCGCAAAACGCGCTCCAGTCGTTCGCAACCATCCCCGCGCCTATCACCTCGGAGCCCCGGTTGACCGTCCCAGCCACGAGGGGCACCTGCAGGAGCGACGACAGCTCGTCGAGGTCCTCGAGCGTCGTCATTGGGTGTACCAGCCCACCTTGGTTGGTAAAGTTGCAAAATGAGCCGACGAGCACCTCCCCCGCAATCGAGTGGCGCAGCACTTCCACGCCGAGAACGTCTGCAATCAGCTCCTCCGTCTCCCGATCGAGGTCCGTGTGCGTCAATGCCACGTAGTCATTGGCAGCCACGCAATTGCCGAGCGCCGATAACCGCTCCTCTGTGCGCTGCACCTTGACCGAATCGGGCAGGGAGTTGCGCAAGTGCAGCAGCTCCTGATCCGTCGTCGAGTTGGGCAGCAGCAGCCCGTTCTTGTTGCCCACTGCCAGGCGGCCGACAACGCGGCAGCCAGCAATGGACGCGTGCACGACGGGGACGTGCTCGGCTAGCTCTGCCTCAAAGACCGAGTAGAAGTTCTCCGAGCCACCAATGGCCACAACGCAGTAGGCGTTGGTGAGCACGGAGAAGACCCCAATCTCGTTGCTGTTCTCAAACAAACAGCGGGTCGCCATGATGGCAGGCACCAGGTGCACGCACTCGTCGAGCTGCGCCCCGCAGTAAACGCCGCCGCCGTGGATGAGGGGGAGGAGGGCGGAATGGGCCGCACGTCCTGTCACAGGGGTAGAGGCAAGCGCACGTGCAGGGTAAACGACACTAGAGCACCGGAGCGCTGCAGGGGACTGGTCGGGCACAAGTAGGCCGATGGAAGAGCGACCAACAAATAGGCCACCCTCGGGGTTGCGTGGAGGACAGCAGAGCTTCCAACCTCGAGGCAAGGTAGGGCGCTGGGTGTGCGCTGCTCCACGGGCTGGGTGAAAAAGGAGACCCCGTCTTGTGCAGTGCTACAGGGCTTGATTTCGGCAATGTTCGAATGACGTCGACGACGGCGGGCAACAGCGAGGCACGTGCAAGCTGAGACCTTCCACGTGGGCCCAGCGCGACCTGCGACAGACTCCAGAGCTTTTTGGATGTACCGTTGATGTTGCACTTGGCCCAGGCTACATTTAGATCATGAATTTCGGAGACAATCCAGAATGGTTCGTTGGAACCTGTAGATTTTCCGGCTAAATGTGGCAGGGGGTCGAATATGGTCTAGAACATGCCATTTCACCCTGTACTGGAGGCGTTCGAAGGCAATTTAAAAATTGTCCGTCCAGGCGCTAGTACAGAAAATCAGCATGTGCACCACTTTCCCGACGATCGCCTCATGCGGTTTAAAAATGAGGGGTGATTGAAATCACGTGAAGCTCGGGCCCACTTTTGATTTAATCACACACCTTCGTCCGGTCTCGTCCTCGCCCTTTAGTGCACGCTCTGGTGGTTCGAGTGCGTCCGCCTCGCGTCCACCTCTTCCATCGCCTACGCACCCTCGGCACGTAGCGTGGCTACAGCAGTTGCATATATGCGCTGTTGTAAGGCGAACGTGCTGATTGATGCTATGGCAAAGTTTCTATCTCTGTGTGACGGAAGGGAATGCACAAGGTTCGGGAGCTCCACGTGATGTCCACCCGTCAAGAATAGGAGCCAGTCTGGTATCGTCGCTGGTAAACTTGTTCTGTTTTGTTCTGCTGGCGTCGTCAATGTTTTTTTCTTTCTGGCGCTGCTACCGTGTGTTTCGTCTTTTCGTCTCCGCTATTGTTCCTTTGTTGTCTTGGATGGCCTCGGCGCGCGGTTCATTGGTTTCGCTCATGCTGGGCTCGTATTGTCGCTTTCTTGATTGATGTGCCGTGGCATCGGGTGTATGGCAGGGTTATCTTGCCATGCACCACCTTGCGCCTCCCACCGGTCGATCCTAGAGGCATGGAGCTCTGCGCTGCCGCTGCTGGATCGGGTTGTCCCTACCATGGTGGGCGGCGCATTTCCCTGCAAGCCCCTCTTGGCATGTGCGCACTTCTCGTAGTGTGTGCATGGCGTTGGGCTGGAGGTGGACGGACGGCTAGAGCAATGTCGCAAGCGGCACGAGCTACATAGTACCCCATGACCCACGGCCGCCGGTGCTCGTCGCTGGTGGTCATTTCCGGGCTGGTGTCTCCATAGCATCTACATCGTTGTCTCTGTTTTCCATTCCCAGCACCTCGTAGCTGCTGTGCCACGTCCATTCCCCCTCGTTGGGTATTGCAGTGTGATAGGTCTGGGCAGCAGAAGACAGAATGGTCCGTCCGCTCGCAGCGACAGGGTGTTGGACAGCACCTCGGACCCCTATGACACAAGAGCGGTGAATCGAAACGCCTCTCCCAACACCGTTGACTGCACAACGCACCAACAACGCACACGTCTTCTGCACACACTCCAGTTCCCCCAGGCGACAGGTAGGCAGTCTACGCATCCAAGAGCAAAACGAGGAAGGAAAAAAGACAACCCGGCAACACTGGCTCGCAACCTACAGCTGAGGTCGAAAGCGAACAGCTCCAAGTCTGTCAAGCCGCCGCCGCATCCGTGGCCGGGCGTGCGGCACCCACGACCGGCACCTCCATCTGCGCGTCGGCCCATGCTTGTGTGGCAGCCGCCCAAGCCTTGAGGGTGGCCGCGACTCCGACGCTAGCGCCCAAGTGGCGCGTCCGGCACTGCGCGATGCGCACGTCGACCAGCCGCACCAGCTCCGTTCCGTGCGGCGACGGCAGGTACTCAAGCGTGTACGACGCGCCGCCGCGGGGGTAGTCCAGAGACACCCGCACGCGGATGCGAGGCGCAGGCACCGGCGAGTTGAGCGCGGTGGCCACCACGACAGGCAGGCCAAACTCTTCCGCCAAAACCACGTCGACGCCCAGGGCCGCAAGCTCTGCCGCCGATGCTGCCACCTCTTCCGCCACCGTCCGCCGCACCGCCGCCGGCACAGCCGCATCGCTACGTGCAGGCCGACGATTTTTGCTAATGGGGCGAGAGTTGACATGGAATGCTCGCTGCGCCGCCGTCAAGTGTCGGTCCGGACCGAGCGTCCGCGCCAAGTTTGCCCCCCGCGCGGCTTGCTGCTTGGCAACAACGGCCGTGCCGGTCCCGGGATTGACTTTCACGGGCGGGCGGCCAGACGTTGCAGCAACAGCAGCTGTAGCAGAGGTACCAGGTGCAGCTCCCGCGGAACCAGCGGAGGTAGCCCCAGCATTCGGAGCCCTAGCCGACGAGCTACCGGACGCAGCCGCTGATGCACCAGCAATCAATGACCCCGATGATTGCCGCGACTCGGAGGTATTCGACGGGGGCGCCGGCAAGCCCAGTAGTGCCAGCGTGTTGGACACTCGCTCTTGCTTGCTCTGGTTGATAAACGAGCTGATGTCGTGCGCAGACGCAACGGCCGCCGCCATACGCGTCTCCATCAAATTCAACAGCTCGGCAGAGCTCCGCTTCGGCGGCGGCGCGGCAGGCGGCCCAGGCTGTACAGGCTTCGTAGGAACCGCCGTCGCCGCGCCAGTGGTAGCGCTGGGCACTGCCACCATCGGCGGTTGCTCTGCCTTCACCGTTCGGGCCGGCGGGGGGGGCACGGGCTTTTCCACCTTTGGTCGTACGGGCGGCACCGCGGGCTTGGCCTGCTTGGCCGCCGGCTGCACGTGGGAGCTAACGTTGGGCTCGAGCCGGATGCGGGCTTTGTCCAGAGGCGCCGGTGCGGGCATCGTCACAGACGGGCGCGGGGGCGGCGTCACCGACGACGATGAATCAAAAAGAGAAGGGCCAGGTGTGGCCGGCGCGGTCAAATGCGCAGTAGCGGGCGCAGCATGCGACGACGGTGATGATAGCGCAGCCACGGTGGCGGCGCCTGTATCGGCAGGTGTTGCGCGAGGCGGAGGCGCAGGTGGCATGGCGGCCGCCGGCATCGCTCCTGGTGGCCGCACCGCAGGCGCAACAGCCACAGGACCGGGCGCAACTGGGGTGGAGGGCGCCACGGGCGCAGTGACGGGCGCCGAAGCGCCCGACTGCACCGATCCAGACCGTGCCAACGCCATGGCCGAGGCCGGGGCAGGGACACCAGGCGCCATACCAGTAGACACCGCCGTCGCCACAGGCAACGCCAACGGAGCCGCTGCTGCGCCGGAAGCCGGCGATGCCGCTCCGCCCGCCGCCGCTGCGGCCGCCGCTGCCTCTCTCCGTGCGACGTGCTCCTTAATCTTCTCGTTCACATGCCGCGAGTACATGACGACGACCTTGTGAATAAAGACGGCAGCCTTGTCCAAGAGCGCTTCCGTTACGTTACGGGGGCGACCGGGCTTGCGCTTGAGATTGAGAATCGCCATGCAGTTGCGGAGGTGGTGGATAAACGGGTCCCTCCGCTCCGGCGGCTGCTGGTTCTGTAGTTGCACGATGAAGGGATAGAGCTTGACCAACGCTGGCCGGTACTTGACCTGCATACGCTCCAACTTGGACCAAAACGCTTCCTCTTCCACTGGCGTGTCGCCCACGGGGCCGGGCGCCCCCGTGGCCGCCTGGGAGTCCACCGCGCCGGCGGCACCGGCACGCGCCGTGTTGGAGTTGACCGAGACGGATGGCACGGCGTTGGTACTGGCCGCCATTCCCGTCGGCCCATTCAGCGCAAAAGCAGACACCGCCGCCTGGTCCTCGGAGAATGCCCGTGGCGGCGGCAACAGCTGCCCCCCCTCTGTAGGCGACGTCCGCACTCCCCCAGTAGCTCCATGTGGGAACCCCTGCTGTGCCGCCCCTGCTGCCGCTACGGCTGCTGCCGCCGCTGCCGCCGCTGCCGCCGCCGCCGGTCCATGTGGTTGCGCGACCGCTTGTGATCGCTGCCGCACCGCCGCCGACGGGTCTTGTTTGAGTTGTTGTGCTTGCTGCTGTTGAACCACCGACGGCGGTGGTGGTGGTGGCTGCGCCCCCCCCGAGTGCGTGGGAAGGCCCGGCCCATTGTAAAACCCAGCAGCCGGAAAGCTGCTGCCCCGTCCGCCTGAAGCCGCCCCTGACGCCTTGGCCGCGGCGGCGGCCGCCGCCTTGGCCGCCGCTGCCGCTGCCGCCCGTTGCCGCACCTGCAACGCTTGCTGCTGCTCCAAATGTTGTGCCTGCGCCGCTGCCGCCTGCTGTTGCTGCTGCGCCGCTGCCGCTGCCGCCGCTGCCTGATGCTGCTGCTGCTGTTGTTGCTGCTGCACCTTGACCTGTTGCGCTTGGTGCTGCTTCAGCAGCGTGTCAGCGAGAATGGACCGGATTTGCGCGGGCGAGTGCCCCGACAAGTTGATGCCCCGGTCCGCCGCCTGCTTCATAAACTGGATAAAGTGGTCCGGCGTCGGCTCGGGCACGCCAGCGGGAAGGGGCTCGAGGTTTTGAAAGATCGCCGCTGTCGCCGCAGCAGCCGCTTTGGGGCTTTGCCGCTGCGACTGAAGTCGTTGAAGCATCTCCTGCTGCTGCCTCTGCTGTTGTTGTTGCACATGTTGTTGCCGTAGCTGGTGTTCTTGTAATTGGCGACGCTGTTCTTGTTGTTGGAGCAGAAGGCTTTCTTGTTGCTCCTGTTGTTGTTTTTGGTTGGCAGCGGCCGCGGCGGTGGCGGCGGCAGCTGCAGCAGCAGAAGCGCGAGCTGCACGTTGAGCCTCCTCCTCCACCGCAAAGGTAGTGGAACTTTGGGCCGCAGCAGGGGGAGCAGCAGCAGCAGCAGCAGCAGCAGCGGCCTCAGCAGTCGCAGCGGCCTTGCGGGCAGCCTGGTTCACCTGCTCCTCTACGTCGTCAATGCCTTTGGCGACCTGGAGCAGATAATCGGAGCGATTGGTCGCGCGCATGAAGACCTGATTCTCAAACGTCCGGGAGTTCTCCTCGAGCGTCTGGACGGGGGATATACCAATGTCATACCGAAGAGGTCACCATCATGCCGGCCAGGACAGGAGTGAGCGTACATACAATACCAGCACAGCGCGCAACCATCCAGAAAGATAGAGAACATCGAGACAAATGGCAACCAAGGTCAGCATATGAGCATGCACCTGGGCGCGAGCGAAGGCCACAGCGAGCGGTGCCAGACACTTGCAGCACGTGTACTGACCGGACTCTACTCTAGTGGCGACTCAACCGCAATGCGCACGGCAACGACAAACGGGTACACTGCGCCACAAAAACCACAGCGCGGCACGAAAGTATACAAGATGAGTCGAGCCGCGGGGGTCGACAGCCCAGTACGTACAGCTCGAGGAATGTTCGGGTAGTATTGCTGAAGCTTGCCCATGACATGCGTGCTGATCTTAATGCGGTCGTCGACGCTCATCGATGCCCGCCATGCATGGCCTTGGTCCGCCATGGCACCCCTCTCACGGAGTCTAATGGCAGACACGAGCTAAGCGTGCGGCGAAGGCAAAGTTGTGATAGGAAGACCAACCCAGAGGAGACCACAACTGCAACTGCCGCCGTCGCTGCTACCACCGTTGCACGGCGCAGCGCCTAACGGCAAAATGGGCCGCGTTCCGGGGAGCGGCCACACCCCCGCAAACCCGGCGTCGCCGCGAGTCGGAAAGCACGCGTCGACACCCGCCAACCGCGGTGACGAGAGCCCCCGGTGCGACGACGTGACCAGCTCCTGGTGCCACTCGACCCGCCGGCGGTGATACGATGCAGCTGACGGGCAATGGCTGCAACGATGGCGGCGGCGGGGAATCGGCGGCCGACGTCCCCCGCGCCGCGACTGGGTGACCCCCGCCCTCCAGGCTGCACGCACGCCGCCCGGCGACGGGAGCACACACCACCACAAACCGCGTACACGGAAGCACAAACAACACCGACCTCACGAGAAGGCGAGCGCCAGGTGACAGTCCACGAGGTGACAGGGACGACAAACCGGCAGGACGAGTTGACCCTGTCTGCCGCACCCCCACCCCCCCCGCCCGGGCTCCACTTGGCAAGCGCGGAACCCGACGCACTCGACGACGACGGAAGGAACCCGCACACCCACCGGAGAAGCAACGCGACGCGACGCGACGTGATGCGGCGCCGACCGCCACAGGGGACGCCGCCGCCCGGTGCTCGGCGCGGGCACACGCCCGGGGGATCGACGAGCGCGGCCGAGATGGAGGCCGACGGGCACACCCGCACTCGGCGCGCGGCGCACGTGGGCTGCGAGGGAGGGGCGTGGGCAACAGCAGGCAGCCAGCACACATGCCCCGAGCACCAGAGGAGTCGTGAGCGGGCCCCCACCCTTCTTCAGGTGCGTGGCCGCCTTGGACGTGCAACTAGATGATGATTTCGTTTTACACTGGAAGATGACGTTTCTTCTGTCACCAATCATGATGACCTGGCCCCAATTTCTGTATTACTCTACATCACCAAAACGGCCCGGAGGTATGGATACACGCCAGTGTCAATGACCAGGGCGTCCTCGCGCTCATCTCTTGTTTTTGCCGGTACGTCCTCACCTCTCTTCTCATACTGTGCCCTGCTAGAGTCTCTCGTCAATACCAAAACGGTTGCAGACGCCATGCTGCAGGGCTGGGGCATCTGCTTCAGTGAAAAAAATCGATTTCGATGGTTTTGCTCGGGAGCCTCGTCGATCGAAGACTTCGTTGGATCAACCACCAAGGACCTCAATTCTATGTAATAGACATGATTTCGTTCATTCGATCGCTATTTTTTTACAGCCGCCTCGTCCACGAGCATGTATGACACGTGTGTAGGGGAGACTTCTGCACAGCAAAAGACCGAAACCGTCCTCTGGACCAATAGAAAGGCGTACACTCTCCATGAGTGGCTGTCACTGCGCCGGAACCTGCAGTGTGCTTCGATGACGACGTGGCTCCATCAAAATTGGAAGACCCGGTCAACTAGGGTTTTTGAGCACGCCCCGGGGCGCTCAATTTGGACGCTATCTGGGCACTCAAAGGGGGCACTTTGGGCTCTCGAGCGCCCGGCGCCTCCGTTTTTCAAGGCGCTTTTGGGGTGCTCTCGATGAAATGTAGGGAGCCTTTTTATGTTCAAGATATCGGCCGGTAAAGTTAATTTCCAGGAACTGGACTTCATGAGGTCGAAGCTGTGGGTGGAGGATGCGACCGGAATTCTGACAGGCGGGGTCCGCGTGCTGCCTGAGTCGGTGCCCGTTGTATGTCTCTTTCCTGACGCCGGCACGCGCCGCTCTCGACCCATACACCAGAGAGTCCAGGCGCCAGACGGTGTTTCTTCTGGGTGCTCCTACAGTTGAATAATCCGCGCTCCCTCGAAATGAAATCCGGCTTCAACTGGCTTCAAAACAAGGGTCTAGACTTTTTTTTTTGATGAGTGCTTCTAAAGGCGCATTGGGGGCGCTCGGGGCGCTCTGAGCGCTCAAAGGGCGCCCAAGAGTGCGTTATGCGCCTGCACCACCAAAAACGGGGCGCTCCCAACAACCCTACAGTCAAACACCGGATGAGCTCTGAGTGGGAGCCATCGACAGCAGACAAGCCCTTGTTCAGATCCTCCCCACGAGTGAAAACATACGAAGAGTGTAGCCGCGCCTGATGCAGTAGTGGGGTCATCGCCTCTGCTAGCAGACAGCGACTCAATTCCAGTACTGTATGGCAAAGGGCACTACGCACAGGTCCGGTGTGTTGCTTTGCGGTGTCCTTGGCCCTCGGCTTCCTTGTGAGCTTTCATTTGCTGATTTTCCAAAATGGCGCCTGTTTCTTTTTGTTGAATGGATTGGGCATCGCATCAACTCAATTCTTTGGTACTTGTACAGTCTCAGCTGCGATGTAATTTTGAAATCGGTCTTGAGCCAGTTTTTTTCCCTGGCTGACTCATCACGAGGTCGTGCAGCGTCTGTGCCGCCTTGCTCCTGCCCGCGACCGTCCGCTTGCTCTTATCACTTCTGCCGACGCCCCTCTCCCAGACCGCCCATGCGGTGTCACCGGGGACATCTGCACGAGGTACGGACAACGTCGGCGAACGGCGTCGCAGCCGTGGATCCGATCGCCCCCGTCACTATGCCGCCAGTGCCAGCTGATCCGCCGCGCCGGTCACCCGACGGGCACCCGCCGGCGCGGCCCCGCAGCCCCGCCCGCGATGCGTCCCCTGCCGGTGGCGCCGTTGGCGCCGGTGGCGGTGGCGGCCCGTCGCGGCTGATGGTCAGCGTCGGCGTTGCGCTCGCGTCGACCGCGGCAGCGGCCATTGCGCGGCGCTTCACGTACGGCCCGATGAGGTCGACGCCGCCGGTGCCCGCGCGGCTTGCGCACACTATCAAGTTTGGCAAGGTCGACGGGGAGGCCCGCGGAGACAACCTGATGGATCCCCCCCGCACCGGCGTCGACGACCTCTATTGGCTTCGTGACGACGCGCGGGCGGACAAGGACGTGATTGCGCACCTGAAGGCGGAGAACGCGTACACCAACTTTGTCACTAAAGACCAGCGGGGGCTCCGCAAGCGCATCTACCAGGAGATGCTGTCGCACGTGCAGCAGACAGACGAGGCAGCGCCGTACAAGGTAGGCGGCTTTCTCTACTACACCCGCACCGTGGAGGGCAAGGCGTACGCCCTGTACTGCCGCAAGGCCATTGTCGGCCTGGATGCAGTCGGCACTGTTGGCGGCGTGACGGTGCCCGACGAAGGGCAGGTAACGTGGGCAGATGATGCGCTTGGCGGGGAGGAGGTCTACCTCGACGCCAACGTGCTCGCCAAGGGCGCAAAGCACTTTGACGTGCGTTCGGTCAGCCCGTCGCCCGACCACGCGTTTGTAGCCTACTCGGTCGACGTGACCGGCTACGAAACGTACGAGGTGCGGGTGCGTCACATCGCGACGGGCGTCGAGCGACCGGTCGACACGATCAAAGAAACGAGTGGGGGCATGGAGTGGGGGCGGGACAACACCACTCTCTTTTACGCGACGCTCGACGAAGCGCACCGGCAGAACAAGGTGTGGCGACGGACGTTTGCGTCGCGCGACGCGGACACGGGTGCGAGCGCCCTCACTGAACCCGTTGACGATTGCCTCCACACAGAGGATGACGAGGTCTTCTCCGCCTTTGTCTCCAAGTCCGTCTCCGACCGCTTTATGTTTTTCGGCAGTGGCAGCTCCGAAACGTCTGAGGTGCACTGGGTCGACTTGGACGCCGAGGCAGCGGCGAGGGCGGCGGGCGCACCCGTCCCACCATCGGTGCTCGTCGAGCCCCGCGTGTCGGGCGTGCTGTACGACGTGACCCACGCGGGCGGCGAGACACTGCTCGTCGTCACCAATCGCGGAGGAGCGACCAACTTTAAGCTCGCTGCCACCTCTGTCGGCGCACCGGGCGCAGCGACGTGGGCGGACGTGCTGCCGTACGACGCGGCGGTCAAGGTCGACTCGGTGGAATGCTTTGAACGCTATGCGGTGCTGCACCTGCGCAAGGGGGGCTTCACCCGCCTGTCAGTCGTGCCATTGACTGGCGACGGCGACGGCCCGCGCACGCTCGACATCGCCGCCCGCACGACGCTCGACTTTGAGGAAGAGGCGTACGTGGTCTCGGGTGCCTTCGGCGCCGAGTTCCACTCCCGCTCCTTTCGCTTTGGCTACTCGTCCATGACGACCCCGCAGCAGACGTGGGCGTATGACGGCGTGACACACGCCCGCACGCTGCTCAAGGAGAAGCCCGTGCCGGCGTACGACCGCTCCCTGTATCGGTCGGAGCGGTGGGAGGCGACGGCCGACGACGGGACGGTCATCCCCATGTCGGCCGTGTACCGGATTGACAAGCGGACGGCGGCTGGAACGTCTCAAGCGACCCACCTCTACGGCTATGGCAGCTACGAAATTTCCATTGACCCCTCTTTCTCGGCGACGATGTTGCCGCTGCTCGACCGCGGCGTCATCTACGTCGTCGCCCATGTGCGAGGCGGTGGGGAAATGGGTCGCACTTGGTACGAGTCGGCCAAGTTTGGCACCAAGGTATTGACGTTTACCGACTTCATTGCCTGCGGCCGCTCCTTGGTGGAGCGTCGAGTGACCAGCCCCGCCCAGCTGACCATTGAGGGGCGCTCCGCTGGTGGGCTCCTTGTCGGGGCGGTGCTCAACATGGCGCCGGACCTGTTCAACGGGGCCATTGCGGGCGTTCCGTTTGTCGACGTACTCACGACCATGGCCGACAGTTCTATCCCACTGTCGTGCGGTGAATGGCTCGAGTGGGGCAATCCCAACACGGCGAAGGGCTTCAAGGACATTGCCGCCTACTCGCCGGTAGACAATGTGCGCGACGGGGTGGCGTACCCCGCCGTCCTCTTTACGGCGGGCCTCAACGACCCACGCGTCGGCTACTGGGAGGCGGCCAAGATGGTGGTCAAGCTCCGCGCCGCGACGACTGCCGACGCGCGCGCGCGGCCGATTATCTTCAAGTGCGACCTCGACTCGGGACACTTTAGCGCGAGCGACCGGTACAAGTACTGGCGGGAGCGGTCGTTTGAATTGGCGTGGCTGCTGGCGCGCCACGGCATGCATGAGTAGTCGTTGGCGCAAGACGGTGGGGGTGGAGGGCGCGAGATGGCGAGATGGTGAGCGTCGGCGAAAGCTGCAGAGCGGGCCACGTGGGCAGTGGCATGGTCCTTGGGCGAAAAACTGCATGGTCACGAAAACGTGCCACTGATCTGGTCGACGGAGCAAAACAGGGACGTGAAACCCGCCGTCGGTGCGGACTGCGCGCTGACGTGGCGGATTTTGGCGGGGGGGCGGGACGGCAGCCTGTGCTGGGCTGGGACTAAAAAAAAAAAGGGCACCCGCCGCCGGCCGAGGCGATGGGCGCGCCGGCCGTGGGCGCGCGGCGGCCGAGCCGCCGCACCGTGCCCCTGCCGCCGCCGCCCGCCGGCTGGCGGCCGCCCGTGGGGCGCCCGCCGCTCGGCGGCGCGGCGCCCGTGGGCGTGCCTCCGCCCCCGCTGCGGGGCCGCCCCCGCGCGCTCGTGGCCCCCGCCGCACGGGGCGCGTGCCACTGGGGCGGCGGGGGGCACACGCAAGACGACCGTGTCCCAGGGACGCCCGTGGCGCCGCCGCGCGCGCGCGTCGGGGCGAGCCCCGCCCGCGTCGGCCACCGACGCCCGTGGGCGGCTGGCCGTTGGGGCGCCCCCTCGGCGCGTCCCCACCCGACACGGAGGGACAGGCGGGCAAAACGGGGGCGCTTGCATTGGCTGCGTCGGCGCCCGCACCCGTCGCGCACCCCACCGCGCCAGGCCGACCGCGGGAGCGGCGACCCGTTGCGCGACTGCCACCGCGTGCGCGCGCCGCCGTTGGCCGGCAGCGTCACCCACCCCCCCCCCCCCCCCCCCCCCCCGGGGGCCCCCCCCCCCGCCTGGCGGGGGCAGCCCCCCCCCCCCCCCGGGGGCCGCGGGGCGGCCCCCCCCCCCCCCGCCCCCCCCCCGGCCCGCGCCC
>Ga0115030_1000211_pt1 | contig 22479 bp, 33 predicted proteins | sample SidtaG_4_FD_87174 | JGI IMG/M metagenome (GOLD analysis project Ga0115030, IMG submission 87174) | Marine algal microbial communities from Sidmouth, United Kingdom - Sidmouth_Male1 metaG | ecosystem: Host-associated > Algae > Red algae > Unclassified | place: Sidmouth, United Kingdom | collected... | reverse complement strand
TCCTAGGTGACCGTGTCACCGGGCGAGAGTAGAGCAAGGGTGTGCGGGTGGGTTCCCTCAGCTGGGCAGGTGTCCCTATCTGTTTCTGTGGGCTGGGGTGACACGACGTTTCATGCGACAAGCATAACAACATGGCACGGGCACCGCGGAACAGAAAGGATGCATATTGCCAGCAGCATCAAAAAGAAGAAGATACACATGCACGCGACCATAGAACAACATGGGGGGCACCTACGCGTAGGACAGATGCCGGCTGTCCCACAGAAAGATCAACGCTGGCTTATCATTCTCATGCACAAGGTTTTTGAGCGTGACAGGCGGCCGCAGCCGCTTGCTCTTAAAATGCTGCTGGAGCAGGTACATGTACGCGTCGGTGTTGTACAGGATTTCCATTGCTGTGTAGGCGACGACGCCCGCGTCGGCCTCCAGCTTTACGGCATGCAGGCGGACGGAGGGAATAAACTGCGCAGTCTTGACGGCGTCAATGGGATCCCCACGGGCGGTGGAGGACGCGGGCTGCACAGGCCCAATAAAAAAGGCGGTGCCCGAAAGACGCGCCAAGGGAAGGCGCGGCGGCTGGTCCCAGAGCTTGACCCTCGGACTGAGCCACTAGAGACCAATAGAAGAACACAAGAAACGGGGCGGCTTAGAACAATCGTCCGACGTGAAGCACAAACGTGTACAAGCATCCGTCAGAAAGCGGCTCGGTCGCCTCCGTCACTGGCACTGACCCTAAAGGCTAGCGAGTGATACCCCCACAAGCAACATGAAGCCCACACAGAAAGCGCACCCTAACAGTAGCGACGGCCACAGGACGTAAGCGCCCACGCAGCTTCCCAAACGGGCAGGAACAATCTTCCCGCTCGCGCACACGGCCACTAAGAGATCCACACGCGCGGTGGCAACGCGGGAGGGCAGCACCGCCACATACTCGGCCGAAAAGGCAACGCCCTCCAGCTCGTGCACGTCAGCTTGCACCAGACCAAGCGCCATGACCCCACCCTCCTGCCCACGGAGGGCATGCTCCTTGGGAAATTCCACCTGCAGCTCACCAGAGGGCACCAAGTAGTCACTCGGAAGCGGGTCTGCGGGGACAAGAGTCGCAAAGGAAGTCTGGCGAGAATCGGAAGGAGGAGCCGCAACACAGAGCCGAAGGCGCCGCCTCGGTGATCTCCCCTCATCACCAGCATCAACGTCTGCATCGGCATGGCGGCGTCACAGTCCACCACCTACTTCACGGTGGCCACCGCCGGCTTCGTTTCCACGGATGAGGGCAGCTGCGCCGCCAGCTGCAGCATTGGCACCGGCCATTCTTCCACCAGCGGCTGCTACGGGGTGGTCAGCGCCGCCAACGGCAAGGCAGCCGCCGAGGCCGATCCCTCGACAGCCAATTAGGACACGAGCTGCCGCAGCGGCAACAGAGACAGGGCCGACGGCGCTGTGCATGGCGCCGGCAAAAGCGCCCCTGCCGGCTGCTTCGGACGCGCAGGTGGGGGGCAGCATACTCAGAGATGGAGACGCCAGCAGTGAAGGCGTGTTAAGCCGAGCCCCTGCGGATGTGGCAGCAGGGCTCCAGGCGGGAGAAAGCTTCAGCGTCGCACCTGCTGCGCTCGGGCCGACCACCGCAACCTCACCAGAAGCAGCTCACCCACGGGCTGCGGCTCTCCAATCGACGGCCGCATGGCCTGCTTCGTCCGGCCGCCCGTCCCTGGCGGAGTGAGCCCCATCGACTACCTCTCCGCCGCCAGTGGAGCCACACCGGGCTGTTCGCCTGTGACCGGGGGCCTCATGCTCGTTGTCTTACGCTCCCTCACCACCGGTAGCACCACCGTCAGCGGCGCACCCCGCGGAGGCTCCCCGACCTTCTTCCGCACGTCGGTCGTGCCCCACCCCCGCGCCTACGGCGCGCCCGTCGTTGACACGCCCTTCGGCGGCTCCCCCGCCTTCGTCCGAACGCTGCTGGTCGCGCCCCCCCCCATCTGCAGCGCGCCCGTCGTTGGCACGCCCGCCGGCAGCTCCCGCGCCTTAATAATCACTCTGCTGGTCGGCCCCCCCCGCATCTGCAGCGCGGCCGGCGCTGGCACGCCCGCCGGGAGCTCCCCCGCCTTCCTCCTCACGCCGGTGGTCGGAGCCCCCCCCACCTGCGGCGCGCCCGTCCTCGGCGCGCCCGCCGGTTGCGGCCCCACAGGCTGCCCAACCCTGATCGCTGGCGCATCCGTGCCCACATGCGGCGTGCCGGTCTGCGCCTCATCCGTCGACGGCGTCTCCGCCCTCGACCGCACGTGCGTTTTCGACGGCCGCCCCACCTGCAGCCAGAAGCGCGCTATTGGCTGCTCCACCATCACCCGCCGCACGCCCGGCGGCATGTCTGTGGGCGGTGGCCCCACCATTGGCCAAACCCCGGCCGTCGGCGGACCCCCCCTCATCGGCGGTATGGCCGTCCGTGGCGGCTCCCCCATCACCGTCGGCACGCCCGACGGCGGCTCCATCAGCTTCCGCAGCCCTGTCGTCAGAGTGTACCCCGTCGACGCTGTCTGAACCCGCAGCCGCAGCCTCTCCAGCAGCGTTGGCACAATCGGTGGCGCTCCCACCTCCCCCACTTCCACCAATTGCGCCGGCTCCAACTTCCACAACGCCAGTATGTCGTGTTGTTGATGGAGCGCGCTCGCCTCGCTTGTAGGCGTGCAGGACGTAGATGTAAAAGGGGTTCTTGACGTGCACGGCCATGTACATGATGAGGGCCAGCCCCCACACGAGATCGCCCTTCTTCGACGGGTGGTCAAGCTTCAAGGCTATCTCTTGCTTCTGGAGTAACGAGTACTCCACAACGACGCCCACGCACACGCGGGGAAGGATGTAACGATACAATCAGCATTGAACACTCACGCCCAATCGAGAAGCTACAGAAAAGCGCATCAAAGAGAGAGAATGACCAACGTCTGAGCGAGCCACCTTCATTTCTGCCAGACACCATGAAGTCGACCACGTCCTTCACTTGGACCCGCGAGAAAGCAACCGTCCGCGCCTGCTTCGCCCCCAAATCAGGAGGCATATCCGCGTGAAAGGATGCCTGCGCCTCCAGCTTGGGGTTTCGGTTCCGCCTACCCAGAGAGGCCACCGCATTGCTGTTCATGCCCGCGCCGACAAATTGTGGCAGCGCCACGTAGTGGGGCAGCAGCGAGGTGTCCTCCTGGCCTCCCCCCCGGTCTTCCTACCCCGTGTCGTCCGCAGCTCTCCCCCCTCCGCCTCCACCAACACCGGCGCCATCGGCGCCCGCCGCTGTTTTTCCGCCCCCGTCGTTTGCAGCTTCCCCGCGACGGCCACCCGCGTTTGCAGCGTGGTCTCCGTCGCCTTCTGAATCCGCCGCACCACCGCCACTCCCCGTCGTGTCCACCGGAGCTTCTCCGTCCTTGCCCAGCGCGTCCCCCACCGCCGCGCCACCGTTTGCGGGCGCGTCGCCTGCCGGTGTGACGACTTGCTGCCCACCCGCACAACCCCCTGCCGGCATGACGCCTGACAGCGCTCCGTGATCAGCCGCGTCTGCTGTTGCCACGGCGGCGACCAGAATGGCGCCCGCTGGAGCTTGCACGTCCGCCTCGCCGTCCAGCAGGGAGCCTGCCGGTGTGGTCGAAATCGCGGGGGGGGGAATGCGCTCAGTAGCATTCTTTCGCGGTGAAGAAGCGAGAGAGCGCGAGGGGGCGGAGGCGGGGGGGGTCGAGGGAAAGGCACCAGCGGGAGGAGAATGGGGGGGGGTAACAGGAGATAGGTGTTCAGGGGGCGATCCGAAGGGAGGGCGTGGGTTGCGTGGGGGGAAATCGTCCCCAGCACCCGGCAGTAGAGCGGGTGGTGGTGAGTCGGATGGTGGATGAGAAGGATTGGTGGGGGGGGGTGGTCGGCCGGGTGGAGGAACAGACCGTTGTCGGGAAGGGAGGGGAGCGGAAACAGTGGAAGACTGTGCACGATGAGGCGATGGGCCAGAAGGGGGACACCGATGAGGCAACCAGGCAGGGGTGCCGGCTCTCGAACCAAGCACAGCCGATGTGCGCGACGCGAACCCGTCGCCGCCGTCGCGCACGCGCCTGACACACGCAAGCACCTCCTGAACAGCAACCGAGAGGGACGTATTGGCCAAGGCTTGGTATGAGCGCAAGCCCGTTCCGTGTACAACATTGATTGTCCCATAGGAAAGCTCAACACAGCATACCAGCGATGGCGCGTCTTGCACGCCGTCCATCGGCTTACAGGTGAACTTCAGCACGCGGTGCAAAGAAAGCACCTCCGGGGCACAATCCGACAGCCCCATGCCGCGCAACCTCCGCCAATCTCGCCCCCCTCGCACGTGCCCGCGCACCGCTCCACAACACCTCAGGAGGTGCACGTGTCTGGGTGGTAGCAAGCGACCGTCGGGATTCACGTCGACGCTCGGTTGGCCGCCCCGCAAAGACGAGGAAGCCCGCACGGCAAATACGAAGTGATGGGCACGTCGGCATGGCCCGACCGGACTCGGAGCGCGCCCCGCCCCCGCACGCCCCGCCCCGCACGCCCCTACCCGCGTGACACGCGGCCCGATTACGCGATGAAAAAGCCGTGACACCGAGAAAATACAGGTGTATTTGTGCAGCGAGGCCTGGAACGAATGTCCGTACCCACCAATCAGACTGCGACACACAACCGTAGAGCGGGCCCAACACACACCCTGATGCGGGCCTAACACGCACCCTATAGCGAGGTGGAACACACACCCCATTGGCCAGACATCCTCGCGGAATGTGCCGGATAGCCTCGCGGCGTTCGGCGAGCCTTTACGGCACATTCCGCGACGCTGTGGTTTCCACATCTCGCGACCGAGAGTATGAATATACAGCCGCTCTTCAAAACACCTCGCACTGCGCTCGAACCCACGATCTTCGGGACGGTGGGGCACACATGGTGCGTGTCCAAAAAATGAGACATGCTCACTCACTGGAGAACTGACACGTCACTGCACGGGGCCATGCGTGGTGGGGAACAGGAGAATTCTCTACTCACCTCCATGGAGAGAGCCTGTCCCGAGGCGTTCTTGGCTGACAGCCCGCTAGTTCATGCCTGTGGGCCCTGTTGTGTGGTCCTCTTATGGTGCGTGTCCAAAAAATGAGACATCGCGGTTTTTCTTTTCTTCTCGGCCCACTGGCCTTCTGCAGCGGTCCGATAATGTAATGTGACCCACTAGGACATACGTCTTTGCCAGAACGACCCCTGACAGTGCTAGCAGAGGCGGCATCTCCTGAGCTGCCATGGGGGGATTTGTCATTCATTGCAGCTTCGACATGAGACGATCACGCCCCTGAATCGAATGCACTAATACTAGGGCAGGCATGTGCTGACAATTTGTGCGCGAAGAAATGGGCACCACCTTGCCAATAAAAACGAGAAAAAGACCGCCATGTAGCCCCCTGTGAAGAAAACACGATTTGGGACACCCCTCATCGAAGCTCCAGTTAGCACATGAGCTGAGGCGTTGCAAACCTGCATCCCAAGAACCTGAAAAAGGCTGGCTTCAAGATCGGGGTTATCTGAGAGGTCCACAGAACAGGGCCCACAGCCAGGTACTAAGCAGTTGTCAGCCAAGAACGTCTCGGCAGAGGCTCTTTACATGGAGGCCAGTCGAGAAATTTCTCGTACCCCACCCCGCCTGCCACCGTGCAATGATGTGTCAGTCCTTCAGAAAACGCGCATCTCTCATTTTTGGGACATGCACCATAGTAAATCAAGAACTTGGAGGCAGTCTTTTTCAGGCTCTTCGGGGTGCACGATTGCAACTCATGGACCTGTGTGCTAACGACGGCTTCAAAGAGGGAGGTCCCAAATCATGTTCTGGCTCTAGGGGGCTACAGGCCGTTCTTTTTCAGGTTCTTGTTGGCTAGCAACCACCGCTCGTTTCTTTTACTGTATGTCAGGTCGAGCTGGCTCTAGTACAGTATTTCTCCAATGCTGTCCACTCTTCGCGTTGCCAGAAAACCCCCCAAGTAGCCTTCTTCTTTCGTGCAGAAGATGGAAGAATCGCCCTCTCTGCCAGCGCAATGATGTATCGTGACTATGCATGGGTGCATAGTAAAGGAAGCTACAGGAATGCAGAAAGACTATATCCTTGGAAATGATTGGCGAGCATGATTGTCATCTGTCAGCCCAGCACGGCATGTTCATGCCTTGCATTAGTGGGGCCGCAGATGGTCCGTTTCTATGCGCGTTTGTCGCCACTGTGACGAGGCCCAACCCAGTCAGATGTTGTCAGCTGTCACAAGAAGGCCACTCTACACGAGTGGAACGCTTCAGAAAAGCCGATGGGCCGAGAAAAAAGAAAGGTCCTGGGATGTCTCATTCTTGGGACAAGCACCATTCCAGAAGTGTACTAAGACTCGTACTAGAGTAGTTTTCGTGTACAGGGGATTTCCAAAAGTTGAAGACCGGATTGGCCATTCCGCCCAGGAACTAGGTCAACCAATCGACATCTGGTCCAGGAAAAGTGGCCTCTAGAGACTGTGTATTACGATTGACTTAGTACTTGGTCGAGTGACCACTCGCTACCGCCAGAGCCCCCACCCTCCGCGGCATCCCCTCCGACAAACCCGCAAAGAGAAAGTCAGGCAGACGGTCCCACACCTCGCACAGGTCAACAAACAACATGTCCAACGTGGTGGGTGGCGTCGGGCGGGCACCCAGACGCCGCTCGATGACGCTCCAAATGTTCTCAGTCGGGTTCATGTCTGGACTCTGAGGAGCCCAGTCGGAGCGCTCCAGTCCGTGCAAAGCCATGTAGAAGCTCACCGCACGAGCCATGTGGGGCGCACAGTTGTCTTCGAGCAGCTTGAAGTTGCTTTTCCCACCGTGCTTGGCCTCCACAAACGGGAGAAGGTGGTGGTGCAAAATGTCGATATACTTGTGTTGGTTCTAACGCCCCCCCACGCGTACCAGAGGCGTCCTGCCGCGCGCAGAGAATCCCACCCACACCGAGAGGCTCAACCGACCTGACTTGAAGGATGGACGGAGGCATGCGCGCAAGTAGCGCTCCATCGCACGCCGCCGGACATGTGCTTCGCCTCGCGCTGGCCGCAGCGTAAAAGTGCTCTCATCGGGAAAAGGTAGATTTTCCCCAGTCCTCGGGGGTCCAGCTACTCTTGTCTTGCGCCCATTTCCGTCGCAGGGCCACGTGGCGGGCCGGCAAAACCGGCTTTTTGACTGCGGCATAGCTCCGCAGGCAGGCGCTGTGGAGGTAGCGACGCACGGTGCTCTCGGTCACCGGGCGAGCCACCGATTGGTTGAAATTTTATGTCAGCTGGGCCAGGGACTAGTTGCAGTGGCGGTAGACCAGCAACTGCATCATGCGGGCGTCAAGAGCGGAGAGGAGGCGGGTGCGACCGCTGCGGCGGCGGCGCCCAGCCATGCCGTCGCGCCGAACCCGCGCGGCAATGGTCGCCGCTGTGCTCAAAGGCAGCTTGAGATGGGAGAAAAGGAAGGCATTGGTAAACGTTGAGTTTACCAAAACAGCTGTGGCCGCCCGGGCGGCGGCGGGCACCTCCTCGGAGCCCTTGTGGCGCGGCATGGTTGTGACTGGGAAGAAAGTCGACGGATCCGCCCCCGCTTCCCCCCGCTTCAGTGGCATCGAATTGGGCGGTTACTACTAGGAGGAGAGGGGCCCGCGGATGCCATGTGACGTGTATTTAATTGATGAGCTGCAGAAGAAAAAAGAATCCGGAATCATGCAGAAGAAAACAAGAAGTACAAAGAGAGTCCTGAGTGTACAGAAAAACAATGGGTGTGCGCACCAGCGGGCGCACACACCGACCCAGGGTGAATGGGAGGGAGGGCGGAAAACCATCCGACGTGCGGGGGCGGGGGAGCAAGGAGGAGAGCCGCGGGCGCCGTCTCTTTATGCGGTCCGGAGGCGGATCCGGACGTCCCGCCCGTGTGGCTACAGGCAAGGGGCTGTTAGAGCAGCCGTGTGCCACAGAAAACGGATTTCCTGTGCGATCCGATCCTCTCAGAATATCCCCGGTGGAGAATGGGAGCACGCCCATTCCCCGGCCACGTTGCTATCTCTTTCGCCCCACCCCGTGTTAGTCGACGCCCGTGGTATTAAATATCCGTCGGACAAGACAGTACTGAGGGGTTACTTCTAGGAGGAGAGTGCCCCGCGTATGCCAAAGAGATATAGAGTACGCCCGCCTGCACTATCTTGGGAGCAGGCGGACGGAGAAAAATCTATTATACACGGACGGGACCGTGAGCGCCGAGATATAGGAAGCCGCCAATGAGGGCTCCGTGGTGGCGCTCAGGGCCGAAATGGCGCCCCGGTTGACGCCGGCCGTGTTGGCCGACGTGGCTCCGCCGGACTTGAGGGAGTGCGACGCGTACACTGCGCCGACGGAGCAGGTGACCTGTAGGCGCCGCAGGCCGTCCCGCAGGCAGGTTGTGATCACAGCCCACGCCGCGACCGTCGCCCACGTCGTGAAGAGGCGGGCCGACGGCAGACTGGTCGCGGCGCGGAAGTCCGTCACCCAGCGGGTGAGCATCGCAAACGGCAGGTCGATGCCGTCATGCACGGATGGGGGCATGCGGTGGGTGAAGAGGCCTCGGTCGGCCTCCGGCTTGTGCCTCGGCACCTGGTAGTCCGCCGACCCGTCGACACGCACGTCGACGTCGCCTCGGGTAAGCCGGGTGTTATCGCTGGCCCGGTGCTTACACCAGAACTGCAACACGACGGCGGTAAGCTGGTGGCGAAGGTGCAGAGCCGAGCGTATTGCCAACTCAGCGGGAAGGGGGAACCGGACGGGCTTTAAGACCGGACGGTACCGGAGCCCGGCACGTCGCGAGTCGGCCTTGGCCTCGCGGACGGACGCGTGGTCGCACGGATTTGGCTGCCCCGCGGCCAGGAGCCGCTTGGGGATGGCAGCCAGGCAAGGCGTGAGGGAGATCTCGACGACCGATTTGCCACGCCAACGGTGTCCCACGTAGGCGAGCACCGTGTCGGCTGCGGCTGGGAGAAGGAGGCGCCCACGCGCGACGCAGTAGTCGGAGAAACGCTCCCACAATCCCCCGTAACGCGCCGCCGTCGCTTCAACGACACTGTTCAGGCGGAGCCAGCGAGCAGCAGTGGCATCAGCGCCGTGTCCGGGCGAGGCACACGCCAACACCCCCCTCTGTTCGCTACGCCATGCCATCGCCCTTGGTGTCCGTTGAACCGGAGGCGGCGGTGGTCTGCGCGCGCGCAGCGCGTTTGACGGGCAGAGATCTTCAGGCGTGGACCGTGTCCGTCTTCGGCGCGTGTGTCTTGGTGTTGAGCCGTGCGCACCGCGCTTTGAGGAAGCTGGCACAGCGGTCGACCGTGTGTGGGCCATACCGGCGCTGAAAAACCGAGAAAACGTGTCCGGGATCCTCCAGTCGTGGCCGTCTGACTGCCTGGACAGAGAACCCGCCCACACGTTGGCCACGGAGGGCAACTGGGACGCCCGTAGCGGCACGCGGTACTGCTGCGCGAAGGCTTGTAGCTTGCGCAACTCTCCCATGAGCGCAGGCGAGCCACTGGAAAAGCCTTGGATTACGTGCATGGTCACGCGGCTATCGACGCGCAGCCGAAGTAAGCCCCCCTCGCCGAGGAGCTGCGATAAGAACTCCAGAAGGCATAGCCGCACCGCGGCCACTTCTTTCACGTGTATATGAAGGTCGCGTTGCGCCATGGTAAAGACGCCCGCCGCCGGCAACAGTTGGTGCCAATGACCTCGCCACCCGTAAGGGGACGCGCCCGTTGACGACTTCCCCATCGTTTTGGGCCACAGCGCCCGGCCGACGCCCGGATCCCTGTTCAACTTGGAGAACCAAGTCAGGTCGTCGACCGCCCCGTGCGAAAGGCGCGCCATCGGCCTCTTGAGGGACTGGCAGACGTACTGGCGCCGCAGGAAGAAGCGTGCGGACGGGATTGCCTGCTGCCACGACACGGCCATCCCGGAAAAGCGCTGCAGGGTCTTGGAGGACGCGCGCCGGGAGCGGCGTCGGGACGCCAAGAGGAGGGCCTTGGCGCCGCTGACCAGTTTGGCCAACCGAGGCGGCGGCAAGAGGACGAGCTGCCTCGCCGTGTCCACCAGGTAGCGCAGCAGTGGGAGGCAGGTCGTGCCGACCGGAACCCGCCATGCCGGCTGCACGAGGATTCCGAGCCGCTGAAGCAGCGACGGGATGTCAACACGCCCTGCCGTGGCCGCTGCCTTGGACGAGAGGCGGGCCCCCGGCCCGTTGGCGGCGAAGTCGTCTATCTACATAGGCGTCTATCTTGAATCGCCTCAGCCGCAAGGCCGCCACCACCGGCCGCATCAGCTTTTTCCAGACCCACGGGCTGAGCGGCATGCCGAAAGGTAGCACCCGCGGCTCGTACAGCACGCCCGCTACGACGAACCGAAAGTATTCTCGGTCCTCCGGGCGTAGGCGGATGTGGTGGAAGGCGCCGGATACGTCCCAGGAGACGATGTGGTCGCCCGGGAAGAGCGTCGACAGGAACGATGGAAGCTTCTGGTACTTGAAGATCCGCCGTCGGATGTGGAGGTTGATCATTCGCAGTTCGATCACCAGCCCCGGCTTGGAGCCGTACACCACAAACGTCGGCGACACCCAAGGGGCGCCGGCGCCCGCCGCGGGGGAGATCCTCGAGGCGTACCCCGCAGCTACCCACCGCTCGAGCTCCGTCTCGGACCACAGCCGCCGTTCGGCGGGCATGGCGCAGCCTTTGGACCTGGTCGGCGGCGGGCGCGACGCCCAGCGCACGCGAAGCCCAAAGTGAATTGTCCGCAGGACCCAGTAGGCCGCGCCCACCGCAGCCCAGGTGGTCAGCGCAGCAATGAGCGTTGAGTAGGGCGCGTCGGCGACTGCCGCCGCGTCGGCCTCGTGCTCCCACCGGGCTTGCCGCCGCCTCCGAGAATCGGGGCGGCGGCACTTTCTTGCGTTGTTGGGCGGAGCGCCCCCCGGCGAGCGAGGGGGCGCCCCCGGCCCCCGTGTTCGACGAGGGCTCGGTATGGCCGAAAGGCCGCCCGGATTGGGTGCCCCGGTTGGGGCGCCCCCCCGTGAGTGGCTTGCTGGTCCCACGAATGCCGTCGGCATAGCGCCGACCGTGCGCCCGCGCCGCCGATTTGACGAGGCGGGAGTTCTGCGCCGTCGCCAGGTAGTCTTTGGTGGGGCAGAAGGCGGCTTGGTCGCCGTGCCCGAACAGAAGGGCGCGCAACGTCTCCGACGCGGGCCAGTTGTGCGTTGCTAGGGTGATCACCTTGTAGCGCGCCGACACAAGTGTGAAGAGTGGATGCAGCCCCACGCGCGTGTTGACGTCAAACGCCGAGGGCACGCCGCCCGCGTCCTCCTTCTCTTCCTCGAGGCGGAGCACCAGATTGTGCAGCAGCTGCAGCCAGGCGCCGACGTCTTAGACGAACTCGAGCTCGTGCGCGGGCTTGCTCGCTAACTTGGCTCCGACCTTTATGGAACGCCTGTCCCCGACCATGTCGAACGGGTGCGGGTACTTGGTGTTGACCTCCTTCTCGGAGGGGAGGAAAAAACCCCGGATCACCGGGCGCACGCATCGGACCCGGAAAAGTTCCGTGTAGGCGAGAGCGCTGCAGTTTGGTGCTTCCCGACCGCTCCCGGGCGCGTCGTCCGAGTCGTCCGAGTCGTCGAGGTCCTCCTGGACGTCGCCAACACTGCCGTCGGGAGGGTCCCCGCCGCTACCGCAGCCACCACCACCGCCGCCGCCGCCTCCGCCACCGCCTCCACCGCCACCGCCACGGACACCTTCACGCACGGCCGTACCGCCGCCAGCACCTGCAAAGGAGCCGTCCTTGGCAAAGCCTTCAGAGGACGGGGGGGGGCGGGGGGGGGGCCGTTCCGCGCCGCAGCCAGCCCCCGAGCCACCCGCAGAGGCCGATCCCTTGGCCAAGCGACCGCCGACTGCGCCGCGCGCGCAACAAGCGACGGGGAGGTCGGCCTGGAAGGGGAAAAGGAACGGGACAAAGAGAGGGAGGGAACTTTCTCCCGTCGTAGCTGTTGCCGGCGAGCGGGCCGGCACGGGGAGACAAAAGTCGGACAATCCGCTCGCCTGCAGCGACGTAGACGCCGAGATCGGCGCCATGGGATCCACAGCTCCGACGCCCCCACCGATGATCGGGGGACGCCGTTTCTACGCCTGAGAGGGCCGAAACACAGCGGACGTGAGGGGCCGAGGGAGCAGGGAGGAGAGCCGTGGGCGCCGTCTCTTTATGCGGTCTGGAGGCGGATCCGGACGTCCGGCCTGTATGGCTACACACGGGAGGATGCTAGAGCAGCCGTGTGCCACAGAAAACGGTTTCTTGTGCGATCCGATCCTCTCAGAATATCCCTGGTGGAGAATGAGAGCACGCCCATTCCCCGGCAACGTTGCTATCTCTTTCGCCCGACCCCTCGTTAGTCGACGCCCGTGGTATTAAATGTCCGTCGGACAACACAGTACGGAGGGGACTTCCGGGGGTCAGGAAATCGTGTGAGCCTGGAAAGCTGAGCTATCAAAAACGTTTGGAACTCCCCTGTACTAAGCGCCAGACGTCCGTACTGGCATCTATTCGGAGTTAAACTGGATCGGAGGCCGAGCGGGCGGGGCCGAACGCACGTCACCTGGCGGTGAGGGGGTCCAGCGCGTGGGCTAAAAGTCCCCCGTGCTGTCCCCGGTGATGTGTACCACGTAAACCGGGCCACATTCGTGCGCTTGTAGCCCCTATTGAAGGAGGCGACAAGTGACGCGCACCCAGGAAATCGGCTGTGTCTTCGTCGCTTCGGAGCCTGTCAGCGCCAATCAGGGCGGATTGTCACTTATAAATCTAAGTCGGGCATCTCTGGACTGCCAGAAGCCACCAGCGATCAACACGTAGAGGCGACAGCCCGGGGGCACACATCACTTCCTCTGCTGCACCTTGGGAGCTCCAGGTGCTCTAGGACTGGACAGAGTCTTCTTCATATTTCTCACCACTCCGCCCGCGTCGTGTGCAGGCGTACCAGAATACGTGTGGACGCCAGAGACGGACCCTGCCCTGGCCCCTGTCTATGTCTCCGTCCCCGCCCCGCGCTGTCTGGCCTGCTTCCAAGCGCTTTCTTGATACACGCACGTCTCTCAGCCGGGACACTGGAAACACTCATGGACAGAATTCTCGACAGGCACAACTGCAGTTACCAAGTTACCATACTTTCCCCACCCCCACACCCATCCCATACCCCTGCCCCCCGCCTCCCTTACTCATTCGTCATCCGTATTCGCTTCCGCGATACTGACCGCAGTTTTTGCGGTCTCGAGAAAGCGAGTCGCGCGCAGCTCTACACCGGTGGATCGTACTTCGTCAGGCATGACTAGCAAGCCGTGTTGTTCGCAGAGGTCCTCCCAGTCATGCTCGACTGCGACCCGACCCACCCAACCCACAATGTCATTGACATCCACAACGTCCAGACGGGCCGCATCCCCACCAGATGGCACGGCCGATCGCAGTCGCTGACATCCGTTGTCCGTCAGTACACACACCTCATGAGAAGCCCCTTCCTCTGCCCGCCGAACGACCAGTCGCTTCCGACGAACAGCCCGGGACTGTACAGCGTGTGCAGCTTGCCCAAAATACTGGGTGCCACCCGGCCCAGTGTACTGAATCCAGTCATAAGACGGAGCCGCATGGAAGCTCGGTGCCGCCTGAATGGTGTTTGCCACCCGAAAACTCCGCGGGGAGGAAAGAGTCCCTCAGTACACGGTGTCACAGTGGTACATCATCTCGCTGCTCTCCATATCGAATACAGTACAGAGCTCAGGCATTGTGCGGTCACGCGCCAGCTGCGCCGCAGTACAGCGCCGAGAGAACCGGAAAGGTCGGCTGCAGCGCCCGGCGTTCGCCAACGTAGCAGCAGGATCAGCTGTAATAGGGTGCTCCTCTTCCTCGAGAAATAAATCAGCCACCTTATGGTTCACTAGCAGCTGCTCAACGAGCTGTTCGCGCCTCTTGTTTTCGGCCTCGTACGCAGCTTTAACTGCATTGCGCAGCTTCTTCTTGTAGCCTGTGCTTCCGTCGAACAAAATTGGCACGCAAGCGGAACTCATCGAGTAGATGCACAGCAATGCCGTGTAGCTTAGTAGTATGTGACGGACCGAGTAGCGGCTGGCAGTAATCGATGACCAATTTCCGCGCCTTTTCAGCATGTTCCGTCGCTTGCGCGCCAGTAATTCTACCACCAGCACACCGCTCAGCACAGATGTTCTTCGGCACGGCAAACAGCTCACACAAGGCCCGCGTCCCAAGCCCTTGGTCCGTTTCATCCTGCACGGAGCCAATTGCGGCGACAACGGTGCAGGATAAGAATGGGAGAGCTGGCCGGTGCTCGCTACCAGTCAGCGTTGCCTGCTTCGTAGCCTTTCGTACAGAATACCTTCATGTCAGACGCATACACCGGAGGCCAGCATATATATAACACAGTATTGCTGTCCTCCAAAATGTGGCGGTTGCAGAGTGGTTGCAATCATTCAACAGCGTACGTGGACCAATGAAAAGGCTAGGATTCATCTGTGTTCCTTACAGCGTCTCCCCATGCAGCTCTGCGCACAGGAAACGCACATCAGGATCTCAAGGAATCTGAAGAAATGTGTTGATCTCATGAGAAATCACAGGTCTGGCCCAGAACCCTCTCCATGCCATCTTCAGGCCCAAGCAAGCGGCCCAAAAATCTCAGGAAGTCTCCTTGTGGGCTGCATTGGCTCTGCGTGACTCCTGCAAGACACAGTGATTGGCTTGCAAGACTACTGGCGGCAACTCTCAGCCAATAGTTCGATCGTGGCTTGTCGAACAGCCAATCCGACTTCATTTCTACGCCGTGTCGTCGGCTCTGCCTCCCTTCTCGTTGCAACCGCCATTTTCTGTAGGTTAGCAATACACAACATCACGGCAGAAGGCAGCAGGACATATACCAAGCTCAATGTCAGAATAGTTCTATGGAAGACTCAACATCGCGCCACTGTCACTAATTTTCGACTTCTCGTCACCTAGTACACAACACCTTTGTTCTCTACAGGATAGCGTACCCGGTGTGTATGTGTGGCACGTGTACACGGCGTGAGGCATTTTCGAACCTCATATTAATGGCGCGCTCTGTATTGGTGGCAGTTCCAAGCTGTATATGGCCACCCGGGAGAGCGATATTCTGCAGGTACTCGGGTGCAGCGTTTTAAGCCTTGCGGCTGGCACCAACGTGCATGACCTGACCACCAGAAGACAACATTACAGTAGAGGAGCGGATCAGTATGTAAACACAGTACGTCCTTATTAATGTGACACCTCCCACGAACACACGCGGCCAGGTACCGGACACAGCCATAGTACTGAACATCTACAAAACAGGACGGTAACGGAGCGACGCTCGTAGAGTTTGAGAAACGTACATAGAGGCGGTCACACCCTGGCGAACGATAAAGCATGCGCGGGCCGCTACCCAGCCCCGGCCATGAGGCGAGAGCAGGACGCATACTTTTCAACATGTGCGCCATCTCGGCCTCAGTACGCATCGCACCGGAACCGTGGAAGTCGCCCATCAATACATTGCGCAGTTGCGCCCGCACCGTCCCGTGCATGTCTTTTGCGGGAGCAGTTGTGCCCGCCTCCATACAAGAGCTGTCCCGCCCGACACTACACGAAGTGCAAGGGAGTTGGCAGCCGAACCCCTTCAGACACATGACTGCACGCTCCGCCGGCTGGTCACACACGTAAAGAAGAGCTCGGGAGCTGTCGATGTCGGTGACCGGCATCCGCAGAGGGTAGGACCACACAGCACCACTGCCACTCAATACAGTCGCATTTCAGTAGGGGTAGAACCCCAGCACACGTGCCCCAGGATGTAAAGCACCGTCGACGTGCTCCTGTTGCTGCCTGTACATTTATAAATCCCACGCGCTGCGCAGTACGGTATTAGGTGAGGTCGTGCTTGCGTCCGAACTGGCTTCCACCGACGCAGCATCTTGTCCAGCACAGGAAGGTCCTTTCCCAGTACAGGTCATAGGGCTTGGCACGCATCACCTCGTCTTGAGATGCTTGTAGAGCGTCCCTGAAGAATAAGGTGTACTGGCGCCCGTCAGTCTTTAGGATGACCTTCCTCTTATTCAACAGCGTGATGGGCGTCCACTTGTAGAGGCGCACGGCGGCACTGAAGCCCCAGACCGTCTTGAAAGCATCGTTGAAAGGTCTTGACCGGACAGCATCGGTGGCCGCTTCGACCTTCCGCGTGTTGTTGTACAGGTCCTTGAGCTTACTCTGAAACATCACTCCACCGCTACTGAGAGTACAGGCATGGACAAACAAGTGTTTTAAACCATGCCGCGTCCACGGCTCAGCGCGACCCCCCCCCAGAATCGGAAAGGCCAACTTTTTTTGGTCTCCATCACCAAAGCGCTCGTAGCGCGCAGATACGTCGGCACACAAGCGACGGTCGTGGTCGCCATTTTCTTTGTCCGAGCCACTATCACTCGCCGACAATCGCCCAGCCCCACCCGTCCAAGATGCATCGCCCGTGGCCTTGGCCCCCGACGCTGGTCTGCTAGAATGCTCTCCAGAGGCGTCCATAGTTCCGCCACATTTTAGTCAAGTACAGCCATCTCCAGAAGTACGGTTCGGAGAGCACCGATGCCGCTGCCGCGGCCGGCCCCGATGCTGACAGTTATCTTGACGCGCAGGCCTCGCCAGGGTGGATGGTTGTCCTCGAATCGAATGACCACGACGACGCCCACGCGTGAGCATCCTGGAAAGCTCGAGGAACACATCCGAAGGGAGTGCTTGGACTGCCCCGACTTCCCCGACTGGTCTGTCAGACAGACCAGTAGGGTGAGACGTATGCGCATCCGATCACCTAGCCTGGGATCGTCGTCGTCCTGGCCATGTCGTAAAGGTCGGTCATCGTCGGTCTCGATGCATCTTGGCAGGCACAGTCGAGGGATTCAGCTACTTCCCAATCGCAGAGCGCATCATATGGCCGCAACCAGGAACACAACAGGGAAAAATAGCCACCGTCTGTCTCGAAAGGACATCAAATCAAAGATCAGGACAGAGGCTCAAGCCAAGCGACGGCGGATCGGTGCCGTGCGTCCATCGGCGCGTCCGACGGTGCGTACTGTAGCATATCTCCATAATACTGGGATACTGGGCCTGATAGCCCTCCTGACTAGTCAGTATTCAACTGGAGGATTGAACGGACTTGTGGCTTGCCTTTTGGGAGGTTACTTTCGACTTGTATATGTGTCCTTTTTTATATCATCTCTATTTTTGTGGATATTCGATCTTTATGATGGCTCAGTCGATCGACCCCGCCCCTTTACCGTCTGATAATGAAAGCACCATGGGACCGGGGCTCGCCGTAGTCGGAATTCGGAACCCCCAGCTCCCCATCGGATGTTGCTCAAACAGAGATTCTTCTTCCTCGCGTCCAGGGCGATAGCGTTCGCTTTATCCCGCGTCAACGGTCGGTCGCTTCTTACTGGTTAGTTAACCAACGTCATTAATACCACATGAAGAGTACCCCGCGCACAAGAATCCTGATACCTGATCCAAAACCAGGAGCAGCAACAAGCGTAAGGCTGGCAAGACACGTTACGTGTACGACATCAAACACAATGAGGGAGCTAACATGAGTCGGTACAAGGCGCGACTGGACGCGCAAGGCTTCAGAAAGGTGTCGGGGCGCGACTTTTATGAGACGTGGGAACCGGTTCCCATCTTGGCCACGACAGGCGCGCTCTTCGCGGTGGCGGTGGCCAAGGACAGGGAAGCTTACCACATGGACGTGAAGACGGCCTTCTTCAACGAAAATATGGACAAGGAGATGTACATAAGCTCCCGGTCGAAGCAGAGCCGGGCGAGGGAGATGATGTCCGCCGTCTCAGCCTAGCGCACTATGGGACCATGGAGGCGGGTCGAATGTCGGGCATCAAGCTTAAAAAGAGCTCAATGCCATCGGGGCGGTCCGGTCCAAGTTGGACTCGTGCTTCTACACGTGGAGCCAACCTGTTCACGAGCTTGTCTACATCCTCGTCTATGTGTAAGATCTCATTGTGGCTGTAAAATAGCTCTACGGGGTTCAGATGGTCAAGGCCTCTCTGTCAGCGTCGTTCGACGTGCGCGACATGGGTGAGGTCAAGTACTTCATTGGCATGAGCGTCATGCGAGATCGGGCCGCCAAGGTGATCACCTTGAGAAATCCGTGGCACGTCACTTCCCGGCTTTAGACTGTCCAGATGGACAAGTCTGCGCCAAAGAAGACGCCTATGGTGTCAGATGCCAGGCATTTCAAGACGGGCGAGAAATTTCTGCCCGATGTCAACCGGTACGCCGAGCTTGTTGGCTCGTTGATGTACCTGTCGACACCGACGAGACCGGACAATGCCTTCGCCGTGGGCGTTCTGTCCCGTTACATTTCATGTCCCGAGGAAGACCACATGCGAGCGGCTAAGGGGCTGATCCAATATCTTCGCGGAACTACTAGCCTCGTGGTCGTGTCAGGCAATCACAAGCCTCTCCAAGCGTACTTTGACACAAACTGAGCAGGCGATATTGACGCTCATCGGTCGACGACGCGCTTTGTCTTCACCCGCAATGGCGGGACGATATCGTAGACGAGAATGCGCCAGTCTACCCCGGCGACGTCAACGGCCGAGGCCGAATACGTCGGGGCCGCCATGGTGACCAAGGAGGCGCTGTGGCTGCGCAAATGTTTGTAGGAGCTGGGCGTCGACGGGGACGCCGTGCCCATGGCGGAAAACAACCAGGCGTGCCTCGCCTTGGTCAACAATCCCGAAGCCATCGGGCGTACCAAGCACATAGACATTGCCTACCACATGGTTCGCGAGTACGTGGCTCGTGAAGAGTTCGCGTTATACTTTCTCCCCAGTGCAGACATGCCGGCAGAAAGTGGGACGAAGCCCCTGCCGGCTCCGGCGTTCACCACTTTCCGGAGAGTCATTTGTGTTGGCTTGGATCTTGTCATTTCAGGAAGTAGCGGCATGCGGGCCCTACGCCCTGCGCCGCAGTGCTGAACCCCCTCGGGGGGAACGGCTGTCCGCGGCGGAGTGGCGGTGTCGGCGACCCGGCGAGGCTCCGGGTCGATTTCGCGGATTGCGTCAGAATCGAGGGTTGGGCTCTATCAGTACAACCCTCCTCGGAATCAGGCCCTCGCATCTAGATCCGACTGACGGCGGGCCGTACTGCTACAGCCCGAGGCGGATTCACGCCGAAATTCACGGATCGGGTCGAGGGCGCAACGTCGAATCGATGTCTACCGCTCTTTTAGTCGGACGATCGATTCAACATTGGACGACCGCGTCACTTCAGTTTGGGGCTGAGCGGTAGCCCATCCTGCAGTACTGATACAGCTCAGGCCCTTGCATCGCGACTAAGGTAGCTGTTTGCGTAGCTTTTACGTCGTCCGGGTGGCTTGCGGCGGTCGGGAAGTCGGCTAAAGACTTGCTCAATGCTGTCAGCGTCGTCCGGAGCGGACTTGGCGGGCATTGAGGATCGGGCGCAAAGCTATGCTGATACAGCCTATTTCCCGTCCCTACCAAGTCAGCGGTGTGCGTCGACATTTCGGCAGTTGGACGGCTTCTAGAGGTCGGGCGGTCAGCTGGGGGACTCTCCGACGCTCTTCGCGTCGGCTGAGATGGACTTGGCGGACTTTCTACTCCTTTTTATGGCGGGGGGGCTGTACTGATAGGGCCCAGCCTCATACGCCTGTACCACGTCGGCAATTTGCGTCGACTTTGCGTCGGTCGGGCGGCTTGCGGCGGCTGGGCGGTCGGCTGGCGGCTGCTCTGACGCTGTTCGAGTCGGCTGTCCTCCACTTGGCGGTGGGCGGTTTTCTGGCCCACAACGCGTTTGGCGACCAACTCGGGGGGGGGTGTCTGTAGCAGTACAGCCCTCCTCCGGATCCGGGTTCCCGGTGTGGGCTGTACTGATACAGCCCTGGCCTGAGCAGCGGCGATCTGGAAGCCAAGTCACGCTTGGGCACTCTATGCTGGGGTGAGCTCGGGGGGAGATTTGTGTGGGGAGGTGCATGCGCCGTTCTGGGAGGTGCGCCGCGGCCCTCGCGCGCTGAGAACTGCGGCGCGTGGGTGTGCTTCGAGAGCGGGCTCCCCGCCGACCCGTTCCGGGGCTGCTTAGGGTACATCTGGTGGCTGGACACGGCCCAGGATCTCTGCCATCGAAAAGTAACGCACCCACTCCACAGCAGGGACTCCACAGATTATGTGCCCAGCATGCTCGGCTTGCTTCACAAATGTCGCAGGTTCGAGTCCCGCGGTATGCCCCAGGGATTTCGGGGCTGGGTTGGAAATTGCAGGGTGGCATTTTCGAGTCGATCTAGGATGGATTGCTGGTCCCTGTGGAGTTGGGCGGAGTGTTGATCTAGATTGAGCAACTCCACAGGAGAAGTCACATCGGGCTTGAGGCGTACTTGGTTTTTCAACCTGAACATTGGGTGAGGCGCGGCGTGACGGTGCAGGCGGGGTTGGGTGCGAAGATTGGCGGTTGCGGCGGCGTCGGAGCTTGGCGGTGGGGTCAGAGGCGGGGATAGGCGGTGGCGGCGAGGCGCGGCTTGGCTGTGGGTCGAAGGCGGCTCGGAGATGACCACTGGGCCCATCTTGGCGGTGACGTTGGGCGCAGGGCTTCCCGGTGGCGTCGGCGTTCAATTTTGGCGGTGGCGTCGGGGGTGCGGCTTCCCGGTGGCGGCGGAGCGCGGCTTGGAAGTGGGTGCGGCGCGGCTTGGCGGTGGCGGCGGAGGCGGGTGCGGGGCTTGACGGTTGCGGCGGGGTCGGGGCTCATCGGTGGCGGCGGAGGCAGAGCCTTGTCTTGGCGGCGGTGGCGGAGCTTGGCACTCTCGGTGGGGTCGGAGCTCGCAGGTTTCTGCGGAGGCGGGGCTCGGCAGTGGCGGCGGGGCGCGGTTTGACGGTGGCGGCGGAGCGCGACGTAGCGGTGGAGTCCGGGGCGCGGATCGGCCGTTAGTCAGGCGTGGCTTGGCGAGGGAGGCGGGGCAGGAGGCGGGGCGTGGCAGTGGCGGCTGGGGAGTGGATCGGAGATGGCGGCAAAGGCAGAGCTTGGTTTTGGCGGTGGGGGTGGGGCTCGGCTGTGGCGGCGGGGTCTTTGGCAAGGCTCTGCGGTGGCGGCGGGCTCGGAGCTTGGCGGTGTCGTCGGGGGCGGAGGTTGGCGGTGGCGGCGGGGAACGTTTTGGGGGTGGGTGAAGCGCGGCTTTGTGGGGGCGGCTTCAGCGGGGCTTTGCTGTGGCGTAGGCGGCGGGGACGGGGCTCCGCGGTGGTGGCGCAGACGGCGCGGGCGGCGCTCGAAAGAAACACAGTTGCAAGAAATCTCAAATCAGACGCCCAGTCGCACCTCGCCGCCATACTCGCTGGCGTGCTCCTCCGCACAACACTCGGTCGGCCGCAAGAAATGTGGATCGGATTTTCAGAAGCTAGTGTCTATTCTACCAGGGGACTCAATTGATCCTTTTCCGCTCCTTTGATCCTCAATTTCAGTGTCCGTTTTCGAGCGCTTACCGTCGTCTGCTGCCCATTCTGACGCCAGGAATGAACTCAGCGTGGTCTGTTTAGCCCTGGAGGAACTGGGGTACATTCTACTAAGCGAAAAAGTCACTTTGGGGCGCCATTTTTGGGGCGCCCTGGGGTGGTTCCCGCCACTCCAAAGGACCTCAAGTGCCGCCCTCTGTCCGCGCTGTGCTCTGTTCTGGATGCGCGCGCGCCCAATATCATCCACCATTGCGTCTGCCCGACACGTGGGCACGCCTGGACGCCCCTCACGGCGCCAACCTGCTAGTGTCTATTGTACGAGGGGGCTCATTTGACCCAGAAAGGACCGTTTGATGCTGCTGTTGGCAGGGCTGTCCTGAGGAACCCATATAGCGAACGGCTGCTCTGACTGCATTAATGAGCTCAGCGATGCCGTTTTGGCCTTGGGACACCCGCTCGAGCTTCAACTCTCGGCCAATGTACCTCGAGAGGTACTGAAGCATTAACTTTTGAAGCTCCCGAGAGGTCCGTGTTGGGGGAAAGGTAGACCACTGATACGACGCAGTCTGTCGCTATGAAACACCCCAGAGAGCAGTAATTCATCAAGGACGGGATCTTGTACAAAGCAGCATGCCCTGGTGGACCTATTTCCTTCAACTTCGCGCGCTTCTTGACGTCTGTTCCCTTGCCTGAGATGACAGAACCTGGGCATGAAGACGGTGAAAACGTCGGCACGGAGGGCATGCAAGCGCGATGCCGTCATAATAGGGTGGGTCTGAAAGAGTTGTCGGGTGGTCGACGAGGGGGGCGGGTCGGGCCGGGCCGGTCCGGGCGGATTAAGGAGGACCTACGGTGGCCACCACCCGCTGTTTCTCGAACACTCGTAGCGCCCACTGGTCGGGGCTCCACCACTTCTTGGG
>Ga0115030_1000203_pt1 | contig 22948 bp, 8 predicted proteins | sample SidtaG_4_FD_87174 | JGI IMG/M metagenome (GOLD analysis project Ga0115030, IMG submission 87174) | Marine algal microbial communities from Sidmouth, United Kingdom - Sidmouth_Male1 metaG | ecosystem: Host-associated > Algae > Red algae > Unclassified | place: Sidmouth, United Kingdom | collected... | reverse complement strand
TCACGTTTAGTGCCAAGTCAATCAAATATTGACTTTTTTTCTCGCCGAGATCCTTGTAAATCCTGCCAGTCGTACTCTTTTCTCCATGTTGGGGTACTGGAGTCGTACGATTGCTGCGGATCCTCAAGTCGGCAGATGCTCGCATAAGTCGCTCCTGACAGTGTAAACAAATGGCAGTGGATATAACTGAATAATGCCTGTACAGTAGTGATCGAGTGCATCCGGCAAGACACGGCCCAACTCCGAAGCGAGCTCGCTTGGCATGTGCATGCTGTTTGCATGTACCCGAGACATATAAGTGCGCAATGACTGTACTGTATTGGACCAATTTGTGTTAAGTCTTTTACTGTACTCCTGGAGCTTTCGTCCTTCTCTCGCCTACTTTCTTCTGTAGCCTTCTCCGCGGCTTGTAGCCAGCCGAACACGGAATGCCTCAACGCAGGCGATGGAGGAGTGCGGTTTCTACTTCCATTGTATGTTTTTTTAATCTTGCTGGTGTACAGCCGAGGTGTCCGCGCTCTTGTCCCTACTGCAGTGTTCTTGCCCCTATCGCCGTACCTTCATGCCGAATTCTTGCGGCGCCTTCTTGCCGTGCGCCTGCGCAGCAATGGCGGCGCTCTTGCGACCGACGCTGCGCTCGCTAAACTCGACAAACAGCTGCGGGTGCTTCTTACCAGCCGCGTCGGCCATAAGCACGAGCACACTGCGGAAGGAGAAGGAGCAGTAGAGGCACGACTCGAGCATGTACGGCTCGCCGTCGGGATCCACCCGCACGTCATAAATGCTGTAGTCGGCACAGTCAGTGGCCCTGTGGCTGACCACTGCCAGCTTGTACAGCTTGTCATGAAGCACCGGATCAATGTCGGCAGGCACCTTGCGGTCGACGGGCGCGTAGCCGCTGGGCTGCCCGGACGAGTCGGTTGCAATCTTGTCGCCAGATTTGCGGATCGGCTTCTCCGCGGGGAGGAAGTACTCGACGGCGGGGAGCATCTCCATGCCACCGTCGGGCGCCTCGATCACCGCGACGCGGAGCTCGCGGCCGAGAGGGATGTACTGCTCGACCATCACCTCGTCGCCAAACTGGAAAGCCGACTCGAGGGCGGCCTCCACCTGCGCCTCGTTATGCACCACCTCCACACCCATCGAGTTGTCCTCCTCAGTTGGCTTGATGACAAAGGGGAAGGGCATCGAGTGCGTGTCACCGCGGCGCAGCAGCTGCGATTTGGGTACTTGCACACCGTCCATGGCAGCACACGCCTTGGTCCGCGCCTTGTTGGTCGATAGTGCGAGCGCCTCGCCACTGCATCCAATGGTCGGCACGTCCAGCATCGAAAAAACCGAGCGGTAGGCGGTGAGGCCGGCATAGTCAAACATGTGGGGGATCATCAGGTCGATGGCCAACGACTCAATGGCCGCCAGTGCCTGCGCCAACGACAGCCGCGGCGCCTTTTCGCGCATGTAGACGTCGTCCTTGCCGACAGCCACACTCCACTCGCCCGTCAAGTGCACGTACCCGACAACGTGCTCGTAGCGCACGTCATCCGTGACGCTCGAAATGCAGTCAAAGCCATAATAACTTGACACCGTCTCGTAGTACTTGCTTGTACAGGAGCCCATCACGTGGAGGACCTTGAGCCTCCTCAACGGGATGCGGTAGTAGGTGTAGGGGATGGTTCGAGCGCGTGGGGCCAGCAGTGTCAGCTCTGAGTCAAAGCCGAGCGCCACAGACGCGGCCTCTCCGGATAGCAGCCTCGTCGGCGCGACGGCCTCCGACGCTGCCACGAGACCACTCAACTCCTCAGGAGAGGCCACAAACTGAATGGGCGGTAGGTCCGCATACAACGAGTTGGTGACGCCCGACAGCAGCCCCGCCTGGGCACCGAGCTCAAACAACACCGGTGTGCACGACGCCTTGCGAGCGACCGCCACGACGGTACCGACATTGGGCACGGCCGCGTCAATGTAAATCGTCTCCACGTACTGGAGGGCGCGGTCGAGCACCGCCAGCTTGGCCGCCTGCGAAGCATTCTCAAAGGTCCCGATGCTACGCGGCGCCGACGGGCCGTCGATGATGATCTTGCAAATGTTGACGTCGATCTTGCGGTAGCCGGCCTCGCTCATGCCGCTGGTCTGGATGGCGTGCAGCGGCCACGCAATCTCCGCGGCAAAGAAAGGCAGCGGGTCCGACAAGCACAGGTAGCCCTCGGTACGGGCCGTCCACGGCCAGCAGTTTCCATGGAACACGAAGCCCACGTCCTGGGTGCGGCAACGGGCGCTGACATCGATGCCAAAGAAGGATTCCCCCCACAGCGGTGTGCACGACACCGTCTCGAGAATGGACGACGCCCTCGGGTTGCACTCAATAACGTATGGTACGCCCGAGTCCTGATCGCGGATGAAGTCGAACGCGTACTGTCCCGACAAGTGCATTCCGGCGATGAGGTCGCGGAGCGGCTTGTCAACGTCTGCAGGGGTCGGCACATGGTCAAAGTGCACCAGGTCCGGCTGCGACAGATAGCAGGCCGAGAAGGTCACTTTGCCATTGACGCACACGTACCACACCGAGTACTCAGCTCCGCGGATCATTTGCTGCCACTGCCACGCGTCGGTCGGGGACGGCTTGACGAAGTCGGGGAGCGGGTCATTCGGTGCCACCGGCACAATCTCCTCGTTCCGGTTGACGGATGACTCAAGGCGCTTGACGATGATGCCGTGCGGCTGCGATGCAGAGTGCGGAACCTGCTCGCGGTGGGTAACCAGGCCACTGGCTGGAGCGGGCACCCCATACTGCCGGCACGTGGCGCTGAACCGCTCCCGGTCATCGAGCCGCAGCACGTTGTCCAGGCCGGTGCACAGCCACTCGACGTGTGGCAGCTTGGGCGACAGACGGTCCTTGGCGACGCCTAGGAAGAGGGCCTCGTTGATAGTGCTCACGGGAACGACCATGTCGACGGCGTACTCGACTAGTAGCTTCCCAAAGGCGTCCACCCAGGCATCCAGGGCGTTCACATCTAGCGACGGCAGCACCACGAAATGATCGCACGCTGTGCTGACCGCCGACGCGCTCACGTGGTCATAGTCTGTGACAACAACAGTGGCGCCGACCGCCTTCAGCGCCCGGATGACGTGGACAGTCTTGGCCTGCCTGCCGGTGGTAACGAGGACAGTCTTGCCAGCAGCGACACCATGGGGAACCCCGGCCAACGGCCGCGTAGCCATGCGCAAGGCGCCGCGCAGGGCGACCAGGAGCGACCAAAAGAAGGCATCGAGCAGCCGCAACACGATCTGCACCAGGTTGCGATTGGCGGGGGGGATCGCCGGGGACGCCATCTCCGCGTGGAGAGTGCCACCAAGGAGGTGGCGGCGATGGCGGCGATAACTGTGGGGGGAGTCGGAGGAGGGAAAGCAGGGGAGGGACAAAATCAGCTGTTTGGGATGAAGTGTCGCGGCGGGTGCTGCCGACAAAGAGCTGTTCTCATGCGTCAGGCCTAGGACTCAATGGACTCTGTTCCCACTCTGCCTCGTCTCCCGCGCTAGCCGCCGTGCGGCCGCTCCAGATGCCGGGTGCAAAATGGGCGGCCGAAACCGCTCAGAGCGCGTCCCGGCGCTCAACCGCTGGTTAGTCGGCGCGCGTGGCGCGTGGACAGCGGCAGCCGGCCGCTACCGTCGACCGCCGTCGGCGACCGCCACCAGCCGCACGATTTGCAGACCGACGGGGTTGGCGGCACACGCCATCGGCACAGCGGCCGCCGGTGAGGTCAACTCCCGGGACGACCCGGTCTCCACCTGAGGGATCGTGCCTAGGTTTTGGAATGCCTGGCTGCCGAGATGCGAATCGAGATGGCCGCCACGGTGGGGGGGAGGACGGCGGCGGCGGAACCTTCAGACGGGGCAGCCGAACACGGTGCCCCAGCGGCATCGCCGGTGCAACCTGGACTGGCCGCGAACATGCATCGAAGCTCTGCGTGGCGGCTCGGGCCGAGCGGATGGCCCACAGCGCCCTGGAATCGGATGAAGCACTTGCATGCACAGAACTGATGGCTGAGAGTGCTTGGCCAATGCAATAATGTGTTGAGTGTCGGTGGGTTCCAAGCACACGCAACGCCACCGATCCACACAGGCGATGGTTAAACGGGCACGTGCCCGAAGTGTCGCAGACTACAAATGTGCCTTCACTGAAACTTATATTGAGCCAGCCATACTTCAATCCAACATCTTTTTATTAAGTGATATGTACTGAATCTGTTTGGGTCCGGAGCTCTCCTTTCAGCCGATATGACAACTGATATCCCAGTGCGCCAACTACTGCACAATTGTTCTACACGAGCTGGCGTATGAGCCGTCGAGAGGATGGCTGTACACCAGCAACAGTGTGAGAACGTGGTGCACTTGGCCCCGAATACAGTGAGTGCCGAACCAGTGGACTATAACCTCGACAACGCACTTGCAAGTAGCTGTCGTGCCTCCCACTGCAGGTTCAACAGGAACAAAAAAAGTGATAAACAGATACCTTGAAGGACATGCACTGTGAGTGAGTCCATCACCCGTCGTGTCCTGACAAGAGCCGATAGATTTAGGTACTCCCGTTTAGACACAGAAGAGAAACCAGCTACTGTGAGAGCCGCCAGGAAGGACCTACAGCCTGCGTTGTCGTACTGCAACACGGCCTCATATTTGCTCATCCGACAAGCAGACGAGCGCGCTTTTCCGCCACAAATGCACCCCACATGCACACAATAAAGCAAGCGTGCCTGCTATCCCGAGCAACTCGTGCGTAGCACCTTCTAGGAGTGGCACATGTACTCCAGCGCTTGTGTATCGGGTCACTGAGATAGAATACAGTGGGCCTGTTGACTGCGAGCCACTGTCACCCTTTCGTCAAGAAGAATATTTGTTTCTTTCATTGCCGGGCTTCTTGAACTACACCGTGGCCTGAACTATATCATTGTGAGAAAGGTGTGTAGGTGTGATCCAAATGTTTTTTCATCCGGGGATTGGACTACATTTGGCTTGTGAACAATAGTTTGTCAAGCTCCAATAGTCGGTGGGCGCTGCACCGCCTTCGGTCTCGCAGTGGGAGTCGCACTGCTCCGCACTCCATCGGTCGGTGCATACATGGTTTTGGTTGGCTGATCCTGTGGTATAGGTGATCACCCGTGCCGGCTGCAGGAGCATCGGCCCACTCACTAACGTTGTTGCGCACCCAAGATCCGCCGTTGTCTTCGTGGTGTCCCCTTGTGGGTCGACGGCCACAACGTCAGAAGCCTGTTTGTGGCGTCGCTCAACGCCACACCGCCGACGATAGCCCTCATCCGGGTTTCCGAAGGCGTCATGAGGGACCTTAACTGATGCAAAATGGCTGACACCGGCGATGTGGCAGACGACGCCTCAATCACAGCGCCGAGACATCGGTAGCCAGCAGGGAGGGATCTTGACGACGCCACGCGCGGTGCCACCCGTCGCATGGGGAGTGGTTGCCGCGCATTGCCTGGAAAAGCAGTTGCTGCCCGGGCGTCACGGGGGTTTGGGGACGGGGGGGGTGGTCAGCCGCCAAGTTTGCGTGCAGCCCTTGACGCGGAGTGTAGCGGCCTCGCGAGTGGCTCCCCAAGGCGGGCGAGGATCCGACCCAGCGGCAAGGACCACCCACCGCCACCGCCACCGGTGTGACGCTGCAGCTCACATGGTTCCAGCCAGAGAACCGAATATCAATTTTCGTCGTCGCCGTGGTTGGGGCTGGTATCGAGCGGTGGTGGGGGCTCGAGGCCAAGTCGCAGCTGGCTACCCCTTCCCGTCCGCCCACCGGCGACGATCGCCGGCGACGGCGGCGGTGCCGTCGGCCGCGTATGTCCCAACAAGCTGTCTGGAGGGCTCGGAATCGCAGGCACGGAGGTTGGAGCCGCCAACGCCGGACCAGAGACGGGGTCTCTTGGGGTGGCGGCGGAATGCTTCCAGCCGTACAGATTCTTTCCTAGAACGCAGGGGCCAGGAGCGCAGCCGTCCCGGCGGCCGCAGCAAGCGTCTTGTGGTCGGCTCGGCCTCGTGAGCCCTCGCCCGTGGGAATGGGGTGGGGCGACCGCATTCTCACGCACTGGCGCTAGCGTGCTGAGGGCGCCCCGGTGGACGCCCCGGGTTGCCGCCACCAGCTGCGAGGTGCCATGAGCAGCCGCCGGTGGCCACCGCAGGCGCCGCGAGCCAGCCACTCCAGCACCACAAGCGTGGTATTGGGGCCTGCAGGCTGTGCATTGGACGCTCGCGGGGCGCCCTTTGTGTGCCGTGTGGGTGCATTTTGGACTGTTTGTGGGCCGCGGTCAGAAGGGACAAAGGGAACCCCGCGCCCTCCCCCTGCTCCCGCGACAGATCGTCAGCGGTGTTCACCGCTCGCTCTCTCCGTGCAACCAGGAGAGGCACATCTGCGGCAGTCTGATAGCGCCCCTGTCACCGCCGTTGAGAGCCCTAGCTGACTATCGCTCTGCGGCTCTGTTTTCACGGCTGCAAGTGACGAGTGCCTGCCGTCGCGATCATGCATATCACGCTGGACAAGTCGGCGGGCGTGCAGGTGGTGCAGCCGCAGCACTTTGCCGCCTTTGTGACGGACGTCAAGGAGGCTGGCTCGGTCGTCCCTGATGGCGACGCCAAGGCCGCCCTCGAGGCGGTGCTGGCGCTGCCGGCGCTGTCGACCTTTCTGCTCCGCTGCTCTCGGGCGGACGTCTTCGACGGCTCTGTGGCGGCCGACTTCTCGTCCAACACCAAGGACCTGTGCATGTTGAGGTCGCTGAAGCAGCTCAAGTACTTCTACAACCTGCCGGCGGGTCAGCTGACGCAGCTGCTCTCTGGTGTTGTCGCGTCGGAAGATGTGGTTGCGGCCAAGGCATGGACGGCCCTGTCCGAGCGTGTGCTTGCGCACGAGGAGCTGTGCACCATGCTCATCAAGCACCTGATCATTGGCAAGACGGCCAGTGAGTCGCTCAAGGCCCTTTATGAGGACAACGCGCAGTATTTGCTCGAGAACGACCCGCACGCGCTGTATCCGACCTCCATCTACCGGCAGGGAAATGGCCACGTGACGTCCTCGGATGACTCGTCGCGCATTGAGGGCGTCATGTCCACCACCATCACCACCTCAATTGAGATTGTGCGGGACGTGCTGAACCCCAAGAACCACCAGCTCCGGGACGTGTACAAGCCACTCAAGCGCTGTGTCGCCGTCGTGGACGAGCGTCTGGACAAGCTGTACGGCCAGAAGCTCTGCGACTACTTTTTGGCGCACGACATTGCCTTCGAGAAGATGAGCTACCGGTGCATGGAAGTCGACAAGGACATTTCGACGGTGGAGAAGATGTTGGTTGACCTCAAGGGCCGCCGCGTGTCCCGCAATGAACCGGTGCTGATTGTCGGGGGCGGCGTCATGGCCGACGTGGGCGGCTTTGCCTGTGCCCTGTACCACCGCAACACCCCGTACGTGATGCTGTGCACGTCGATTGTGTCGGGTATTGACGCTGGTCCATCGCCCCGCACTTGCTGCGACGGCCTGGGCTACAAGAACGTCTTTGGCGCCTATCACCCTCCGGTGCTGACACTGACGGACCGCTACTTCTTCCGCACGCTGGAGAAGGGCTGGATCCGCCACGGCATTGCCGAGATCATCAAGATGGCGGTCACGAAGGACCACACCCTCTTTGAGGCCTTGGAGGAAGCCGGGGAGAAGCTGGTCGACACCAAGTTTGGCATCGAGGGTGTTACAGCCGGGTCGAGCTTTGACACACTGTCGGAGAGCATCATTGCCAAGGCCATGGACGGCTATGTGCGGTCCGAGTACGGCAACCTGTGGGAGACCCACCAGTGCCGGCCTCATGCTTACGGCCACACATGGTCACCCGGTTTCGAGCTGCAGGCAGGCCTCCTGCACGGCCACGCCGTGTCGATTGGCATGGGCTACGGCGCCTACCTGTCGTTCCTCGAGGGCTGGATTACCGAGACCGACTTCCACCGCATCCTGAAGGTCATCTCGACAGTCGGACTGTCCCTGGTGCACCCTATCCTGGACAACCCCAACAGCCTGTGGCAGTCGCAGGTCAAGATGACGGAGAAGCGTGGCGGCAATTTGTGCGCGCCTCTCCCCCGGGGGTCCATTGGCAAGTGCGGCTATCTCAATGACTTGACGCGTGCCCGGCTGGAGGAGACACTCATTGACTACAAGGAGCTGTGCAAGGCCTACCCGCGCGGAGGTGCGGGCATCGAGCCCCACTGCCGCGATGTCGGGCTGGAGGACCCGTCGACGGTCAAGCAGCATGCAGACCATGCTGTTCATGCCATCGCAACGGTTGGCCCTGCCGCGTCGGACGAGGCCCCAGAGGCGAACGGCAATGGCAATGGAGCAGAGGCCAATGGGGTAGCGGTCAACGGCAACGGCAACAGCAATGTGTACAATGACTGGATTGCCAAGCAGCAGGTGTCGCGCAATCAGGGGGCTACGTCGTCGTCTCTGATGGCTTCGATGGTGCAGATTCAGGCGAAGGACACGGAGGCGCCGCCGGCCTTCCCTCACACCACCCTCTTCCATGAGGGTGGCGAGGAGTATGCGCAAGCGATGACCACCGCCGCGTCAGCCGACTTCGTCAATATTGCCAAGGAGACGGTGGCCGCAGAGCTCTTTGCGCCGTGCATGGTGGGCGCAATTGAGGGCCAGTTCCTCAAGATGATCGCGGGCATGACCAAGTCTAAGCGGGTGCTCGACATTGGCACCTTCACCGGCTACTCTGCTCTGGCCTTTGCCGGAGGTGTGCCTGCCGATGGCGAGGTCGTGACCATCGAGGCGGACGAAAAGTGCGCAGACGTGGCGCAGAAGTGCTTTAACACCTCTGCCGACGGCAACAAGATCAAGCTTGTACGTGGCGACGCGATGAAGGTGGTGTCGGAGATGGCAGACTCGGGCGAGAAGTTTGACATTGTCTTCCTCGACGCAGACAAGGTCAACTACGCGCACTATTACGAGGCGGGGCTCAAGATGCTTGCGGAGGGCGGCCTCATCATGGCTGACAATGCTCTGTGCTCGCTTGTGTACGCGGACGACGATCCCGTGCGCCTGGCATTGCACGCGTTTGCCCAGAAGGTGCGGGCGGACACAAGGGTGGAGCAGGTCATGCTCACCGTCCGCGAGGGCATCCTCTTGGTGCGCCGCGTTTAAGGCCCAGAACACGGCCCCACCCACTCGTCTGCTGTCCAGGCGTTTGAAGTCTGAAATGCATAGCAGGGCTTTAGGATGTGTTCGTCTTTTCACGTTGTGTAGATACCAATGGACTGGTGTTCTTCAGTACTGGACGGTCCGTACCGGTCGGCTCGGCTGGTCGACCCCCGGTACCACGTCAGCAAAATCATTGATGTTGACGGCACCACACCCAGCGCACTCTGTTGATATCGAGCCACGAGACATATGGCACTACCACACCGGCCAAGCCAGAGACACTCACCAGTACACACAAGACGACGCAGGGGCCCCACCCACTGCGAGAGAGCCTTGAACCACGTATATACACAAGCACACAGTCACATCCCCATCACGAGCCACAAAAGGGCTCTCATGAGACCGATGCAAGCAGGACCGGGACAAGGGCCAAGCGCCAGGCGATGAGACTGCGCACACCCCATGGCTACCGCGACGCACCAGCCTTCCCAACAACCGCCTTGCCGCTCGCTGCGCCCTTGCCCGTCGATCCCGCAGCCATATCCGCCGCTAACTCGGACGCAGTCGCAAAGGTCAGCGGATTTCGGTTGAACACCCCCCAGTTGGGCGTGCAAATGATAAAGCCAACCGCCACGCCCGCGCCCAGCACCATGTAGGCTACGGAGATGGACTCTCGGATCCAGCCAGCGCCAAACGCACCAGCCTGACACATAGCGCATGGAACACGACCCAGTGCATGAGGGCCACAGCAAAAAACCAGATGAAACAGCAATACGGACCGGCAGCAGGAGCATGTGCCCAGCGCCCCACCACAAAAAAAGTGTCAGCAGCCAGACGAGACGCAACCCGGAGAATCGCGGCACTAGCGCTGAGGAAGAGCCGCCACTTCACAAAAACAAAGAACTGACCGGCAGGGCAAAATGACCACAGGGAGCATGCCACACGGTGCAACCACGGCGAAACGCACCAAGCTGAGCAGCAGCACCCCTTGGAAGACGTGCTCACACCGTTCTTGGCCAATGAGGTCCATCGCCGCAAGATTCCCCGCACCGCAGGTGTTTGCGACAGCAACAAGGGAACTAGAAGCAACTCGGGGCAGACAGAAGAGCCCAAAAGGGAAGAAAATGACCAAACCGCTCGCACGAACGGCGATGACGGTGGCCGTCAGCAGCACCACCGTCAACCGACGCATACATGTACGAATCAAGTCCACGGCACTCGTCCAGAGCAACCAGTACAATTCAAACAAGTTGCTACAGTATCGATCCATTCACCAGATCAGATCTCGAGAAGAAGGACTTGGGTTGAGTATCTCCGCCGGATCGACTACAGTACGAGGCCTCCACCTTCCCGATGTGATCCATCCCGACAGGTACAGTAGTCTTCGTCCCTACCGCCCCTCCCACCGCTCCGCCCCGCTTCACTCCGCTCCGCCCCACGCAACGTATAGCTGAGGAGCGCCCCGCATTCAACCTCCTCCAATACCATGGCGGCTTTTGTCCCTGGCACGGCGGCTCTACCATTGGCGGCGCCCCGGCGCACAGCGGCGGCGGCGGCGACTGCCAGCCGCCCGACGGTGCGGATGGCGGCGCCCGCGGGCGACGCCGTCGGCCGGCGGGCGGTGCTGGCGGCACTTGCGGCGGGAGCGCTGAGCGTCGCCGCCACCGATACTGGCAGCCCGGCGGCGGCCGCCGAGGCGGCCGGCGAGTGGGTGACGACCGCCACGGGTCTCAAGTACAAGGACGGTGCGTGGTGCACTGGCGGGGGACGTGTGTGGCGCCCTGTGGGGGCATCCCAGCCGCGTGGGCAGTGTAGTGTGTGGAAGGGTCGACGGTAGTGCGGGCCAGGCACTAACTGCGACGTGCCAAGCTTGCACTATGTCCAACGGTTGGTGCCGGCTGCGCGAACCCCTGCCTTCTTGTTTGCCGCACCACTGCCGCTACGCCCACCCCCAGTCAAGGTTGGGGAAGGCGAGGAAGCCATCCCTAAGATTCTTGTTAAGGTACGTGATAATGCGCTTGAGGGTTGAGGGGGGCGCCGCCATCTGCTGGCCGGCGGTCCCCATTTGGGGGAGTGCCGGCGGCGGCGGCGGGGAGTAGGGAGCTCCTTGTCGACGCGGGGCGACGCGCTGCGTTACTCGCCCCCTGTGGCATCTCACCTGATGCTGACGCTGCTATTCGTTTTCCCACCATCCCTGCCCCGCCGGGGCTGTGCCCCCGGCCGACCTCCCGGCCGACACGCTGATCGACGACCACCCCCCCCCCACCCCCCCCCAGGTGCATTACACGGGCTCGACGGGCGCCGCCCCCGACGCTGGCGGGAAGGTGTTTGACTCGTCGCGCAGCCGCGGCAAGCCCTTCCGATTCAACCTGGGCGGCGGGCAGGTCATCAAGGGGTGGGACGAGGGCGTGGCGGGCATGCGTGTTGGCGGGCGGCGCGCGCTGGTCATCCCTCCAGAGCTCGGCTATGGCGCCCGCGGGGCGGGGGGGGTCATTGGGCCCAACGAGACGCTCTACTTTGACGTGGAGCTGCTCGGCCTCAACAAGTGAGCGCAGGGGTAGGGGTGGGGCTGGGGGGGCGGGGGGGGCTGGGGGGCTGCCGCCCCTGAGGCCGCGGGCCGCCGCCGGGTGGCGGCTGTTGTGGGAGGCAGCAGAACCGTGGCCCGCGTCGTCCCGCGCTCGACCCTTTTTTTTTTCGTGCGTGCTCACCGACTGCCCAGCGGCCACCCGCCGCCGACGTGTCGGTTCCCCCCGTCTCCTGCCCGCCTGCTCGGCGCGGCGCGTTTCCCGGCCCCCCCTCCCTTCCCCCCCCACCCCCCCCCCCCCCCCCACACACATACACACGTCTCTAGCCGCCCGTCGGCCACGCCATGCGCCGGCGCCCCCCCCCAAACACTTGCGGTGGCGGTGGCCAGCCACGCGGCATCCGCCGCCTCCCCCGGTCGCATCGCCGCGTCGCCGCCGCGCACGCCGGCCACGCGTGCAGCAACGGGGACGCGGCGGGCGCCGCCCGCCCCCATCGCCAGCCGCACGGCGACGGCGGCCCGTCACCACGGCGTCCTACACTGCGGCGGTGGCCTGGACGTTGCGGGCGCGGACCGGTCGACGGGGTGGTCCGCCCCCGCCGCCCTCGCCGGCGGGCGCAGGAGCCCCGCCGGCGCGCGGCTCGGCCGCGGGATCCACAGCGCGCCCGACACGCTCAAGGTGCACGGGGCACCCCCCCTCCACCCTCCCCATGACCTGCCGTCCCGTACGCGCGCGGTGCGTTGGGCTCCCAACCGACGGGCGCGGCGGTTTTGGCGAGCAGCACGAGCGCCCCCGCATTGGGCGCCCCCGCCAGGTGCACCCACCCGTCGGCACCGCCCGCCGTCGCCCCCATGCGGTCTGCAAGCGCCGCATTGGGGTTTCCGGTGGGTGGCGCCTCCCCACAGCACACACCGTCCATGGAGGTGTGCGCATTGGGGAGCCACCCACCCGCTGGGCGCTACGGTTGGGAGGGGGGCGTGGTGGTCGTGGCGGGGCGGCCTTTCAGTGAAACATCAGACCTGTCGTCGTGCGTGCGTGGTGCCGAAGGCGGCGAGCGTTTCGACGCCCGCCGCCGTCACCGCCAAAGGGGGAGCAGCGGGGGTGGAGGACCGTCGGCCTGTGACTGTAGCGGTGACGGTGGCCTCCGCCTCCGCCGCTGCCGCCAGGCCGCTAAGGAGGGCGACAACGCAGGGCCGCCTCGCGCGGTACACCACGAGGAAGGCGGTCCCATGGGACAGAAACCTCCAGGTTGAGGTCAGCAATACAGCAGACTTGGGATGCAGAAAACATGCGCTGCAACACAGCATCCGCAGAAGCCTTCAGCAATCTGCCAGCATGTTTTCTGCAGGCCGAAAACTAAAAAAGGCGCGCCGTGTCGGAAAAAAATGAAGTTCAAGCGCGATCTTTTTGGCGACACCTCCTCGCACCGATGGGGGAACACGCGGCGGACGGGGTCGTCGCGAGAAGGCGGGAGTACCTTGAGGCGACCACGGGAGGGACTGTTTGGCCGAGACGCACACTCCCGGGGTTGCGTACGACCCGTCGGCAGGGGGGAGGGGGCGATACAAAGCGGTCGGACGATGTAGGCGGCAGCAACGCAGGGTAACGACCAGGCAGTTCCCTGTTTCTACGAGGGCACACACGACCGCATTGGTCGTCCAACAATGCCCACCACCGCCCTACTTGAAAAACAAAGAGCGCTGCCCAATCGACACGTTGGCCTCTCTCGGCGACACTGCCCGCGCCCCGACGGCGCCCGGTAGTGCGCCCGAGTGCGTGGCAGAGCGCCCCAGGGGCCTGCTGGGGCCACCCCCCCCTGGCTTGGCCCCTGGCACGGCGCCCGACGCGGAGAAGAAGGACGCCGAGCCGACCAGCTTCTGATCAATCAGCGATGGGGGACGGGTGAGGGAGCGGCCCGAGGCGTGGCGGGAGAACTTCGCCGGCGGCTCGGCCGGCGGCTGCCCCGCCGACGGGGATGGGGGCCGCGGCAGCGCCGGCGGGGAGGGCAACCCGTCGACAAACGGCGAGTCCGACACGGCCGACGCGGAGGAGGCGGCGGGCGTCGAGCCGTCGCCGCCCCCCGCACTCCCGTCCTCGTCGGCAAAGTACGACTCGGCGACGGCCTTGTCCGCCACCCGCCGCCGGTGGGAGGCCGCCACGACCGTGCCGACGGCGAGGGCGCCGAGCAAGAGGCCCCCAACGGCAGCGCCGACCAGCAACAGCACCACGTGGAGGCGTTTGGAGAGGAAGGCGTCGACGCCCGACGCGTCGTCGCCGGTCGGCTCGCCAGCCACGCCCCCCGTACCGGCGCTGCCGACGCTGCCGCCGCCGCCACCGCCGCTGCCGCTGCCACCGCCGACACCGCCGCCGCCGCCGAGGGCGCCCACCAGCGGCAACTCGACGGTCCAATCGTAGCGCCCAAAGGCGCTCCCGCCCGCCGCCGCTGCGTCCGCCCCCCCCACCAGCAGGCCGACGCAAAAAAAGGACGTGCGCGCCACGTCGAGGTGGCAGTTGCGGGGCTCCATCGACGGGGGTGCCCCGACCCCGTCGCCGCCACCCGCCGGCACGTCCTCGTACAACAGCCGCCCGAGCGGGTCATAGGCCATGACCCACCAGGCGCGTGCCGCCGCCGACGATGGGGGCTGCGACGAGCCGACGAGCACCACGTTGCCGCCGCGCTCGACCATGACCGACACGGCCCGCTCGCTCGCCGCCGGCGCCGACTCGTTCCACACAACCACCGCCTGGTGGGCGGGCGTCGCCGCGGCGGTGGCCGACGGGGCGTGCCCCGCGGTCAGGTTGAAGAGCGCGAGCAGCCCATCGTCGCGGCGGCCGTCGGCGACGCTCGCCACGCCCGCCGCGTAGACGCGGCCAGAGGCGCCCGCGGCGAGGCTCGACGCCACAAACGAGGATTGGGCAAGCACCTCCATCCCCGGGGCGAGGGAGCCGTCGGCCTGGAGCCGCCGCACCAGGTCCCCGTCCAGCTGGTAGACGACCAGCCGGTCACGGGTGCCGCTGCCCGCCGCCCCAGTCGCCGCCACCGCCGCGGCTGCCGACGCCGCACCCGAGCCGTCGGCAGCGTCCGCGGCGGCGACCACGGGGGCGGCCGCCACCCCCACCTCCTGCACGGCCACGTACACGGTGCCGTCGGCGGCAATGGCCAGCGCCGACGCCTGCTCGTCGGCGGCCGTGCCCCACTGGACGCCGCGCAGCAGCGCCGGCCCGTCGGCCACGGACGAGACATTGAGTTGGGCAATGGCCACGTCGCGCAGGCCCGCCGCGGGCGCAAACTGGTCGCCCCGCGTGTAGCCCGCCACATACACCGAGGCGCCGCCGGCGCGCACGGCAACCGCCGTGTAGGCGTCCGCCGCCGACGTGCCCCGCTGGTACACCCACTGCGGCGGCGCGGGGGCGTCGGTGGCAAACCGCAACACCGCCCCATCATAAGACGAATCGGCCGGCGTGCCGCCGCCGCCCGCCGATGCGGGCGTGGGGCCGCCGCCGCCGCCGCCGCCGCTGCCGTCGCCGACGTCACCGCCGCCACCCGTCGGCACCCCCCGAAAGTGCCCGTTGGTCGTCACCACCACGTACACGCCGCCGGCAGCCACGGCCAAGCCGCCGACGGCGTCGACCCCCCCGCTGGCCACGTCGGTGCGCCACAGCACGTCGCCGAGCGGCGAAACTTTGAGGAGGAAGACGCTCGTCGAGCCCCCCGCCGCCGTCGACGGCGCCACGCGTAACGTGCCCGCCACGTACACCGCACCGTCGCCGTCGGTGGCCACCGCGGAGGGCACCTCGCGGGGCGCCCCGCCGCCCGCCGCGCCGCCGCCGCCGTCGGGCGCCCGCGGCGGGAGCGGCCGCACCGTCAAGGCGCCGTCGGCGCCGCGCGGGCGGGTGGCGGCGGCGAGAAGGAGGGCGCCACCGGCAACGGCGGCGGCGGCGGCGGCGGCGCCCCAGTGGCGGCGCCGGCGGGACCGCGGCGGCCCGCGTCGGCGCGGCGGCGCGTCGGCGTTGCCGCCACGACGCTCAGGTGGGGTCCATGGCGGCGGCATGAAAGAGCCACGGAGGGGCTGCACGCAAGTGGAAAACGCAGGCAAAGGGGCTCAAGGCCGTCGGAGTACCCCGCACGACCGCCGTGTGGGCTCGACTACCAGAGGCGGTGGGACTTGGCAAAGCAGCAACGTACGCAGAGGCAATGGCCACCGCGGCAAGCCGCAGACGCCAGCAGACGGCAGGCCGTCGCACCCCCGACGCGGTGTGCGCTTCCCCGACAGGGACGGCAAGCCGCTGCGGCGGCGGCGCGGCAAAGGAGGTCGGCCTCCCGGCGTGGGCCGCTCCATGGCTGGGCGAAACAAAGCAGCCGCTCCCGGGGGTGGTGCGTCATCTCATGAGCAGCGGCGGCGATGAAGCAGCCGGCCGGTTGGGGCACGCAGCAGAGATGCCACCGCCCACCGTGCGGGCCGGCCGCGTTGCAGGTGCGGCGAAAACGGCGGGGAGCGTGGAACAGGAAATGACGCAACGACGGGCGGAAGCGTCGTGGCGCTCGGCCAGGCTCTTCGCTCGTGCAATGACGTGGTATGATACTCCACTACTACCGAAAACACTAAAATATTACTGATCCCCGAATTTTGTCCTGGGGGACCGAGACAGAGACTGACTGCGAATCAGAGCATTTTATTGGTCTGAAGCCAATAGATTGCCCAAATTTGGTGCGAGGTCTGTACATCCAGCAGAACTCACTGTTTGTTGCCGCTTGATCCGCTTTTGTTGGCACGGAGCACGCTTCCCAGGCGAGATCTTGAGATTTTCCACTGTTTCCTTGCCAAAAGTGCGGAAAAAGAGAGGTGCTGATGTCGATTTCCAGGCTGTATGGGCAAATGTAAGCATTCAGCAGCTCTAAGTCAGTCCGAGAGGCGCATCTCATTGGTGGAGAGTGTCGGTCCGCAAGTCTGTCTCGGTCCACCAGGACAAATTTCGGGGATCAGCAATACAGCATGTCAACGGACTTGATCTGCAAGTGTCCAAAGACTTGCCAATGGCATCGGACGGACGGAAGGCGCATCCTTGGCTTGCCTTCCGTGCCGAACAGTGACGGTGTCATGGCGAGCGTCGCCTCGTCGCCTGTCGATACGGCAGCGGCGCCTGCTCTTCCTTGCTCTCTGTCATGGCGGCGGCCAAATTATTGGGGACGGCCCAGCCTGCCGCCAACGTCGGGCACTGAAATCAACCTGCCACGCACGTGTAGCAGTGCTTGCGACGGCGGTTGCCTCTCTCCCCCAGACCCCGCGTTCCGGCACGACTCGCTGGCACTGGCGCGGCAGACGTCCCCGTGGCGTCATATCGAGTTGTCGCGGGCGGCCATCTGACGGGTGTGCCCGCCTCAAGTCAACCCCCGTACTGCGAGCGTGGCCACACGGCTGGGCCCTGCGGAGTGGGGTGTGGGGGGGGAACACGACAGCCGCCGCGGCGATGGCGGTGGCCTCGTCGTCGAGTACTGGGCGCGCCAGGGCCCCGTGTGCGCCTCGCCCTGCACGGCGGTCGGTCGCTCGTCGCCCTTCCCTCGCCTCTCGTGCGCGGGCGGGCACAGCATTTGATCCCTTAGCGTTGGCGCTTGGTGTCGCCTCGTTGGGTTTGGTGGCCGCCCAAACGACGGAGACCGCCGCGCCAGGGCTCGGCCGCGCGCGTGGGTGGTGAGGGGAATTTCTACCGGCAGGTGCGCCCTGTAGCACCCTGCGCCCTGAATCGGTGAGGCAATATCGGCAGAGAGGAGGAGCGAGGCGGGGCTGTCTGGTGGCGCGGTGAGGGAGCGTGGGTGGGCGGGGTCCGTGGCTTTTTGGCACAGCCTTCGACAAGTGCGTACCTGGGTGGTCTGCTGGGTCGCACGGCAACATTGGAAAGTTGTTGGCTCTGAGGGGGGGGTGGGCGTCGGGGGAGGGTGGGCGAGCCTCTCGCGTGTGCTCATCGCGACTGCGACGCCCGAGTCACGGGCGTGGGTGGTGGGTTCGCGTGGCGCGAGAGAGTCGGGTCACAGGGGGACTGGCGCCGCGGTACGCTGTTTCTTGTGCATGGCCTGCCAGTCGCAGTAGCGGCGTCACCACCGCCATCGCCACTAGCACCACCATCACTCCCCGCTGTCGCGTTCCAGTCGGGCACTGTCGCCAACTTCGCCGCCGGCGGTGTACGCTGCCGGGGGTTGTGGTAGTGGACGCGTCGCGGATTGGGCTGTCCTTTGTCACGTGCCGCGTCCTCGACACCGCGGCTGCCGCCCGACGGCGGCCCCCGAGCGGTGGCTGGTGTTGGAGGGCGCGCGCCCCGCGGTGTAGGACCGGTCTGCATCGGCGCTTACGTCCTCCGTGTCGACGTCGCCGCCACCATGTCCAAGCTCTCGATGCTGGTGTGTACGTGGAACGTTGGCAATGCGGAGCCGCCGTTGGACCTGAGCGCCTGGTTGGGCGGCGGCGGCAACCGCGAGTACGACATCATCGTCGTTGGCGCACAAGAGGCCAACTTTTCGGTGGTGGAAAATCTGCGGACGGATGGCGAGGGGGGGGCCGCCGCCCCGTTTCCGCCGTCGTTGCCAGTGAGCTCGCCGGTGCGGGCGCCAAAGAATGTGAGCGTGGTTAGCTCCCCGACCACCCCGCCGCGGCGCTCGTCGTTGGTCGGCCCCTCCTCCCCAAAGAAGACGGCTTCCCTGCGGGGGGCCCTCAACGTTGCCCCGTCGCCGCCGGCGGTGCCCTCGCAGGGCGACGCGGTGACCAGCGACGCCTTTGGGTTGACCCCTTCGACTGCCTCTCCCGAACCCCCCTTGACGCCGTCCCGCCGCGGAGTGGCCGCGGCCACCGCGGCGGCGGCGGCCGTCACGGGTGCCGCTGCCGCTGCGGTTGCGGGCCTGGGCGTCGGCAGCGTCATTGGCGGGGCTGCGGCGAAGAATCAACCGCCGGCGCAAGCGCCGTCTTCGGCGCAGCCGAGCCCGCCACCGAGGGCGGCGTCGCCTGAGCCGGCGCCCGCGGCGGTTGAGGCCATGCCCGAGAAGCGGCGCTTTACCCGGCGGCTGTTGCGGGTTTTGGCGACGGCCAACCTCCGCCACCGGTCGTCGGTGCCTGGCTCCTCGCAGCCGCAAGGCAGCAAGATTCGGTCCAGCAGGAGCCTCGGTGCGGGCATTGGCATCCGCCGGCAAAACCGGCGGGCAGCCAATCCGCAGGGGGCCCTACCGGGTGCGCCGAATTTGGGCGTGTCGCCCCCATCCTCCCGCCACCCCGTGACGATGCGGCACGGCACGTCGCTTATGGACATTGGGTCGGCCCGCTTCACGCGGACGTCCTCGCCCGACGTCTCATCGTTTGCTTTCCCCGCGGGCAATGGCGACCACGCGTGGTCGCGGGCGGGTCGGAACAGCTCGCAAACGCGTGGTGAGCCGTCCCGTGGCGCGGTGGATGCGGCGTTTGACGACGTGGAGCCCCGCAAGAGCAGCAGCAGCGTTAGCAGCGGCTCTGGGGGTAATCGGGCGAGCCGGTTGGGCGGCAGCGGCGGCGGGCGGGGTGTCGACGGCAACGCCTCTGCCCGCCTGACGCTGTTGCGGGGGCGCTTGGAACCGGAAGTCGGCTCGCCGAGCACCGCCGAGGTGTCGCGCCCCGCGCTGCTGTTGCCCAACAGCCCCGGGAAGAGGTTACTCTCGCCTTGCATCTCTCCTGTGGTCCGCGCGGTGGCCTTCTCCAGTAGCTCGGACGAGAGCTTCGCCTCAGCGGAGGTGGAGGATGACCCCAAGGTGACATTGCGACAGCGTCCGGCAGCGACCGCGCGTGCCTCAAGGTCCTCGTTTATGGGCGGGACCTCTTCGTCCACCATGGGCGTCCCGCATATCCGCTCGGAGAAGACCCTGAACGTGCGCCCGGGTGATCTGGACTTGGATGTTGACGATGACGAGCTGGGCGCTCCACAGCGGGCGGGGCGTGCGTCGACGGCGGACATGGACGGGCAGGGCGCGGTGGATGGCTACGTGTCCGAGAGCGCCTTTGCAGAGGTCGATCAAGACGATGCGGATGACGACGACTCCGATACTGACACGGTTTCTGGCGATGACGACGACGACGTATCGGGCGGCCGGGAGCGGCTTCAGAAGGAGCGGAGCTTGGAGGAGCCGTCCGAGAGTGACGACGACGACACCTTTGACTTGTACAACGTGGACAACCGGAGGAGTTTGGTGGTAGATGAGACGGCCGCCGCGAACTTTCGCCACAAGTTCGGCAGCAAGAAGCAATCCAAGCGCCGCCGTGTTCTCCGCAAGACGTCAGACGATGCGCTGGGCAACCGCTTCAACTCCCGCGTGGCCGCCTGCGTCGGCGACGAGTACGTGGCGGTGGCGCGGCACCATCTGATGGAGATCAAGCTGCAGGTGTTCGTGCACCGGCGCATTAAGGATCGGGTGCTCAAAACCAAGACCGTGACGGAGGCGACGGGCCTTGGCCACGTCGTGGGGAACAAGGGCGCGGTGGCAGTCAAGCTCACCATCGACGACACGACGCTGTGCTTTGTATCCTCCCACTTGGCCGCCCACGAGGGCGCCAAGTTCCTCCGGGAACGCAACGCGCAAGCCCAAGAAATCCTGCGCTCCATCGACCGTGTGGTGCCTGCGTTACACAGCTTTGACCATGTATTTTGGATGGGGGACCTCAACTATCGGCTGGACGTGTCGCGGGTCGTTCCCGAAGCGGCCGAGTGGCAACACGCGCGCAAGTGGAAGTGGGTTCGGCGGCGGATTGCGTCGGGCAACTATGCGGACCTACTCAAGGCGGACGAGCTCATTGGGGAGATGCAGTCCAATAACTGCGTGTTTGGCCGCTTTGTGGAGGGCCCCCTCGAGTTCCTGCCAACCTTTAAGGTGCACCGGGACGCAGAAGACGACCTCACGGACGCCGTCGCCCAATCCACCGCCCCTGGCGCGTCTGCCAGCGCGGTGACGGCCGCGTCCACGGCGGTCATGTCCATGTACCAAAAGGAGCGCGTGCCGTCCTACTGCGACCGGGTGCTCTGGCACTCTCTGCCCATCCACCGCAAGCACGCGGTACTGCTCGAGTACAGCGCGGTGCCGAGCATCAACACGTCGGACCACAAGCCGGTGTACGCGGTGTTTGAGTTGGTCGTCCCGCGGCCGCTGACCAAGTATCCGCTCCCGCCGCCGCTCTCCTCCATCAAGTGCACCATCGATGTGCGGCGGTTGCGCCTGACCGCCAGCGTTGCCCGCAGTGTCGGCAGTGGTGGCTACGCGGCGGAGCTGCGGTCCAGCGTTGACCCTGCCGTCATCACGCAACAGAATGAGTTCCTGGACGATGTGGTGCGCGCCGATGGCGCTGGCTACAGCCCGTTGGATCAGGGAAGCAAGGGTGGCCGTGCGGGTGACAGCGGCATCTCTGGGGCGGTCGGCGTCTCGGACATTCACAGTCGGCGGCCGGTGAAGGTGGAATTTTTGGGGCCGAGCCTGTTGCTCAAGGGCCGCTCCTACTCGAGCGTCGTGCCCCTGCGCGACGCCAAGCGTGGCGGCAAGGTGCGAGAGTGCGTTGCGAGCGAGCTTCCCTGCCTCCCCTGCGTGCCGGTGCTGTCCCTGGCCGAGCTGCAGTACAAGTACCTGACCATGGTTTTTTCGCGGTCGGGCTCCAAGGTCAACAGCAGCTGCGTGCTCCCCGTCTCGTCGCTTATCCACGCGCCCGGCCACAAGCTACGGACGAGCTTGGAGTTGCTCAAACACGGGCGGGTGATTGGGACGGTCGAGGTGGAGGCGGAGTTTGCCATCAGCTGCGAGTGGTGGATCTCTAGCGACAACCGCAAGATTGTCAACCGCCGGGGACGCCCACGTGGGTGAGCCTCGCATCGGCGGTGACAGCCGGGGGGGGCGGCATTGCATCGGCAGGGGCGGTCGCGCGCGCGTCAAAGTGGGTGTTGCCGCTGTCGGAGGTGAAGGGTGTTACCACTCGGCGGGGCTGTCTGCACATGGATGAGATGAAAGAAAACGGCCAAGACAATGGTTTTCGTACGTATGCCGCTGGCTCACGTACAATACGTTTGGTCTGGGCGCGTTCCATGTCGCGGCTGGACACCTACGGGAGCTCAAGGCGAGGCGGACCTGCCGAGGCTGAGTCAGCCGCGTAGCCACCTTGATTAGGCAAGAAACATTGGCTCTCACCCCGACGCTACCACTTGCTGGGCTTCGGCGACGACGCGGCCGCTGGACCCTGCGGTCGTCGCACGCGAGAGCTCCTGCGGCACGTTCAACCACCTCCACCGACAGAATCCCGTTGCCTCCCACATGCTCGACAGCTGCCCCGGCCGCCGCCACCGTCGTCTGCATAGATGTTGTTACCTCACAGGGGACCCTACGAGTCGCCCGACACAGCGCCAGAGCGTCCAAAGTGGCTACCAACCGCGGCAGCGCGTCCCATTGCGGGCGGCGTCACCTGAGCGCGGGCGCAGCGGGGCTGGCGACACTCATCGCCGCCGCGTGCGGCGCTCTCATCGCAAACGGCATCAACGTCGATAGTGGGTGCCAGAGGCCGTGCTGCAACTCAGGGGCTGGTAGAAAATAGGGCAGCAGTTGCTTGGGGATGGGAGTCAGGTCCATAGCCATGGCTACCGACGACAGTACAGTTGATGTGTCCGAGGCGGCCAGTCCCGAGTTGCGTTGGATGCACCAAGCTGTGGAATCTGGCTCAAGTAGGTGAATTGCTCGAATGATTGTATCCAATAAAAAGTAGTTCCTTTCTGGTTCGTGCAGTGGCGTGCGCGGATCTCGCAGCGAGAGCGGCAGCGGTCCTCTCGCTATCCGCATACGCAGTGCTCGGGAGCAAGCACCGCGGGTCGCCCCTTCACGCCCCCCGTCCGAGGGGCGGATCCGCCCCGCGATTGCACCCGCCTGCCGCACGAACAATACGGGACGGGTCCCCAGCAGCGTCGCTGCGCACTCGGCGCGCCGAGCGCCACTCATTGCTGATCCCGCCGGCCAACGGGCTCTCTGGTTGGCCGAAACCTGCCGCTGTGAATCACACTCTGCGCGCGGCATCGGGCAGTGCCCGCCAGGCAGACGGCTCGTGCTGCTGCTGGCTGCGTTGACTGTGGTACTGTATACAGTAGCGACGGTGCCACGGCTGCGGTTGGGGCAGGAGGTATCGGGGGCACGCTGGTCCACCCGATCCGTTGGAGGGGGGGGGGGGGCCCCGGGCTGGGGGGTACAGTACCGTAGCCCCGATCCGCG
>Ga0115030_1000202_pt1 | contig 23017 bp, 40 predicted proteins | sample SidtaG_4_FD_87174 | JGI IMG/M metagenome (GOLD analysis project Ga0115030, IMG submission 87174) | Marine algal microbial communities from Sidmouth, United Kingdom - Sidmouth_Male1 metaG | ecosystem: Host-associated > Algae > Red algae > Unclassified | place: Sidmouth, United Kingdom | collected... | reverse complement strand
GTCGTCGTGTGACGTCAACCCTTACGGTTGAGGTCAGCAACGCGGGACGTTGCGCATGGCTCGCTTTACCATCCGCAGGTCGCCGACGGCGTGCGACGGCGTCGTCGATGATGAAATTTGTGCATTGCCCGAATCGGGACGATCTGCTCAATCGTCAAAAAATTGAGCGTCACTTTCAGGACTTATGTGAAAAATGTGGAATTGTTCACAAAAAGTCAAGTTCGCTTCTTGACCTTGACATCGACCAGGTCGGCCAAAATTGAGAAAACAGCAATACCTTGTCGATGGTATCTACCCTCGTTACGCTTTCCTGGTGTCGCCCCACCCCATTCCATTGACCGACGAGGCAAAGACATTCAACTGTCTGCAGGAGGCCATTCGCAAGGATGTTGAGCGGCTGTTTGGCGTCCTGACGAAGCTGTTTCATGTTGCCATGCACCCGGGACGGTGCCTTTAAGTGAAAATGCTGATTATGACCTAGAAGGCGGTGTGCATTCTGCACAACATGTGTGCAGAGGCCCGTCGGGACACGTTTCTGAGCCGCCGCAGACGTGCACGAGGGACTAACGAGGGTGGGAGTGCGGGTGGTGAGGGTGAGGGTTCTGCAGGTGCGGCTGCTGCTGCAACGGGGGGTCATGATGCCCAGGATGGTGGGTCAGACGATGGCGGCGCTGCTGCCGCCGGGGGAGCTGCACCTGGCGGCGGCATTGGCATCGGCGGCGGCCTCCCGGCCGCCGCTGACGCTGCCGCTGACACGCCCCCGGCACTGAAAGCTGTGGAGCAGCCCCCCGCGGGCGGTATGGTTGCTGTCTTTGATGGATGGGGTGAGACTTGCAATCCCTCCGAGCATGAGCAGCTCCGTGCCGACCTGACGGCGCGCGTATGGAACGACCGCGGCGAGTTGCTTGGCTCGTGTGTTGTGTAGAGACGCAAGGTTACACACAGGTTTTGTTTTCTCCGTTGGGCAGAGGTTTATTTTCCTTAACATCGCTGTCCATTGTGTGTACTACCAGGTCTGTTACAGTTGCAACGCATGCGAGAAGATCCAGAGAAAAGAAAAGGGACAAGCTTTCGCCCACATGCACGATTGTCGCGCACAGGTGCCGCCAGCCGCGGCACGGGGAGGCAACAGGCTGGCGGTGCCGGCCGACCTGCACTTGCCCCTGCAGCCAGTTTTTGACGCCGCCCTTCCCCGACAGCTGTGGCGGTGGGGGTGGGACGCAGTTTTAGTGGTGTGGGCGGTGTTGGTGTCGGCGCCGGTGGCAGTAGCGTCGGCGTTAGCTGCGACGGCGGCGGCCGCGCGGGCTGTGCGGTTGCGCCGGTCGCGCCGAAGTCCTGTCGCGGGTGCGGCGGCTGCGACGTCCCGGCCTGACGCCCGCCGGAGGTAAAGCACAGTCGCTTGCCGTCTAACGTGCGAGTCGAAAAACATATTTAAAGGAAAAAAAAGGCCTGCCCAACGAAGAAAAGAAAAACCTTTGTCATACTCAACATGCAAAAACATCATGTCCCACACAAAGGCAGCAGACTACCGGTATTTCTGCTCAGAGTCATCGTCGTTTTCCGTGGTCTCGCTCTCATCTGTCAGGAGGCGAGTCGTGGCCGGGGTGCGCGCGAGCTGAGCCGCGGCTGCGTGCCACTTGGTCTCCATCGAGCGGCGGCCGGCGGCAGTCTGTTGTTGCTGGCGCACGCGTTCCACCACGGACTTGGCCGCCGACGCAGCCGCCAGAGCAGATGCAGATATTCCGTCCGCACCCGACGGCGCCGCCAGCGCTCCTGGCGCCGACCGCGCCCGCGCTCCGTCGGCAGGGCCCGCAGCAGTCCGCGGCGTCTCCGTTGTGCCGCCAACACCCCGACCAACAACGCCGTTCCCAACACCACCGATAGAGTGGGCAATCCCCTCAATTTCACCCAAAGCAATAGTAGAAGAGCTCACCAAACCTGCACGCTCAAGTATTTTCTGAGTAATGGCCAAGCGGTACCGAGCCGCTCCAGGGGTGTGCCGCATCAGTGCAGACTCAACATATCAAAGCGCATTGCGCTCATGTTGCGCGTCCGTCAGCTTGCGGAGGGCCTCAGTCCTGTCCTTGACTTGAGCGTCCATCTGGATGTCGTCTTGTCGCTGCGTCTTGGCAGCTTTGATGCCGATTGGGCGACCCTGGAAGCCGCCGTTGCGTCGGCTGCGGCTGCTGCCGCTGCCTCTGCCACTCTCGTCGTCGTCCGACGACGAGTCGCAGAAACTGTCAACTGTAGAGGCGTCGCCGCCGTTGGCGGCGCCGCCGAACTTGTCACTCTGCCGCCATACGCTCCAACACGCGACCCACTTGCAGTGCGCGACCTTGGCGTTGCGTTTGCGCGTCTTGTCGTTGCGCTTGCACTGGTCACGCTCGGCACGGATGGAGTCGTACACGTCCAGCGCGCAGTAGCGCGCCACAGCGCCGCTGATGATATCCTCCTCAGACAGGTTTGCAGTGGTCGGCATGGCCTTTGTTGCTAGGTAGTGCGACGTGAAGGTGCTCACCCCAGCCCCAATGCGCTGAAACTGCGTCTCCAGCGCGCTTGGTAGGCGAGCCACTCTCTTAGACCCCTTCTTAAGCTATTTCTCGTCCCACAACTTGTGAACAGTTCCCCACAGGTTCTCCTTGCTGCGGGAAGTCGCCCTCACCGGGTCATTCGTCACCTCCAGGTACGCCTCACAGAGTGGCACACGGTCGGCGTCCGTCCATCCCAGAGCAGACCGCATCTTCTTGGGTAGCCCGTAGGTTACAGCCGGTACGGAGGCGGAGGGTATGCAGGGAACAGCTGGGGAGGGCGCCGAGGCACAGGGACTAGCTCTGACGTCGGGTCTAGAGAGGGTTGGAGTCCCCTGCACCATGTACACCGGACGGCTCAGAGGCTCGGATGGCGTCGGCTGCCGCAACGGCTGCGACGGCGCGGGCCACAAAGTCTACAGCGCGGACGTGTTCCGTGCGGGCGTCCGCGTCAGCACATACTGGAAGTCCTGCGTGCCTCCCGGACCTCCGCACTGTTCTACCCGCCAGGGAGAGGGCGCGTCAGGCGAGCGCTACGCAGGCGCCTGTGGTGAAGGCTCCCCGAAGGGGGGTTGGTCGTCGCCCCACGCCTCGTAGGGGGGCGCCTACCGCCAGCCGGGAGGAAGGCCCGGCGGGTGTCGAGGCAGGGCCCACGGCCGGTCCCAGCCGCCGCCCCTTGGAGTGCTCCAGTCGGCCGTTGGCGGGCCAGGCGGTGGGCCCCACGGCTGTGGCGGCGGGTTGCGGGGGCGGTAGTCGTCGTTGCCGCCCCTGAAGTGGGGCGGACGTCTTGGCGGGCTTAGGGGAGGACTCGGTGGCAGAGACCGCGGCAGGTGTGGAGGGCTGCACGAGCGGTACCCGCGACCGCGAGAAGGTGGATGATGCGGAAAGCGCGGAGGGCCGGGGGGACCACCAGCCGACAGGCGCCGAGCGCTTCGACCGCAGTGGTTGACGGTGAATGGCGGGCCCTTTTCCGGACAGGGAGGGGCGCCAAGGGGCAACCTAGGGGGTCTCGGTGGTCTCCAGCCGTCGTTGTTTCCACCGCCACGCGGATGCGCACGCACAAAGCCGGGAGGGCCGCCGTGAAATTCGGGGCCGTCCCAATCGCCGCGGTACCGCACTTGCTGCCGTTGTTGGTCACAGTCGTCGCGGTCTCCATGTCGGCGGCAGCGACCGAGAGGGGATTACGGCCGCATGAATGGTCGGGGCCGCCCGCCCTCTGCGGGACTACAAAAGCCGTGGGGCGGGCGATAACCACCCGGCGCCGCGTGCGGCATGGGAGGAGGAGGGGGTGGAGCCGCCCACGATGCGCGGACTGACGACAGGGCAGTGGCTGCCATCATCGCTGTCCGCCCACGCAACTCAATCAGTAGACATACGTGTGTGTGAGGCCCACATCGCGATCACGCGACGGGCTAACGTTTCACCTCATTTCTGCGCAACGCTCTCTCATCTCCCACCCAGTGCCACAACTGGCCGCCACATCGTCCGTTTGAGACAAGCGGCGTCCAATCACGTCCACAGGAGAACTGAAGGCGGAGCCCGTCCCGACCAGATTGCCTCGAGATCGAAACAGAACATTTTGAAAATACCTGGACTGCGCGAATGACACTTCGAGGCCGGGGCAAGGCTTAGAAATCTTGCATTGACAGCCAATCAAAGAGCACCTCTTCCGTCCGCTGACCGGAGAGCCTGACCCGAGAGCGACGCAGGGCAATCGATTCTAAAAGCTAGCACTCCCAAGAGATGGTCAATGGGTGTTGCGAGCTGTTTGGGAGGACCACTCTGCGGTGCGGACAGTGCCGTGGTCCTCTCTGGCAGGTGATTTTCCACCAGACTGGCCCAGATCGCTGGTGTGGCGCCTCGTGCAACGCAGATCATCGCCTGTGTCAGGCATTGACATCGAATACTCTTGCGCGTGGTGCCGTGGCACTGCCAGGTGTTGTCGCACTCACCCCATGTTGTTGCGTGTTGAGCTTGATTCAGGTCGGTTTGGGCTTCATTCGCATGCTGGGCTTCAACTCTCTGCCCCGTGGCATGCCCGAGTCCGTTTTCGAAAGAATCTGATGACAATCTGCGCACGATCTGCAATCGGTCTCAGAGCACAGCCAGCAATGTCGCCAGTCACACACGTAGCCTATATTCGTGCCACGTTGTCCACGTGGCATCTATATGCACAACCTAGCAGTGTCGGCGTTCGTTCCGGCTTCACAATCGGTGCGGGACCCACAGATCGTGTTAAAAAACAGAATGAAATTACAACTAGATAACTCAGGCGCGGTTCGCACGCTCGTTCGTACTGTTCGAGCCCTCCCCCAAAAACGTCGTCCATTCTCCTGGGTTCACACGATGCGAACACCCGTGCGAGCCCATATCGGCCAAATCGGTGACGCGTGGCACCATACTTCTTGTCAAAACGTTTTTGAATGTTGGCAGTACTTTTGCTGTTTGCCGACTGACAACGGAGAGCTCTACGTAGACAAGTCATGTTGCCTCGTCCAGGTGACGCAGGCACACCTTGTCAGCCTTCGGAAAGCGGCGCCCGCACGTTCTTGCCGCTGGGGTTGTGTCGCGACCGAACTAGGTATCGGCGGCCAATCGTGTCCACAAAGTGTGGCTTGTGAGGACGACATTACCTAGGGACGTTGCTCAACCCGGGGTTTCGCCCTGCCTCCGATTTTGCCGTATGACGGGGCTGGGAGGGACCTAGAGTCGAGGACAGCGGCGGCGCCGACGATGTGGGGGCGGCGACGACGGGGTGAGAGGAGCGGCGCCGAGGTGCGGGGAGCGGCGACGGGGTGCGGGGAGCGGGGAAGAGGTGATGGGAGCGGCGTCGAGGTGGGGGCGGCGGCCAAGAGGTGGGGGCTGCGGCCCAGAGGTGGGGGCGGCGGCGACGAGGTGGGGGCGGCGACGACGAGGTGGCGGGAGCCGCGATTGGGAGGGGGAGCGGAGCCGCGATGAGGTGGGGGCGGCTGTGAAGCGGTGGGTGCGTCGGAAATGCGGTGCGGGCGTTGCCGACGCGGTGGGCGCGGTGGCGACGCTGTGGTTGCGGCGGCAACGCTGTGTGGGCGGCGCCGACGCGATGAGGGCGGCCACGACGAGGTGGAGCCGTGGCGACGGGGTTTTGGCCGCCACAACGGGGTTCGGGGGGCGGTGACGCGGTGGGGCCGGCGGCGACGCTGTGGGGGCGGCGGAGACAGGGTAGGGGGAGCCGCGACGGAGTGGGCCGAACGGCGACGCGGTGGTGGGAGCGGTGAAGGAGCGGGGGCGTCGGCGATGGATCAGGGGAGGCAGAGACGCTGTTGGGGCGGCGTCGAGGCGGTGGGGGCGGCGGCGACAGGGAGGAGGAAGCCGCGACGGAGTGGGGGAAGCGGCGACGGGGTGGGAGCGGCAGCGACGGGGTTTGGGGTCGGTGAGGGAGCGGCGGTGGCGGCGAGGGGGTGGAGGGAGCGGTGACGGAATGGGGACGGGGGCGACGGCGTGGGGAGAGCGGCGACGTGGTGGGCGCGGCGGCGACGTGGTTGGGTCGCGCGGACGCGGTGGGGTGGGCCGTGTTGGGGTGGTGAATAGGAGTCAGAAGCCTTGTGGCGGCTGCACCAGCGGTGAAGCTTCCGCATGATTCGGGGTACGCCGTGCAGAGGGATGGCGCGGGCGCGTTTGAGACGCCTGACGAGGCCCGCACAGGGTACGGGAGAGTCGTGACGCGGCATGAACCGGGGAGGAGGGAGCGGACAGGGGAGAGAGAACGATGTCGCTGCTCTTTATATCATTTTTCTTATAGCATAAAACTGCGAAGACGAGCGCACGTGTGGTCACTACTGTTGCCACTTCGGAGAAGGCAGTGATCGGCAAGGAGGTAGAGACGAATACGGCTGAACGGTACACCGGCCGGTCAGAAAAGGACGCGCTACTGGTGGCAGCTGCAGGTGCAACAGACGAGCAAGAAACGTCTGTTTCCTACTTCGAAGAGCATGTAGAGTTCGACGAAGGACTCGAAGCAGAAGCTGTCACGACGAAGTCAAAGCTGAGGACTCTGGCTGTGACGGCTTCGCGCCTCCATCAGCCGCACGAAAACAGCCCAGCGCCGCTCTGAAAGAAAGTATACCGCGGTAGATTTTTCACGGTGGCCCGCTCGATGCTGTTGGGGCTTGCTGGCGGACGCTGACCAACGATTCAACACCACACAAGCAACTGGCACATGCTGCTCGCTGGGCGCCCAGATGGCGAGTGCCCCCATTTTTGCTGGCAGTGCAGTTGCCAACACCGTCGAGCTGGCGGGAACGGGCTGAGTGCCCTCGGGAAGCACTCACATCGGCTTTGGCTTGCTTCGTGTCACGACAATTGCAGCTAGAACGCGCGCTGCATCCGCGAAATGAAGCACATTGCCACATACGTGTCAGCTTCCATTCGTTTTCGACGTACTTTAGAGGACCAATCAAGGCATGTGTCACGGTTTGCAACGTGTGGCCCGCCGTGATCTGCTCTCTGCCGTTGCCAAAAGGCCTCGGACACCGGCGAGTACGGAACGAGAGCAGTGATGTGAAGTTTGCAAGTCGTTTGTGAACCGCTTCACCCACCAATGTCGTTCTCCTCCGGAGCTCGATGAATATTATGTAGCCCCCGTCATGACCTAAGTCCTTCTCATCTCGGTCGCCCGGTTTCCAACAGGCTTCACTTAGCTTCTCCCACCAACCAGAGAGCCACACGTTGCGGGTAAAACGAGGTTCGTATGCATAAGAAATCCACATTGCCGGTTGTGCTCTCAGATACAGTCTTTCTCCATTCTTGTCGCTTCTGTTCTTGTCCAGGGGGGGATAGCAACGAACGCGGTCGACGGGCCTCTACGATACAATCAACGGCGATCGTGGCTCCCGATCATCGTTTTCTGCACGAAAAGCATGGGCTACTTTCTGGTCGTACGATCGCCATATGGTGGTTTTCTGTATTTTGGCCACACTGCGGGAGGCATGGTTTGCCCAAATTATTGTGGACCACTCAGTCACGATCGTGGTCCGAACTGATCTCGATTGTCTCCGCAGCCAATATTAATTGAGGTCCGCGGGATCATGACATCAGCAGTCGATTTCTGATGAGCGCTTCCCGTTCCGAGACGTCGCTTTCAAGCCTGCTTCCGTCGCAGCCAACTCAGCCCCGCTCCTGTTCCAGGCTGGCCGCCACGCGAGGCGGCATACCTTAAAAGCGACCCTTCCAGCGCCCACTCACGTGAGAGCCAGTGCGCATTTCTCAAACCCGCCGCCAGTTTCTTGACCGGGATGCTGGGGTGCCCGGTCGGGGTACGGGGATCGTCAACACAGCGCGGCCCGCGACAGGGGGACGGCGGCCACGGCGACGATTACCGCGGCGGCCGCGGCCACGGCGACGATCACCGCGGCGGCCGCGGCCACGGCGACGATCACCGCGGCGGCCGCGGCCACGGCAACGATCACCGCGGCGGCCACGGCGACGATCACCACGGCGGACACCGCGGCGAAGGGGACGGGCTGCAACGGTCGGTGCACAAGGCGCCGCGGCAGCGTGCACCATGAAGTGTAGCCTGTGCCATTTCGTCAGCCCCCCTGACGGACCGACGCACAATGCGCTGTCGTGCCCTCTGAGGCAAACGCAGTGCCGCCGGTCGCTACCGGAGGGCCTCCCTTTTAAGGAGCTCGGCCAGTGCGTCAGCGCGCTGTGCGTGCACAAGGAGAAGTGCAACACGTGCGGGGTGACAGGCCACCTGTACGGGACGCAAGCCCTACACCCCGGACGGTGGAAGTTGAACAATAAGGGGCGTCTGGTGAGAAAGCCCAATAAGCAGCCGCTGACCAAGAAAGATTTTGTCTGCACCCTCGTGACGGACCTCTCCATCCAGAGTATGGTGGAAAACTCGGTGAGCGTCTCCACCACGGCCGCGGACGAAGCGCACACGCGTCGAGTGGCCACGTCGCGGCTCCACGCCAACACCAATGCCGAGCGTCTTGACATCAATGAGACCGTGCAGGTTATGGAAGTGCTCGGCAGCAACGCAGCCCTCCTGCAAGACGAGAACAAGGCGAAGTTCGAGACGCTCTACTCAAATGTGCACCTCTTTGCTGTCGCCGCCAACCGGCTGGCCGCGTCGGCCGCCGACAGCAGTCTGGATGAGACGACGCCACCCTCCTCCGACGTGGTGGCGCATAGCACGTCCGAGGAGGAGGCAGCCGCCGCGGCTGCGGGTGCCAGAGGCGGTCGAGGGAGGGAGCGCAAAGGAGGCGCTGGTGGTGGCAGCGGGAAAGGACGGCGACGAGGCGGCGGCGACGACGGCGGTCATGGCGCCCGCCATGCCGCACGCAGTGGCAAGAAGGCTCGGCGCGGCGGAGAGAGCGGGCAGGCACAAAAGGAAGAGCACGAGGTCAAAGCAGAGCGCGTACACCATGCCGGGCGGCGAAGCAGGCCGGACCGCTACGCCGCCGCCATCGCCAAGAGCCAGCAGCCGTCCTCAGCTTCTTAGGGGTTGAGACAAGGCACTTCCGGAAAAGGAAAGGCCCGCAGGGGCAGCAACGGTGGCACATCCGCGGCTCCGATCGATGTGGACGACGTCGAAGACACCCACATGCCGGTTGGTCAAGACAACGGGTGGCCGGACGCGACACGCGCCCGTTTTGAGTGCAACCTGCCCGTCTTCGTGTCTCCTAAGTTCGGGGGAGAACCCCCCGTCCGCATTGCGCGTGCCGTCGTTGCAGAGCTGTGCCAGTGCCCTATCGAGAACGTGGATGCGGAAATGGCGGGCGTCGCCGTCATGGGCGCGTGTGACTCGCCAGTGCGGGGGTTTATGTTGACATCAGGAACGCTCAGCTCTGCGCAAGTCTCGGAGTGGCTTTGCTCTGCAATGTCTGCCGCTCTACGCCGAGCGACGCTGCCGAGCACGGCTTATGCCGTGCTGCGCGTGGTTGACAACTCGATGGCGGAAGCGGCGGCACCGTCAGGGGTGATTGTCGCCGCTGCAGCGGCGCCCAGCGCCGCCGCAGCACGCGGCGCCTCCTTTTCTGCTCCGCACGGAGCCGCTGCACGAGTGTCTATCACCAGGGGCAGGATGGCTGCCTCTGCCGCGCCCACATCCGCTGCTTATACCACGCCCGGTCCCGCGCGCACTGTTTCTTCCGCCGCCGCGCGCGACGCTCCGCGCATTGCCGCTGCCGCCGCAGCGCCTGCTGTCGCGGCAGCTGCCGCAACCACGTTCGCTTCCGTGGCCGCCGCGGCAGCTGCCGCAACCACGGTCGCTTCCGTGGCCGCCGCTGCTACCGCTGCCGCGGGCGGCGCCGCGCTGGCTGCCGCGCCCGCTCACGTAACCGGTCTCGGGACCCGCGCCGCGGTCGCTTTGGCACCCCGTGCTGGAGTCGCTGTGGCGCCTGTCCCTCGTCGCGCTCCCGTGCCCCGTATTGCTGTCGCCGTCCCGGAGCGCCGCGCATCTTTGGCGCCCCGTGCTTCTGCGGATCCCGCGGCGTCCCATGTCGCGTCCAGTGCCGCAGCCGAGCCGCTTGAATCTGTCTTTCGCGTGGCTGGTGGCGGCCTCCCAGTTGCTTCCTCTTCAATGGCCGCTGCCGCGGCTGCTGCCGCGCAGTTGAAAGCTGGCGGGGCTGCAACCGACGCGGGTGTGTGAGCTTTCTTGGGTGCCGGACCATGTAGGTGTGTAGGTGGGCGTGGTATCCAACTGGAACCGTTTCGTTGCTTTTATTCAGTACCTCGAGAAGGCGTAAGTCCACGGCCTCGGTGTGCGCAATCTGTTTTGCTGTGTGCTCCTGGTTCGGCGCTCCATGGTGCCCCGCACTCGGACGAAGTCGAAAAGGGACTTCTCCGCGAGAGCGGCCATGCCCTGCGGTGGCGCGGCGCTGCCGTACACTCAGAAATCGAAGGAAAGACTGCACAGACACACCGCGGAATCGCAGCAAAATGACTCCCTGGGCCTCTCCGAAAAGGCACGGGCATGGCGGGAATGAAAATTTGGCCGCACTGGAGATCAACTGCCTGCCCCAAGGGAACGAACTGCCCTGGTCTTTGAGCCTCCAGCAGAGGTGCAACCACGACGCTGTTTCAGCCGCACGAACAGGGATCCCTCAGCAACCGACCCAGCGAGCGCACGACCCAGCAGAGTTGCCACCGTCCTGACCCCTGTGGCTCACGGTGGCAGCCATGGGAAACTCGCTGGTTGTTGTCAGCCCTGCCGCGCACCACTCGAGCCGCTGGCTTGCGGGGTTTGGAGATCCACATCCAGTCGCAGAAGAGATCCATGGAGGGGTCACCACACAGACTCTCCATCCAGGGTTTGTTGTCCCCACAAAACAGACTCTCCATCCAGGGTTCGTTGTCCCCACCAAACGTTCCTAGCAGGATCCCCGTGCGGCTGGATGCACGAGAGGTCCTCTCAACGGGCACACTTGTCACCTTCTCATTCCTTCTTTTCCCACAGAGGGGCCCCGAGCCCCACATGTCCATAGGCGTGGACGCCCCAGCAGTCGTGTCGGAGACACGGAAACGCCAGGCACCGGGAGCGCGACACATCGCACTGCGCCGGCCCCTGGTGCAGCCTCACTGAGGCCAGACTATGGCGACCGTTCGTCAGTCACACAATCAACCAGGCCCTGTGGCCGTCGGTGTCATCGGGTGGGAATGACGTTGAGAAATGCCCTGCCACCGACTTAGGCGCTGCTCGGATGACGTCACATTTTTTCCCCCGTAGCCGTTGCCGTCACGAGCGTCGCTGCCGGCGGCTGCACCCTCCCCCGCGTGGCGCCGGCGCTGCACCGGCTGCCTTTGCTGACGGATTCACTGCTGCCTGCGGCAACACGTGCCCGCTTCGCACCCCTCCCGACCAAGCGCCGGCACTGCTGCTGCGACAGCTGCCGTCACCGTCGCCGCCGCCGGCGGTCACGCCCTCCCCCAAGATCGCCGGCGGCCACGCTCCGCCACGCCCAGGGCGTCTCTAGCCGCGCCCTTGTACGTTGAGCTGGGGCGACGCTCGACCGGCCACCTCCATCGACGTCGCTTCTGGGTTGTGGGGTTGGCCAGATGGGCCCCCCGGATCCACGGAAGCCGCCACCGCTGCTGCCCAAGACACCTCCGCGAACCCCATCACCGCCGTTATCTCCGCGGCTCCCCCCAGCGGCGCCGACGCCGCCTCTACCACGAGGATTCCGTTATGCTCCTAGCGAGCATCGAACAGACGGTGGCATACCGTACATTTCCCTCATCACTCCACCCGCATCGCCAGAGGTGGCTCGCGTAGCGGCTCCATGCCAGACGCCTCGCTTGTCGCCTCGGGTGTCTGGTGCAGCCGCCTCATGTCAACCTTTTCCACGACGGGGGCCCGCCTCGCCGGTACTGGCCGTCCAGCAGTCGGCACCTCCCCTCCTGCAGCCACCGCGAGCACCCTGCTTGCCCAGCCCTCCTCGCGTGGTCCGTGGTATACCTGAGTTTCCGTCTTCTGCCGCTACAAGGAGGGACGCACGGTCCAAGCGAACGTGGTGGGAGGGGCTGGTGGCGGCCCACAAGCACAAGAATGAAGGGTCAAGTGTAGCCCCGTCAGTGCTTCACGATGGCAAGGGGAAGCAGACTGAAGGAGTGCGTGACATCTCCGCAGGCGACGCGGGGCCCTCAACGCGCCGCGTGTCGTACAAGGGCAAGGGCAAGCGGCCGGCGAGAGTGGGAAGCTTCTCGGCGGGCTGCGCGGTCCCTTCAGGGCGCTCGCCAAAGTGCACGCGGCGGAGCACGGGAAGTTTGGCCAAGAGCCGGCCACCGACACGGGAGCCCAAGAAGCATTCGCAGGCCGAGCGGGTGGCGGAAGAGCGGGTCGGGGATGAGCCCGAACCGTTGTGCGACTTTTTCCCACTTGTCAACCGCACTGGCGGCACGCTGCCGTCGCCAATTCTGGGCCCTTTCAACAAAGGGAAGATGCGCAAGAGTGTATACGTGCACGAAGTGTGCGCAATGTGGGTACCCGAGGCGTATCACGATCTGGACACGGACGAGCTCTGCAATGTCATCTCCGCCTACCACCGCAGCCGCCAGCTGACGTGCTCCGTATGTGGCGACAAGGATGCTTCCGTGGGCTGCTACGTGCCAGAGTGCACGCGTGTCTACCACTATTGCTGCCTCTATGCCACACCCCCCCCGTCTCTCGACCACTCGGAGATTGGCGGGCCGTGCTTCCGTCACGATGAATACTATGCAGCTTTCTGCCCGGCGCACTCCGCCAGGGCCACAGATGACCTCTTCATGCACCAGATGACGGCCGACGCATCTCATTCCCGGTTTTTGTGGGAGCGGGCGGCGGCCGTGCAGCGTGCGTTCGACGGGCATTCCGAGCAGGGCACCGACTGCCCCAATTTCGTGATCACGGGTCTTCGTCGTAACGAGACGGAGACTATCTTTTGCCGCGCCTGGGGCGTCGCGTCGAACGCAGCCGAGGCGGCTTGGGTCTCCATCGCGACACGTCCACACCGGCGAGTCCTCCGTCGTGGCGAGCGGATAGCCGTTCGGCAGCTTCCGCGGCGAATCCCACGGGCCGCCCTCGCTGTTGCGCTGCGGGCAATTTCGGCAGCAGATGCTCGGCCTGATATAGGTGCTGCCCAAGGAGGCGACGCTGGTTGTGTTTCCAGCGGGCAGGACGTGGGTACCGATGGCACCTGTGGCGTAGACGGACGGGCAGCGGTGGTGATGGGTGGACCTGCAGCCTCAGAAGCGCACGACGACATCGACAGCCGCCCCCGCCGGGCGCCTGTGCTGCTACTGAGGAACATCCGTCGATACGTTGGACCTCCTCTCCGCCGGTCGCTGCCTGCAGTGCCGTTGTCTTTTCTTTCGACACCAGTGGTCGAGAAGCGGCCGGCGCGACCCTAAGCCCTACCAACGGGGACTGGGAGCGGTGGAATGACGTCTGGTGGTGATTCCGCAGGGGCAGGCGGAGGCGATGCTGCAGCGACTGGCGGTAATGGGGGGGGGGGTCCTGTGTCGGAGGGCTTTGCTCTTCCTTCATTGGCAGGCCGTCGTCGGAGTGCGACGGGTGCGGCTCCAGTACTCAGCTTTGGCGTGTGGCCTCAGCCTCGCCCAGTGCTCATCTTCGGCACGTGGGTGCGGCCTGGTCCCGCACCTGAATAAGCAGAAGATTCTGATGAGGAACGGCTGCAAGAGTAGAGCAGCTGGACATTTCTTTGTTTTCTACTCTCATGGCCGCCCGTCAGCACTCGACAGCCGAGACCGCTCCCCCCTGGTTCACAGCGTCGTACCAGGAGCAGTGTCTGTAGGTCGGTTAATATGTCGGTGAAGAGAATGGGGACGCCAATGGCGCCCGCACCCAGCCGATAGCAAAGCGTGTACAAGAAATGGATGGGTCTCTTGCTCTACACCCGTATCATCCCCACACTCCCGCCTCTCCCGGCGCCCCAAAGAGTACCCGACTCTGTGCCTCTGCCCGCACATCTCACTCTTCCCACAGGAGCACCCGGCCGCTCCACACACGTCCGTAGTCTCACTCCACACACCGCGACACCACGCTGCTCACCGCACTCAGCTCCTCCTCGGGGGACTAATTGAAGCAGGGGGGGGCCTCGCCCCCGCCCCCGCCCGGTCGCGGTGCGCACCAGGTGTCCTCCAACCCCTCTATCGCCCATCCGCGGTGCCCATTCTCGGTGTCTCGCGGGCCGCGTTTAAGGTCGTCAGCGGGCTCACCGGCATGCCGCGAAGCAGACGCGCCGCCGTGCCTTGCGGCAGACGGGCCGCCGTCCCGCGCGGCAGACTCCCCGCCGTCCCGCGCGTCCGCGCGCCGATCCTGGGGGAGTAGTAGAGATGCGACAGTGCACACACGGCGAAGAATCTCATTGGGGTGTGTGAAACAGAAACGCAGACGATGTCCGCATCCGACGGGCAGCGGCGACCACCACCATCCTCTCCCAGCGCTCCCGCCAGCGACTCGCCCAACGCGTCGGTCGGTTTGTTCCGCGCCGTGCCTGCGACGGCCGCATCGACCGCATCTCCATCCACCACGTGAACAGCAACAGCACAGCGGCGGTGGCGACATCGGCGGGGGCGAAGCGGGCGCCACGAAAACCGCCACGCCGGCCCGCCTGATCCGCGGACCACGCAGCGGAGCAGGGCGAAGAGGTCCGACGGTCAGCGCCACTGCTACAGGCGACGACCTCCATGCAAATCATGCCCCATCGACAGTGATACACTCGCCAACCGGAAGCCGTCCGTTTTGAGCGATTAATATCGAATCGTACGAAGGAAGCCCCCTGTGCGCCCCTTTTGTTTTGCCTGGGCAGTACAAGTGCTTTTGCCCCTCCTTTCCACTTGCAACGAACGTCCATTCTCGACAGCAACTTCGAGAAAGCCAGGGGCCGGAATGTCTCTGGGAGGCCACATGAGCGGTTGACACCCAAATTCTTGCGAATGTGTCCCTGAATCGGTAACTCACCATTCCCATAGAGCTTTGGAAGATTGCCACCCCATCACCGACCGACCCGAGTGCAATAAGCAAGCAAGCTGAGTGGTCTCTCGCGGGGATCTGCACCGTCGCACAGCCTCTAGAGTCTTTTTTCTTGTCGAACGGACGGCCGGCCTTCCGTGACCGACCGAAGGGGTCAACTTTGTCTCTTCGTCGGAGGGCAGCGCACGGCACTACCACCCCACCCCTCGCTTTCACGTCAATGCGTCAGTGACGCGCTCTGCAAGCAACGGCGAACACGTCGGCAACGACGTCGCCCGCCGCGGACCAGAACTCATTTCACGCACTGGTGCGTTCCGTTATCCCATCTTATTGATTGCGGACGTAAGACAGTGCCATGGGCCTATGTGACCGTTTGAAGGCGCACTTGATTGACCGACCTATGCGCCGCACGGTCACATGCTTTCCTTTCTCTCTGCGTCTCCCTCATGCGATTGCGAATGACCGCTTCTTTTGTTCGTCGAGCAGGACGACATCGCAACATGAGATGTCTTGTTTGCGGCTTCACCGCCACTCCTGGCGGCCATGGACACAAAACAAGATTCTGCCCGTTGCGAAAGACTGAGGGCCGCCGTCTCGTCGCCAGCCAGAGTCCTTTCTTCCTCCACGGTCCCTGTCTCAAAGTTTCTGCTCCCAAGCGAAGCAGTGCGTCAAGTGTGGCCTGGTTGGCCACATGCCCTTCACACTCAAGCTGACCCTGAGGCGTTGGAGATTGTCACCATACGGAATTGCCGTTCCCTGCGTGGCGCATGGTGTTCCGCTCGTCGTCGACGACATTTTTTTTCTCCCTGGTGACCGACAGCGACGTTGTACTGCTCGTGGCCTCCATGCATGACAATGCTCCAGATGAGTAGTGACATGTCGTTGCTGCCACGGATTTCTCACTATTCTTACTGCCGGGCACAACATGCGAGGTCGGCATTGTAGTGGAGTAGCCACGCAGATGGCCAAGTCTTCTCGGTACGCGACTCCGGGAGACCGACCCGGCCCGTGTGCACGCGTAGCGTGCGACTCAAAGCATCACGCCGACTGCGTACAGTCAACTGTGAGGGTTTAAAGGCCAATGCATAGAATCTGAACGTGCAAGACGTGTGTCGGTTTTCCCCGTCTCGTGCATTTTTTTGCTGGATCACTGCCGCGTTCAGATCCGGAAGCCCTGGCAGGCAGTTGCCGAGTCTCGTTGATTCTGCTGCATCGCAGTGTCGCCGTTGTGGCTCGGTGGACGCGTTTTTATTCGTGCTGCCCTTCTGCTGCTCTGTTGCCCTCCCCCCGCCTTGCGCTCAACCCCTCCCCCTTCTCCCCCCTCTTTCATAGTCTGCGACGATTAGTGGCGGTGACGGGACGCGCAGGTACGATGTATTCGCGTCACTCTGCCTCTAGCGGAGACAGCAGCCCATCAGACGATGGCCCGCATCCTCCCCCTCTGCCAGCCGAGCTTGGCGACTTGGCGCGCGCCGGGCAGAACTCCATCTTGGCGCGCATTCAGATGTTTGTGCGAGATGCGGGCGCGCGCGGCCTGCGCGTGCATGGCATCACAATCGCACCCGCACCGCACGGTCGTCACGACAACGTCGAACGCGAGCCCGCCGTCGTTGTTGGGGAGGACACGAACCCGGGCTACTGCGTCTTCACCGTGGAGCCCCCTGTCGTCGCCACCGACGGTTCAAGCGGCCGGCCGGCTGATTCTCCGGTGGTGGCGCCAAGTGACACGCCACCGGCGCCGTCTCAGCGAGCTGGCCAAGTTGATAGTAGGCGTGCTGGTCACCTCCGTGATTCTGTCTACCGCCACAACGGCTGCAGCAGTGGCGGGGCTGCCGCGCGGACGGCCAACTCTACTGTCGCTGGCGGCCGTGGTGGCAGACATGGAGCCGGTGCTGATGCAGCGAGTGAGCCCCACAGCAGCACGGACAAGAAGCAGCGCTGAAAGGAACTCGAAGTGAGGCGGGAAGGGTGGCATGTATGCTTTGCGAAATTCTTAAGGGCATCTTCTCAATGCGAGGTGGGGCCTGGCGAATATGTGGAAGGGAGGCGAGGAGGGATGTTTCTCAAAAACACCTTGGTGTTCCGGACGCCTTCCTCAACATGTGGCACACTGACACGGACACCCTACACTGGAACAGAACACGTTCTATGAGGTCAGTCTAGCCCGGAACTGTGTTTCTCATCGACTACAACCGCCACGCCCTCAGCCGTCGCCGCAGCGTCATCGGCCATGACCGCCATCGTGCTGGCCAATGCCGGCTACGTCCGCCGACTATCCCCATAGTGCTCCTCAATAAACTTGTCGGTCGCATACGCGCCCGCCTCTGCGGCAACCACCTCGTCCGACTCGGCGCCGACGCCACCAGCGCGGTGTCCAGCTGAGGTGGCACCGCAGCCGAGGTGGCCCCGCCGGCGAGTGTCCCCGCAATTGGCCTCGTCGCAAACCACACGCGATGGACAGCTGGGCCCACCAAACGTAGGGTAGCCGTCGATGAGCGCGTCCGCCGCTTGTTCAGTGCCGAGCACCGCCTCGTCCTCGGCCACCACCGCCACATAGGGAACAGTGCCAGTGCTTCCGGCGAGCCGACCGCTACCACGGTTTCGCCGCCGACGTCGGTCGACACCGTGGCCAACGCCGTCGTGGCTGGTGCCGATGAAGGGCAAGACAGAGCCGGCACCATGGACGCCTGCGGTGCGCGACAATTGGCTAGTCCCTGACGCTGCTCTCATATTCTTGTAGCACACGGTACCGCCCCGCTTTCCCGTCTGTGGCACGACGGAGGCGACGGCGGGATGAGGTCGGCTACGAGAGTAATGAAACCATTCGATAGAGAGAACAGAGAGAAACAACACGACGGCAGACACTAGGCGAAGACGATTGTACGGCATGAGCATCAGAGAACAAATGCACGTATGTCTCTTCACCGCAGATGCCGCTGGAAAGAATTTACAGAAACACGAGTACCGCTGCCACCCCGATCATCCACACCGATTGTCATTGATAAACACTATCCTGCACAGAGCAAAAAGAGGATGAGCTCACTGCAGGCGCCTCTGCGAAAACGTGAGGGATCGGCGTGCACAGTGAAAGACGCATGACAACAGTGCAAGGCGCACGAGTGCTTGAAAGCCAGGAAACAGTAAACGCACGGCATGCCGGCGTCCGGGGACCGTCAGAGCTGGAGAGGGTGTGCCAAGACAGTACAAGGACGAGAACAGCGCCACGGGACCGGTCGAGGCAGACTGACTCACAAAGAACCGAGGGCACTAGCATGACCACGGACGAGGACGGCGCGACGACGACGGTCGTGAATCAGTCGTCGTGCCGAGCACCGCGAGTTAATCAGGCAAACAGCGAATCGGGCTGCGGCAGCCAGAACTGGGAGCCGGTGAACGTCCATCAGAGAGATGTTGCAGGCGCTCTCTGGGGTCCGCCGGTTTTATCCGATAGGTTTTCCCATGGGAACGACATTGGCTGCCAAAACCACACTGAAGTTTCAATACCTTACCTCATATGCAAGGATTTGGTAGTAGCCCCACCACTGTTTCACAGAACTGCTGGCTCTGGAAACGAGTTCACGTAGTTGTCGTCGATCAGAAACGCGGGAATCTCATCTGTTTCTCTTCAGCGAACGGACATGAATTTAAGGGTCAGTCGCGATTGCGGACGTGGGACAGGCCACTTGCTGACAGGCGACGATCATTGAACACGATGTCCGCGTCCTGCAACGCGGATCTACGATCAAGATCTTTGTCTCCGAGAAGAAAGCGCGGGCTCATCATGACGGAGAAATGCATCCACCGCCAACAACCAGCGACGAACCCGTCCCCTTTCCCCTCGGTATGACCTACGGGTTTGGCTGCGACGGTATCCGCTCCCCGCGCCGACTCGACTTCTGAACCGACCCCCGCCGCAGCGGCAGCGGCGGCACCACCGCGCTCGCCACTCCCACCCTGGTCCACAGACTGGATGACCCTGCCGTGACGGAGCGCCGGCAGCCGCATCCTTGCGACGGAGGACAGTAACCGGCTCCGAAAGAGTACCGGGCGTGCGTGGAGGTGGTCGGCCGCTACGCGTTGCGCTACGCGGGCGTCGTGATTGCGGTGCGCAAGGAGGACGGCGCGGGGGCGGGGGGGGGGCGGGATCCTCGACGTGCGCACGGTGGCTGGGGCGACGCTGCGCGACAATGTCCGGGCGGTGTTTGGGCCGGGCGTCGAGCGGGAGCTCCTCCCGTGAGCCTTTCGGTCGGGGGCGGTCACCGGGGGCGGGCTCGCTTCCAATGCCGGCTACCGCGCCCGCAAAGCCGTCTTTATCATGTTTATCAATGGCCGCCTCGTCGAGTGCGGGCCGCACCGGCGTGCCGTCGACGCGGCCCATACGGGGGTGCTGCCGACCGGCGCCCGCCCGTGGGTGTACGTGTCCCTGACCATGCCACCCGCCGTCGTCGACGTCACCGTGCATCCGACAAAGGAGGTTCGCTTTTTGGGGGAAGCCGACGTGGCGCCCGCCGCCGCGGCGGCGGTGGGGGACGAGCTCCAAGCCGCTGCCGCGTCGCGCAAATTTGGGGCGGCGGCGGTGACGTCCTCGTCGGGGGGGGAGGGCGTCGCGCTGCCACCGGCTACGGGGGGTACCAAGGGGCGCCGGGGCGCCGCCGCTGCCGCCAACGATAGCGACGATAGCGACGGCCGCGGGGAGGACGGCGACGTAGAGTGGGAGGGGGGGAACGGCGGGGCGGAAAAGCCCGCCGCCAAGCGGAAGCGAGTCGGGGAGGGCGCGACAGCGGCGGCGGTGGCGCCCGCTCGCGTTGCCCCTAACCGGCTGGTGCGGACGGATGCGACCAACACCGCTGGGGCGCTCGATGCCTACTTTAACGCCTCCCTTAGGGGGGGTGCCCATGGTGAGGGCGGTGGTGGAAAGGCGCCAGCACCTGCAGACGGGAGGGGACGGCGAGGGGACAGCGGCGGCGCCGGTGGCGGGGGCTTTGGAGACGGTGGTGTCCCCTAGCGGTACCTAGCCGAAAGGCTGCGTGGCATGAAGACCTCTCCCCGACGCTCGTCCTGCAGAAACCTCGTACACAACTCGGGCGCGATGGCGTCGGTCAGACGGCCTATACGCCGAAGACCAACGTGGTGCCGGCTGCAAGCCCGTATTCCCCCTGCTGGTCTGCAATGAGAATTGAAGGGACAGCGATTCCGCCGAGCAGCATTGGCGTGAGAGGTAGACGCCCGCAGAGGAGGTAATCGACGACGGGACGACGGGGGGCATCGCCGGCATCGTATCAGTTTTGTGCAACGGGGGTTGCTCACACTATCCGCACCCCCCAGTCCCGGTGCACGCCGCACACCTGATCTCGCTCCTCGACAGCACTCGCCAGCGGGCGTGCGTGCGATGGCGGCCGGCAGCGCAACTGGAACCATTGTCTGTAAACCAAAACAAGCACTCTGCTACCGTTGACAACCCAACCCAACGCCTCGCATGCTCAGTACGAAAACACACAGGGAACTAGATAACAAGTCACGCCGCAGCCGCGGCAGTGCGGAGCCGGCTGATCTCTTGCGAGACACGAGAATACTGCCCAGCCACCTGCGCCGTGGTGATCATGCCAACGGCCGCCGCCACAATATGAAATGGCTTGTCCATGTACCTGCCGTCCTCATACACGAGCGACCGCACATGCTTCTTCAACTCTGCAAACACGCCCTCGATCGGCTGTAGGTTCGGGGAGTATGGAGGTAAGCGGACGTAGTGAATTCCGTTTGCCTGCATGTACTCATCGCCCCAATGGTCGTGGATGCTGGCATTGTCGTAGAGTACGACACACGCGTCGGGCTGCAGCTCCCAGGCGAGGCCGGGAATGTAGGTGTTCATGTGTGTGCGGAGACACTGAAGGAACAAACGCCAGTCGTCCGCCTTCTGGGCGTTGCCCACAATGACCGTCTGCGACCATAGGAGGCCATGTGACAGGGAGACCCCCATCATTGTGCTCGTTCTCTTGACCGAGCGTGTGCCGCGGTCCCGAAGCACGCACGGCACGTTCCGGCGCGACCGCCCGTAGCGGCGTAGCATGTCGCCCCCCGCCGTGTGCGTCTCGTCACATGAACAAGGCATCGGAGCGGGATCTCGTCAATCATAACAGAGAACGCGCATTGGGCGATGAAGGAGCTCTCAGCGTACAGTCGCTCAATCTTCTTGCGTGTGTACTGGTGGTAGCGCAACACACGGTACACCGTCGCCGCGCTCACATAGCGGTGGTCGCTGGCGGGGAAGTCCAGGCTGAGGGCGACCAGAAGGTCGACGTGGTCGCATAAAAATGCGGCCGGCTCCTTCTCAACGAGCGTCAGGACAGCGCGCGTCAGGTGGGGGTTGCGGATCGCGGCGTCGGCGTGTAGGTTGCGGAGCCGCGGGTCCTGCCAGACAGTCCCGTTCTCCTCAAAGAAGCGCATCCATCGGCGCATGGATCGGCCCGAGCAGCCAATGATATGGGCTACGTCGGCAGCTGAGTACCCCTCGTCGAGAAGCCCGAGCACGTGCTGACGCGTCTCCTCAGAAAACACTGCAGCGTCCAAGCTGCTGACGAACGGCACCGACGTTCCGCCGTCCGTACTGCTGCTCGTCGATCTTGACGTAGTTGAGACAGTCGTAGAACACGCTGCGGACGACACGCCTGTGGAAGACGGCGGGTTGGTCGACACCGAGAACGTGAACGAGGTGCTTAATCCCGAGGACGTTCTCGAGGCGCTTGAAGCCGACGACGTGGAAAACCCGCTTGTCGCCTCATCCGTCGTCGTCGCCGACATTCCCGCTACGTCAGGCAGCGGTGAAGAGGCCTCGATAGACCAGCGAGCCGGGCTCCGACGACGAGGCAACAGCGACTCGGCTTCGAAGAAGGTAGACTAAGGGGAACGGAGGGAGGCAATCTGGCAAAAGGAGTTGAGGGAGGGAGGCATGTGGGGGTTGGCCGAGGGAGGCGCGCGGACAAAGGGCGTCGAGAAAGGGACGCACGCGGATCGAGTTGAGAGAGGCAAGAACACTGAAGAAGGACGTCCACAGCAACCGCGGCCACGGCGTCGACGCGGCGTGGCGAAGCGGCCTCGTCAGCATCAGGTGGAAAGTAGGGAGGGAGACGGAATAGGAGCGGCCACAAGAACAACGACGAAGGCGGAGACGCCGGGTGGTGGATGCGTGCACGGGGATTGCCCGCGGACAAAGCGCGACCGCAGCAAGCACGACCACGGAGGCGACGTGGTGTTGGCGGAGGCGGAGGGGACGGACACTGGTGCGGAGGAGGGATTGAGAAGAAGAGCGCCGAGCAAGGCCGGCACGGCGCCCGCCAGTCCGGTGGCCGCGACGCGGACGATCACAATGGAGGTGAGTCGAGGACACCACCGCGAAGCAGGTGGCCACCGCGGTGGACGACAAGGCAGGGGGCACTGCCGCCCACACATAACTGGACAGGAACACGCCCGGCCGCTCTGAGCGGGCGCGTTGGTGCCGGAAAACGGGGCAAGACGCCCACACGCCCAGTGATCGGGCGCGCTGGGGAGCAGAGGGATGCTTTTGCCCCAGTGATCAAGGCCCCCGTACCATGCACACACATGATTGCCGGATAAGTCGCCGATCCTCAGCCTATCGTTACTAGACCTCGTTGTAACAATAGGCTGTCATCGCTCGTCAGATGGCTTCTCAGCCATCCGCCTAACCATTGGATGTTCACTCGCCACGAGTCAGCGATATGAGCCGCTGAATCATCCGGCATAGACGTGGCGTGATCCTCTTTCATAACTTTCAGATATGCTATCCGGCCTCACCCTTCTCTGCATCCTGCAACCGCAGGTCTCCGTAGTTTTTAACATGAAATATTCAGAATCGTCCACGTTCTCGACATCTTATTGCTGCTGCCACGACGGAGCTAACTTTTTCCAGCAGTTGCCGCGCAACGTACCTGCAGCCACTTGGTCTTTCGGGGCGCATACCACCGGCGCAGGGGAGGGGAAACAAACGGCGCCCCGCCCTCCCCCCCCCCTCGCACAGGGG
>Ga0115030_1000201_pt1 | contig 23048 bp, 36 predicted proteins | sample SidtaG_4_FD_87174 | JGI IMG/M metagenome (GOLD analysis project Ga0115030, IMG submission 87174) | Marine algal microbial communities from Sidmouth, United Kingdom - Sidmouth_Male1 metaG | ecosystem: Host-associated > Algae > Red algae > Unclassified | place: Sidmouth, United Kingdom | collected... | reverse complement strand
GTGGAGGGAGGGGGGGAGGGGGGGGGGGGGGCAGTGGCAGAAACTCAGGGACCAGCCGAGCACCGAGAACAAAGATGTGATGGGCAGTCCTAAAAGAGGAGGCATGGGCCTGAGAGTAAGGTGATGAGCTGGCCCACAGATGCGTGAGGCGCCCGTGCTATTTAACTGGGACAGAGAGGCCGACGTCGCAATTGAGATAAAGATAACCGCAACGACGTCAGCAAGCCCGGTCGGAACCCGCACCAGCCTCAGTCAGCCCACTGGATGCTCGCGTTTGATTGGCGCACGTGGCAGACCGGACTGTCTTCCATTGCAGACGAGTCGCAGCGATCGCAAAGAAGGTTCAACCATTCGATATGCTCAGGATACTCTCGTCTAACAAGCTTTATATCGCTATGCGATTTTTGACCGAGGTGCCAACTCCGTGTACTCGAAAATCTGAGGGTGTCATATACCTGTACTCGGGCGCAAAAATAAAAAATTGGCAACCGAGAAAGAAAAACATCTGGCTCCCTACCCGAACTTATGAAATTGAACCGGGCAGGATTCTTCACTCAGCACAAAAATTGGTACTTTTGACTGGGCCTGGCCCCCACCACCATACCGGACGTGAGGTGGAGCTGTGGCGTGCCAACAGGACTAAAACTGACCGTCTGTCCCACGCTGTCGCCTATGCCGGCGGCCTCCCATGTTTCAAGGGCGTAGCCGTAGTAAAACAAGACCTCCTCCCCGACGACTAGGTCCCTCAATGCAAAGAGAGCAGCAAGAATGGTCCCTTCAACGATGAGCAGCTTCATCCGCAGGTAAGTTGAGTCGGAGCTGTGGTTGATGAACTTAGCCAGGCCTCCAAAGCGAATGGCGTCGACAATGGTCAACTGCGACGCCGAGGCAAGGTAAAGCACCCCCGAGGCGTCGTACAGGCGCCCGCAAGGGTGGCCTTCAACCGGTTGGACAAGCTCTCCCACGTACCTCGTCCCAAAGGCACCAGCTACCGCCGCTTCGGCGACAAAGGCGCCAAGCCCGTGAGCGCGCGAGACGCCGAGAACGAGGCGAACTCGGCAGCCAACCTGTACTTGAACGTTGCGGCACCGCCGAGTGAGAAACAGCTGGGGGGTCTCGGTGGGTTGGCGTTCCGCACTGTGAGACACGATGCCAGGAGCGCTTCGGTGGGGCGGCCGCACGAAGCGCCAGTACGCTCCAGTCACGGCCGCTGGTGGGGCGCGCGAAGACCGACTCAGCCAAGAGGAAGCCCTTCATCAACCTGTCAACGCCTGTGGCCGGGTGCAGGTGCGCACAACACATCATACATGCGTCAGGATCGCGCACGCGGTCAGCGGCAAAACAAGAGCTCGAGTCCGGCTCACAGCGCGACGGTGGAAGGAATGAGCGCGATACTCGCCTACTGTTGAAGACGGAGCCGTCGGCAGGCTGCAGCCCTCGGCCGGGACCGCCAGGACGGCCTGGTTGTCAAGCGCCAACACCACAGGTGCGCTCGACGCCCCCCGAGAACGGCCGCGCCCGCACTGCTTCTCGCACGCCAGGCCGGCCGGCACGGATCGGCAAATGGACCGCGTGCACGCGCCGAGACGGCCGCATGCCACAAAGGGAGGCGCCTTCTTCACGACGAACTCCTGACTGCTGTTCGTTAGGGACACCGCAGGCGTTGTGAGATAGGAGCGTCTCGTTCAGGTGGTTGCGGCGTCGGGGCATCCTCTGGCCAAGCGTCCGGCGAGCCCCCGCCGACCAGGGTCTCAGCGCCACGGAAGCATGTCGTGTTGGGAACAAAGCGCGCCATTCGACATGTGTCTTACCGGCCAACAAGGCGAACTGCAGCGCGCAGCAGCGCGATGTCGTCGACGGACCAAACCTCCCTGCGGCACCCGCTCACGAAAACCGCCGCACGGCTGCGAAGATAGAAGCGGCAGTCTCAACATGGTCCAGCCGCACGACCCATTGCGACATGCATGGCGCGGGCGCGCCGCGCCTGACCTGTGCTTGAAACTTCGCCCACAGCGGCACCATCGGTGTCCACCACGTCGGAGCGGCGTGCGCGGACGACTCTGTCGGACCGCGCGCCATCCGCGTGTGGAGCATTGCTCAGCAATTCTTGTAACTCAAGGCTTTGGCTGGATATCACATTGTAGAAGGTGGCGTACTTGGACATGTTATTTGATGTTATCGCATGTACGTGATTTTGGGGCACCTCTCAGAGGATGAGCTCCGGGAGATTAGCGAGGTGCAAGGTCGGGATTTTGAGGGGCTGTGAGCGGGTGTGCTCGCGGCCCGTGTGCCTTGCTCCCGCGGAGGTGCGTGGTGCGTGTATGCTTTCTGGGAGTGGGGGTGTTTACGGGTGCGAGTGCATCGGGGCGCCTGGGTCCGACCAGGCTGCTCCATTCTGGCTCTCGCCACCTCTTTTGTATAACCTCAACACACCCACCCACAGTACGGCCCACTTCACAGGATAGGGGCCCAGTTATCGCCTGTGATCATCGTCTTTCACTCCTACGGTCTCTTGGGGGACGACGTTGTTCGGGCCGCGGTGTGTTCCGGCGTTATATGGGCGGGAACAGCCTCTAACGTCGACAGGGTGGTACCGGTTGGTGCCACGGTCGGCTACATGTCGTACCACGGCCGCTTTGGTGGCCCGCGGTTTTTACAAACGGACGACGACTGCAAAGTGTGGGCGGCGTATCAGCGTGCGCAGCTCAAGAAAGAGAAGCTGTGGAAGGCGGTCGTGACGGACCGTCCTGCTTCTGAGTCGGACGACAAGAAGGCCGTCACCGTGGTCGAGAAGTGGGACGCCATCATTGAGGCGGCTCTCTCGACCTTCCAGAGGTCGGTCCAACCCGTGCACCTCAACACGGTGACGCCGGTCGACACGTCCATGGGGGCGTGGAACGCGCTCAAGGGCATCTTCGAGGCGCGGGACAACGCTCAGCTGCCTCGGCTTATGGAAGAGCTCAGCAGCCTGATGAAGGTCGACGACGATAGCATCATCAAGTTCACTTCGCGCGCCAAGATGATCCCCGACGAGCTGGCCATGCTCGGCAACCCGATGGGCGACAACGCGTTCACGCTGCGTGTATTGTCGGGGCTTCCTTCCGAATAAGGGATGCTCAGGATGGTCCTGGAGAACATGGAAGTACAGCTGATCACTTCGGACGTGACGGCTAAGCTTCTTCAAGTCGAGCAGCGGAACATGTCTGCGGGCTCATCGAAGCCCGTTGGTAGTGTCAAGTCGCAAGCCTTTGCGGCTGCGGCGCCAAAGAAGCCATTTGACCAGAAGTCAGTCATGTGATACTAATGCGACAAGAAGGGGCACATGAGGCGCGACTGCTACAAGCGAAAGGCTGACGAGGCCAATGGAAAAAACAAGCCCGGTCGCGGCTGCCGCGATGGTGGCCATCGGGGTGGGCGCCAGGCGGGTGCTGCTCTGGCCTATACTGCTTCGGCCGGTCAACCCGGCTCCGGTGAGGAGCACGGAAGCACAAGCCGGTCGTCGACCTGGGTGCACGACTCGGGAACAACCAACCAAATCTCCGCCGGCGACAAAGGCTTCACCGTCCAGGCGGCGGGGAGCGGGGCCAATGTCACCGGGGCCAATTGTGGCAAAGTGCCCATCAACGGGCATGACCACTTCTCTATGGACGATGGAGAGGGCAACGTCAAGGCGCGCATGGTCTTATCAGAGGCCATGCTCGTGCCCGACCTGACCAGTAACCTAATGTCAGTAACGGCGGTTGACCGCAGCAGAGGTGCCGTTGTGTTTGTCGGGGACGCCTGGTACATCCTCCGAGAAGGGGACGCCGTTCGTGCGAGCGGAGTGCTCGACAAGGCGTCGGTCGTTGGAAAGGTCAACGACCGGGAGAAGTATGTGCTCAAGGTTACGCCCGTTAAGGCTTCGGCCAACGCGGCGTCCACCCGCATCGCCGTAGAGGCGGAGCATTGGCATCGCCAGTTCAACCATTTGGGGTTTGGAAACCTCAAGCGGGCCGCCAAGATGGTCGACGAGATGCCGTCATCGGTGGGCAATGCCTAGCGTGTTGTCGGCACTGTTCGTGTGCCGCGCGTGGATGGAAAGATGGTGCAGGCACCGCATCCGCGGTCTTCCACCAAGAACACCAAGTTCGAGATGGTCAACACCGACATGGGTGGGCCACTGACGGAGTCACTGGGTGGCTCCATCTACTTCATCACTGCGATAGAGGACAGCACTGGTTTCATCACGGCGACGACCATCAAGACAAACGGGATGGCGTCAGAAGTGCTCCAGACACGCATAATGCAGCTTGAGACGATGACGGGTGTCAAAGTCAAGCGCGTCCGTCAAGACGGTGCGAAGGAGTACCTCACCCATGGCCTCAAGGCATCGTACGAGGATAAACGCATGACCTTGGAGTTTACGGCGCCGTACAAGGCGCGGGAGAGCGGAAAGACAGAGAGAATGAACCGCACGATGATGAAACGCGCGCGTGCTGCACTTCTCGAATCCGGAGCGAAGGAAGAGCTGTGCGCTGAGGCCCTGGCCTCCGTGGTCCATGTGCGCAACCGTTTGCAGAAATCGGAGCTTGAGGTGACGCCGCCGAAAGCGCTGACGGGACGACGCCCTAATGTGGCGGGATTCCGCGTCTGGGGGAGTCGCGCCTGGGCGCTCAGGCCCAAGACGCAGCAGCGCAATCTGGAGCCGAGGACCGACGTGCGCCGCTTTGTCGGCTGCACGGTTGGTGGCGGGGCCTACGCATCCTCGAGGACGGGACCAACAAAGTCTTCGAGCGTCGGGACGTCCTGATGGCGGAGATGCCGACGAAGGCCGGGACTTCGCCCGTTGGTTCAAGCGCTGGTCCCCAGCTGACAATGACCGAGGACAGCGACAACAAAGGCGACATGTACGAGGCAATGGACATGCTCGATGCCGAAGGAGATGGCCGGGAGAGGCATCCTCCTGAAGCCGACTCCGACAGCGATAGCGACGGCGATCCTCGCGACATCGCGGACGACAACGACGAAGAAGAAGGTCAGGGTCATACTGCTTCCCTACACACGGTCGGTCACTCTCCCGCGGAAATGGACAATGCCGCTCCGGGACCTCGTCGCTCTACACCCCACGGTAGCCTGGTGCGACAAGGACCCCAAGGAAGTCCGGGCCAGCAGTTCCGAGTCGGTGGCCAAGGATGGCTGGGACTTGACAAAGCCGCAGGCAAACGAGAGGAGGCGCGTGCTCGTCCTGACTGGCCGTTGTGGCAGCAGGGCGTCAAGGACGATGTAATGGCGCAAATGCAACTTGGAACCTGGTCCAATACCAAGATGAGAAACAAGAATCAACAGACGGTCAAGACCCGCTTTGTGTTCGACATCAAGCACGATGCAGAGGGAAATCTGACGCGGTACAAGGCGCGGCTTGTGCCCCAGGGCTTCAACCAGGTTCCGGGGCGGGACTTCGATGAGACGTGGGCGCCGGTTCCAAATGCGGCGACCACGAGTGCAATATTCGCCGTGGCGGCTGCCAATGACTGGGAGATTCACCATGTCGACATTAAGACAGCCTTCCTGGACGCCAAGATAGGCAAGGATATGTACAACAAGCTGCCAGATGGAGTCGAGGACGGGGACCCGGGGGAGATTTGCCAGCTGAACCTGGCCCTGCACGGGACAAAGCAGGCGAAACGTCTTCGGGGCATGAAGCTGGAAAAAGATCGTAAAAAGATGGGCGCCTTTCGGCCACCCGTGGACCCGTGCGTCTACGAGTGGAACCACCCTGTGCACGGACGCGTCTTCATCCTTGTCTGCGCTGACAACCTTATCGTTGCGGGAAAGATCCTGGCGGGCGTTCAGGCCGTCAAGTCGGCAGTGTCGGGAGCGTTTGACGTGCGCGACGTGGCCGAGGTAATAGACTTCATTGGCATCAAGGTCATGCGCGACCGCAAGGCCTGCACGATTACTCTGAGAAACCGGGGTCTCACTGCGGCGCTGCTCGAGGCGTTAGGCATGGAAATAGCGACACCCAGCAAGACCCCCCTGGCGTCGGGGGTGAAGCTCTCAAAGATGAGAAAGGACCTGCTGCCAGAGGGAAACTGCTACGCGGCGCAAGTACGTTCCTTGATCTGCTTGTCGACGGTGACGCGGCCAGACATCTCGATTGCTGTCGGAGGGCTGCCACGCTTCATGTCTTGCCTCGAGGAAGCTCACTTGCGCGCGGCCAAGGGTGTGCCGCGCTACCTTCGCGGCACAACACGTCGAGGGGTTGCGTACGTTAGCAGCGAGCCGCTGCAGGGTTACGTCGACGCTGACTGGGAGGGTGACGTTCACGGCCGTCGGTCTACCACGAGGTTCACCTCCACCGTCAGCGGTGGTCCCGTTGCGTTGGCGAGCAAGCGACAGTCAGCTGTGGCAACTTCCACCGCCGAGGCCGAGTACGAGGCGGCCGCCATGGCTACGAAGGAGGCCCTGTGGCTCCACGAGCTGCTCGGGTGTGCTTAGCGTCAATTGCCCGACCGCGTCGATGAGGGAGGACAACCATTCGTGCCTTAAACTGATCACCAACCCCGAGGCGACGGGCCGCACAAAGCTCGTGGACGTCGCCTACCACGTGGTGCGTGACTACCAGACGCGCGGGGACGTAGCTTTCTACTTTCTCCTCAGCTCGGAAATGCCCGCCGACGGACTCACCAAGCCTCTTCCGTCGCCCTTCTTCAAGACGTTCCGCGACGCGATCGGCGTCGGCCCCGACTTGGGCGGTGCCGTCATGGCGCAGTGGTAGCGGCTCGAGCGCGGCGGGCCCGAGTGTCCGTATTCGGGTTTGCGTCGCGGCGGATGCGTCCTTCCGACGCGGTACTACCCTGGGCTTGATCGGGTCGGGTCGATTTTGCCGACGTCGGATCAAGAAAACCGACCTTCCATCGCGGGACTACTATGGGCTCGGTCGGGTCGGGTCGATTTTGCCCAAGTCGGATCAAGAAAAACGACCCTCTATCGCTGTGAGTCGGTACCACAAACTGACAGATCTGATCAGAAATTGACAACCGAGATATTGCAAGGAGATACAAGGCACTCGCATCTCTACACATCCGCCAACACGCCGCCCAACCATGACACCCACCGACGCCGTCCCGCAACTGGAGGCTACCCTTGGTACCGCGGATACCCTCAAAACAGCTGCCAAGCCGATTGCTGACGACCATCGCTTCTCAGCAGGCGCTTTTTTTCAGGCCTTCTACCGCTGACGGACTGCTGCCGACGGCCCTCACGGCAGCCGTTTGCTGACGACTGACCAAGACTCGGCACTGGTAGGGGTGGTCCAGGCCTTCTCTGCAAACAACTTTGCCCTGTAGGCCTCCAAGATCGAGGATGTGGTGAAGCTCAGGTGGGGAATGGCCCCTGGGAAGCAGTGGGTGGGGAAATGGGACGCGCGGCACTAAGGAGAGCTACGCTGGCGGGCGTGTATGACCCTTTCGGACAAGCAGGCGCGGGCTCAGGTGGTCGAGGACGTCCCGGTCTTCTGCGCGCAGCTCAAGCTTTTCCTGGAGCAGAACTCGTTTACGGCTGACGCTTTTCTAAACTGCGACGAGACGCGGCTAGTGATTCGCGGTGGGCGGATGACGACGCACCGCGTGGAGATGCGAGACAGGAACCGCCAGAACATTAACTTCTCGCGCGCCACCACTGTCGCCTCCCTTCTGACCTTTGTGGCGCCCAGCGGCACCGTCTTTCTCAGCTTGTTCGTCTTGAAGGGGACGATTGGGGAGGGCATGACCGCAAAAGTCTCCGTTGCCCTGAAGGAGGCGCCGACGGAAAGCAGGAGGGCCTGGCCCCGCTTCTTCTGTTGGAAGGACATCAGCTATCTTAACGCGGCCCCTTTCCGCTGCATCATCGAACAGTTTGCGCGCGCGTTGGGGGTTCGCAACCCAGGCCCCGAGATGCTGCTGTTTGGCGTCAAACTGGGCTGCCACGAGGACGTTGAGACGTTGTCGTCGGCGTTGAGCAAGGGTGTCTACCAGGGGCTGATGAATCTGCCGATTTTCGGACCACTCCAAAAGACTCCGCATTGGCAGGTTTTGAATCAGATCAGAGTTTTTCCGCAATTTCTTGAGTGCGGATAGGATACGTATCCGAAACCCAAAAAAGTACGATAAGAACAAGAATACGGATTCTATTCAGAGTACATCAGATTGTATTACAACGACGTCAGATTGGAAGTACTTGCGATGCTCTTTGACAAGGAATATCCAGAAGCGGGTTGTGGTGGAACGTGTGAACGCGACCATGGCGGAGCCACGACAAGCTGTGAGCTCGCGACAGCAATTGCCAGGCAAGATGCGCAAGCATCGTTGCCCATTTCGCTATCTGGGTTAGCCTTTATGGCTAAGAAGTGTTCTGAGCCGTACAAGCCGCCCGTTACCTGCCATGCGCGACGAAAGCCGAAATAATTACAAGTTATCCAATAACCTTCGCTTTCGAAGTTGTGCCCTGAGTCGACGCACTGCTCACCAGTGCCTGTCCAACATGTTATTGCCTGTCTGGTGCCGGCTTTGAGAGATCGGAGCCGCCTGACCAGTCAAATTACCTGAGGTAGTTGGATGCCTTCGTCCGACGCCTGGTAAAACGTTGTACTTTTGTTTCTCCGACTCAGAGCCATTTATTTGGCTGTGCCATTCAGATAAGACTACGCTTAATCGGGGTTATCGTTCCGGAATCTGAGAGTATCCGCATATATCTTTCTATTATATCAGAGTGCCATTTATTCATGTAAGCCCCTGGTGTCTACCTGTTCATTCTTGCGCCCATTTCTTCCCACCTCAACCAGCATCTGAACAAGGTGCTATTGGCGGCTGTGAAGAAGTTTGCGGTGGAGGGAATCGAACAGTCTGTCTTTGACTCCCTGCTGACGGTTACCTCCGCGCGGGACTCGCTGCTGGCCGCGGCCTACACCGCAGAGCGCCTGGCGTTCACCCCAGAAAATATCCGCGGGGTTCTCCGCCGTTCAGTCCTCTTGCCGTTAGACCACGAGGCCATGCAGCGAAGCTGCAGCGAGGCGGTTGGGGTGGCGGCTGCCCCGACCGCGGTGCACGAGGAGGCCACTGCGGCGGCCATGAAAGTAATTGAGGCATGTACGCCGGTCGCACTGCTAAAGCAACACGCCGCAAGGGGGGCCGCGGCCGCCGCCCGTGTCGCGAACCGCGCCAAGAAAGACGCCGAAAAGGAGCTTCAGCAAGTGGAGAACGAGGCCGACCGCGTGCGGAAAGCCGCCACAAAGAAGAGCAGCACCTGCCGGGCGTGCCAGGAAAGAACACATCGCAGCTGCGGCCGGTGGGCGGACTGCCCTTGCGGGGGGTACTAGGTGTACCCCGATTGTCGGAAGGACCCCGACGCGTATGCACTCCTTGAAGTGCACGTGTCCGAGTGTGTTCTGAATATTGTGGGTGCTGAAGGTGAGTTGTATGGGAATGGCGGGTCCGCGGAGGAGGAGGAGTAATTGTCTTGCGCCTGCTCGTGTTCGTGCAGGTGTCAATTTCTGATCGGGTCTGTCAATTTACGGGACCGACTCGGTACTTCTACCAGCTCGGTCGGGTCGGATGGTGTCGGCGTCGTCACAAATCGGATTGGCCATTGCAATATCTGACGTGACGTACGCAATTGCAGGGAGTGTTGAGCATTGCTCAGCAATTTTTGACACTCAATGCTTTGGCTGGATGTCACGTCGTGGTTGGTCGCGTGCTTTGACATCTTATTTGATGTTATCGCATGTGCTGGATTTTGGGGCACCCTTCAGGGGATGAGGGCCGGGAGATTAGCGAGGTGCATGGTCGGGATTTTGTGGGGCTGTGAGCGTTTGTGCTCGCGGCCCGTGCGTCTTGCTCCCGCGGAGGTGCTTGGTGTGTGTTTGCTTTCTGGGAGTGAGGGTGCTTGCGGGTGCGAGTGCATCGGGGCGCCTGGGTCCTACCAGGCTGCTCCACTTCGGCTCTCGCCACCTCTTTCGTAGAACCTCAACGCACGCACGCACTGTACTGCCCGCTTCCCACCGCAACAATAAAACGGCGCGCCGTCCGCAACAACGCCGCCAGACATGCGCGAATGTCCGCCGCCGGCGCCGCCAAGAGTTAACGCGCCGTGAATATCACGGCCGCGCACGCTGCCTTCTTGCTTCCGAGCCAAGCGGCGCGGGTTAGACGGCGACATGACGGGTGTGACCGGGAGACAGCTGCCGACCCCGTCGCGCGTCAACGCGCCGTGGATGCGACAGCAGCACACGAGGCATGGGCGGAAGAAATGGCGCAACAGAGCATCCCGAGCCGGGACCGACGAGTCTTCCGGCGGCGGAAACACTCCGGCGCCGAGAGTGGGCTCACCACCTGCTCCTGTGCGAACGGCGGAGCGACAAACGAGGAGAGTGCCTAAGAGCGCCGAGACGGTGGATAATGTATCTTCTCCACGCACACGTAGAGCTGTCCTCACACGGCGTGCAGCCGCGACGCCATCACGCAGGCGCAGGCCGGCTGCACGGTGGCAGGCACCAGAAGACGCCTTCGTATGTGGGCAGCGGTGTGCGGGAGAGCGAGTCCCCGTTGAGCCTGGAAGGGGAGATGGGAATTTCGGTACCTCTGCAATTGCGCCGCCCGCCAGCACGGGCGCGAGGTTGGCGCCGCCAGTCAGTCGGTCGAGAGCAAACCGCGTGACGCTCGCACGGCATTGGCAGCGGCAGGGCGGGTGTCGAGCTGTTTCAGCATGCGACAGACGACAGAACGACGCACGCGGAGAACATGCTGCACGACGCGGAGCACGGAGGTGTTGGCACCCAGCTCCGCCTCGAAAGCGTACAGAGCCGCGCGGTCCATGGACCTTTGCGAGCGGGCAGTGAGGGAGTAGTACACGCTCTTGCCTCCACTCGACTCGTCACCGGACGCGTCACTGCAGTCGGAGCTAACAGCCGACGCGTACTTGTTCTCATCCATCAATCGGACCCTTTATCCCACTGAGTACGGCGAGGCACCTAGGTACGGGACGTAGAGGCTTGTGAGTGGGGCTTCCATGCGTCGCGAAGACTGACATACGGACCCGTACACAGTCATGCGGGGAGGCGGCCGCACTGCGGGAAGCATAGCTGGCGGCACGGTAGCACATCAAACGGCTGCGGGAGCTTCTGTGGACGTGGAACGTGCTCCGGCGGCACCTGCCCAGGCTGTGGGAGCCTCGAGCGACAAGGAGAACTCCGAAAGTTTTGCTTTCTTGAGAGACGGGCGGCGGGGTGCGGCGTTGCCGCACTCGACCAGCACAGCGACGTGCTCGGGGTCGTGGATGCCCTTGACTGGAGATAAAGCTCTGTGGAAGCGTGTCCAAAGTTGAGCTTTGTGCTGATCACGCCGTAACCCCTCTCGGGTGTCCCTCAGGACAGCTGCTGCCGCCGCCCGACGACGGCGAAGCGCGCACCGAAATGTCCTCCGCACGATACGCGGCACCACCCGCGCGACCGCAATTCGGCCACCGGAGAGAGCCCGGGCGGCGTCCCTGCAGCGTCTATGGATGACCGGCCGCCATCGGAGGACGAGTCAGCTTCCATATCGGAAAGGACTAGACGTGGAGGACGGTCCGCCATGAGCTGCTGGGCGGCCCAAAAAGGACCAGGAAAGATATGGGGGCGAAGAATGCGTGCAGCGATGGAAAAGACCAGTCCTTGGGAAACGACAAATGCCGTGCGCCACCGACGAGGACACGAAACCTGGGGCAGCACCGCTGCCGGATGTCCTGAAGAGAGGCACTTCCTTCTCTTGAGACTAAGCGAGGTGGCGAGGAGGTGCCGCAATATTTTGCTCTCAATTGCACCGCAAAAGGGCCTTACCTATTGTGTTCCTGAAGCACTGCTCATCAAAAGTTTCCGCAACCGTCCACTCATCGTGGAATGTAGCGTGAAAGCCTCCAGTCTCAAAAACGAATAAAATGGCAAGCACAATTGCTTATCAACAGCAGGTCGGGGCCGCCCCGACTGTGTGCTTCGTGTAGAAGACGGCCACAGAGAACTGACATCAGCGCTCCCATCCGGTTTTGATCGACGGAGACACGACGGTATATCCAGGCCCTGGTCAAGACGTGGCGGCATCATCCTGTCACCGCCTCTTTGGAGAGGCGGCACTGGCGTTTATAGCATGCCAGCGCAATCCAGCCGACGGGGCCGTCGGCGCTTTCGCCGTGGAGCTTCCGAGGCCGCTGGTGGTCGCTGGACCGTTCGCGTCGACGGCGGCGGCGGATGCGGTAGCGATGGGGAGCTTTTCGTCTCATTTTCTTCGACGCTGGTTCCGAGGGCGCGGCGGCCGCCATTGCCGCGGCGGCCGTAGTGATGTCTGTGTCAATGGCGGTGGCGGCCGAGTTAGCGGCGGCAGCCACGGTGGCGGCGGAGGTTAAGAAGGTCGTGGCAATGGCGGTGGCGGCAGCCGAGGTGGCGGCGTCAGCCATGTCGGCGGTGGCCGTCATGAAATTTGTGCCACTGGCAATGGCGGATGTGGAGGGCGCGGCGGCAGCCATGGCCGTGGTGGCCGTGGTGACGCTGGTGCCAATGACGGTGCGGGGGGGGGTGGCAGCAGCCGAGGTGGCTGCGGCAGCCATGGTGGCGGTGTTTGTCGTGACGTATGTGCCACTGTAAAAAGCGGTTGCGGTGGGCGCGGCGGTAGCCATGGCCATGGAGGCCGTGGTGATGCTGGTGCCAATGGCCTTGGCGGCCGTGGTGATGCTGGTGCCAATGGCCGTGCGGGGGTGGGTTCCTGCAGCCGACGTTGCGGCGGCATCCACGGCGGCGGTGGCCGTCGTGACGTTTGTGCCGATGGAAATGGCGGTGGCAGAGGCCGCGGCGGCAGCCGTGGCCGTGGCGGCCGTTGTCACGTTTGTGTCAATGGAGGTTTCGGAGGGCTCGGCGGCAGACATGGCGACGGCGGAGGCCAGCGTGACGGTCGGGGTAGTGGCAACGGCCGTGGAGGACGGGTCGGCAACAGCAATGGCGGCGATGCCGGTCGTGACATTGGTGACAGTGGCAATGGCGGCCGGGGTGGCAGCGGCAGCCATGGTGGCGGCGGCGGTCATGATTGTCTTTGGAATGGCGGTGGCGGAGGGCGCGGCGTCAGCCATGGCTGTGCCGGCCGTCGTGACGCTGGGGCCAATGGCTGTGGCAGCCCTATGGGAACAGAACCGGAATGAAACCGGGATCGCCATCGCAGGCTCAGCTGCCTCGGGCACGGGCAAGACCAGGATAAAACCGGGATCGGTCGGACTTTTATTGGCTCACAATCGCCCTCACGGGCCGCCGACAGCAGCCGGGTGCGTGAGCGCGGCCAGCTACATTACAGCAATCTCATGCCAGCACGTGAATTGTGGTAATACTTATTGACACTACAGACGCTCGTGGCCGTCTTCTTCCCAACCGGAGAAAAGAAGTGGGAAAGAGACGGCCGCCATGACGACCGCCATCTCCGCTAAACCATGCGCGATGACGTCGCCGAAGACCAGGAGGTTAAGGCACTCACCCAGTACCACTCAGCGCCAACGCATGGCCCAGCAAAAGAGCCGCACACGACATGACACCGTCCACTCGCCTCCCACAAACCGCGGCCAACACACCCCCTCTCTCACTCCTTACCCCTCCAACTTGCACAATACAAGCCAAAAGAAGCGCACGACATAGTGCAGCCGGATAAGCAAGCAGAAGAGCGGAGAGGAGCAGAGCAGCGCGGCAGAGAGGAGCAGCGCAGTGCAGTCACGAAGGTCACGAGAGAACATAGAGCTCGCCTGAAGAATGGGCATCACACCACGATCCGAGCGCCACCATTGCAACGCAAGAACACAGACGAATTCCATCCATCCCCATCGTGCAAAAAGCCCCAATAACACAAATTCCCTCCCCGCTTCCGCGAACAGGGATTCGGCTCCACGCGCGGCCCAACGTGTGATAAGGATGGTGGCTCGCTATCAAAACAAAGAGAAAGCAAAAAGGAGGAGAGATAACACAGAGAAAGCACACAGGATGAGTGATAACAAAGGGAAAGCACACGGGAAGAGAGGGAGCAGAGAATCGACGGGCATGGAAGGGGGGAGAAATATGTCACGCACCTCCAGGCCAACCCGAGAAGCAGGACACCGGGGCGGACCACTGAAACCCCTCTTTGTCACCTTCGAAACAAGATACATGAGGCCATACCTGCTAAAGAGCACAGAGCGGATAGGCGAGTCAAGCAGCACCGTGCACAGACGAAGACAACACGGCGACGACAATGGCGGGTGGTCGACGAGCCGTTGCGACGCAGACCCCAGTCCTTGGCCTGGACGTTTGGAGCGCCCGAGTCAATTCATCTGACCAATCAAGTGGTCGGAAGCTCTTCCTTGCTGTCATGCAATTCCGGAAGGTGGCGTGGAGCCCTTCTGGTGAGCATAGTGTTTCTGTAAGCACAAGCCTCAGTGGGAAAGGCCTCCCTTCTCAAGACAAAGTCCTCAGATCCTGCCACGTCCTGGAAATATCCAGATTTTATCCTGGTGCTGTTCCCAGATGACAGAGGGCGCGCCTTCACAGCGGGGAGGGTGGTCCGGATTCAGACCACCGGGGCCCCCGCCCGCCCTCGTGGACCGATCATCAAACGTCTGGCATGGAGCGCGTCGGCGGCAGCGGCGGCGCGCCAAACCATGACATCACCGCCGCGGCTCTGTCGCCGTGGCGCTATAAGGACATGCGGCACGCGACGGCGGAGGATGAGGTTCCTACCTGGGTGCAGCCCGCCCCTCGGCCCTCCCCGCATTGGGGCCCTCCCCACCGGCCCGGTAAACGACGCTCCTTTCCCAAGGGGATGGCCTCCCCTTCGATGGCGCTCGAGCCTCAGACTCGCACGCGTCGCCGCGGAGCCGCGCAGCCGCCTGACGCCGCCCAGTGAACGGCGGGCGCGCATACGTCGGCGCGGCGGCGCCGGACCCCGCCGACACCCCAGACGGAGAGGCGGCGACGGCCGCGGTGGCGTTCCCCCACCGCCCGACGGCGGCACCAGCGGCCGTCCTGTCGTCGCGGAACGTTGGTCGAGCGAGGGGCCGGCCGCCACTCCTCCCGCCGCCGCCGCCGCCCTGCACACGAAAGCCTGGATCACGTCCGTAGTGGGGGCCCCGTCCGCGGTAGACGCAAGTGGCCCCGCAGCGGCCTCGTCGGGCGGAGCGCAGGAGCACCGCCTGGGCGTCGAGCAGGATCGGGGCACGGCCGCTGCGGCGAGGCCCGCCTGGCACCGGGGGTGGCACCTACCGCCACGGCCGCCACGCTCTGGCGGCGGCGGCGACTACGGGCCCCCGCCGCCGTGGCATGGCGGGCGGGGGGTGCCGTTTCCCGCCACGTGGCCGCTGACGCCTTGCCGCGGCAGCGGTGGCGCGTCGCCGCACGGTCGCAGTGCCTCCGCCGCCGCGGCGCAGTCAATGGCCGGTGGCGGCGCCCGTGGTGGCGGCGGCGGCGGCTGCCGCACCCCCCGTGCGGCACGCCCCGATCGGCGCACTGCAAGCTTCCGATTAACGCCCTTCCTGCCCGCATCTCCTTTGATCGGCGCCCTCTGCGCCAGTCAATCCCACACAGTCGGTGTTTAAATCGGGTCGCTTGGCCTGCTTCATGTTTAGTCGCCTTGTGATCACATCGCGACACAGACGCTCCTTCTAATCGAAAAGACATTGGCACAGAGCGCACCGAACAGTCTGGGAGCGTGCCAACCTAGAGAGTTGGTCAATGCGAGCGCCACGGAGAAACTCAAGACAGAACCAGCTACAACCCAAACCATTCCGTGCTGGTCCACTACAGTATTTCCCGGGAAGAGCATCCCCCGCGCTTCAATCACAAAGAAGCCCCCTACGCCGAACTCGCCAACTCCCCCCGTCCCCCCGAATTTCCGCCACTGTCGTCACCGGCCGCGTCGCCAGCCTCGAGTGGTGACGGCTTCCCCACGGGCTCCGTCGCCTTGGTGGCGCACCCCGTACCGACGCGCATCCCATCTCCCACGACGCCCGAGCCGCGTTCGTGACTGTGTCGAGCCGAGGCCGTCGAAGCCGTACCGCCGCCGCGCCGCATGGGGTCACGTTCGGCGGCCGTTCCACTGGCCAGAAGACCTCGGCCCTCTCGCCGGAATGTTGGCGAGCGTGGCTAGTGGACCGCGCCCCTACGCGAGCGGCAAAAGGAAGCAGCCGCAGCGCCAGCGGACGCGGCTGCAAATGAAGCCTCCCGCCGCCCGCCACCCGCCCGCGTGCGACGGATGGGAGTGCCACCGCCCGCCGACCCGCCTGCGTGCCGGCGCTCAACACGCAATCGATCTTTCGGTCGCGAAGGGCACGGCTGCCGCCCAAATGGGTCGCGTCGACCAACGACAGCCGCACGGGAGGTGAGTCCCCCCCGTCCTCCACCCCACCACTCTCGCACCCCCCGCACGCGAACGCAAAGGAAGAGCTTCTGCTGAGTTGTCACAGGAAACGGCATCCGCTCAGGCTTTACCACGGGCTGCCGCCGCGGCGGCGTGGCGACGGAGCGAGGTGCCCCCACAAAGGCGCCGCCTACGCCGTGCGGTGGTCCCGCAATCGCGGCCGTGGCGGCGGCGGCAGCGGCAGCGGCGAAGGCGGCGGTGCAGCGACGTCCGTAACCACACACCAGCTTGACGCGCCGCGGCGCTGGTCGAGCGCGAACGCCGCCGTCGCGGCGCGCCAGCCACCCGTTGGCGCGCAGCGCCGCTCGCACGGGCGGCGGAGGCGGCCGCCTCCGCCGCCGCTGCTGCCGTCGCCGTGGCCGTCGCCGCCAGGGCCACCGCCGCCGCCGCCATCACCGCCGGCCCTGCCACCTCCGATGCCGCCGCCGCTGCCGCCGCTGCCGTCGCCGCGGCCGCCGCTAGCCGCCGCCCCGCCGCCGTGCGTCGCTGCCGCGCGTCGTTGGAGGCAGCGGTGCCAGCGCCACGCCCACCGCGGCAGCGTCGTCGCCCGCTGCGGCCGCGTCAGGCACTGCTGCACCGGCCACCGCAGGCCACCGGACGCGGGCGGGCGGGCCGTCGCCGTCGCCGCCGTCGACGGCCGCGGCGGCGGCCTGTCGGGATGCCTGGCGTCATGCGACCCGGGGAGACTACGGAAAGGTCCCCAAGCACCGGAGGGCAATCATGAAGACCCCTCCCACTGTAGCGCAATTGGTTGGACTGGCGGACTAAAAGGGCGGGCAAGACGTAATCCGCCGGATCATGGCTCAGTCAGCACCCCTCTCAGAGCCGCAAAGAAGGCCAGTAATATTGAGACCCGTCCCAAAAGGAAGTCGGCCACTGCTTTTTGGGCACGGTGCAGTGTGATGCCCACACCCTGAAGATCCACCTTAAAGAAAGGTGTATCTCTCCTTTGAAAATTGATAGAAACATCATTGCTGAGGACTGAATATTGCACCAACGGTACAGGATCGAGGGTTCTGGAAGTGCCGCTTTTGTTCATGCCTACGTTTTTTGCATGCGCTACAAGTCGTCCAGAGACACTTGGTAGATAGCATCTAGCCTGCACGCTTGGAGCTCTTGAGTTACTCTTTCCTTTTACGTGCTTTTTTCTCAAATAAAGTGCGCCCTTGGCAGCCTTGGGCCAGCCTGAAATAGCGTCGCCGACATCCGTCTTATTGCGTGAGATGCACATTTAGAGCAAACCCTGCAACGTCGGTCCCATCTCCCAATTGGGGAGTCTAGAGGCGCAACATGTGGCACGCTGAGTGGAAAGCACATTTTGGGGTCCCTCTTTGGGGCCAGGGGAGATGTATTTGGGTATGAACCCGTCTGAAACGGGCCACGAGATAGTTCGAATGGGGTCAGTATTGCTGGGTTGTGTGTAGCCCCATTCTGGTAGACCAAATTTGAATAACAGCGGAGGAGTGCGAAGAGCACACCCAACGACTTCTCCCCCAATTTCTGAAACTCCAAACGGAGCATGCCACGTTTGCTTACATGAAGGACGCTGAGCGGCCCCCCATTTTTCTCTTTCAAGAGAGCTCTCTGCGGTCCTGGTGATATCGACAGCAGGGGCTACATGGTCCAGAGAAGGTTGCAAGAATATGAAGGAAGCGTACCTAGCACCTTCGACCCCCAAGTGTTCAGAAATCGGACAAATATCCTAGCAATCACGAGGTCTGGGAGGGAGCGACGAACACGCGGCGAACCGGACAGGAAGGGGTCGCAAATTTCGAATCGTTTGTGTACACTTTTGTCATCTGAGTCAAACTACCGACAGTCAGGCTCACACGTCTTAAAGATAGCGCCACGATCTGACAGGAACTGGTCGCCCTGCTAGCACGACGCAGAAATGTCTCACTTCGGGAAGACACCTGGCGCACTGGTGACAGATGGCGAGCCTAACGCGACAGTGCATAGCCACGGCTCTCGGTCGAGGACGCTGGGAACTGTGTGCTGCGCGATGCGCTGTCAAGACCCGGCCGCGGCAGGCACTGCGCAGTCCAGCAGATACATCGATTCTGATACTTCCAGAACGGAAGGCGGACGGCGCCTTTGCTGGCGGCGACGCTGGCTTGCTCTGAAGGAGAACTGCCGCAATCGCAGAAATGGGCAGTGTCAGTGTGCCGGCGCAGGAATATCGGGGTGCTCGCGCAATCAATCTCGTACTCCGTTTGAATGCAATCAGAAATCTTTGAAAGTGTCCAACATGATCGAAGCCATATGATTGGCTGCTGGAAGTATTCGAAGAAATGTTGGGAGGAAGGCGGATCCATCATCACCAGGAGGCAGCGGGCCCGTGATCAGATTGCTTTGGTTTCTGTTGGCGCTAGGCCGGGACCCCACCTCAAATCAGTCGTGTGGCAGCCTCACGTCAAGCGTAGGGCGGCTGGTGCCTCAGCCACTTCCACGAGGCTTCCCCGCCTCTCTGACCCCCGGCCAATCTGGTTGAGAGCCGCCGCTGTTCCTCCTTTCCCTCCATGATCCGCAAGCCCGAGCGGGAGCGCGACACGGAGCAGAGGAGGGACCAGCGTCGGCGACACCAAGAGCGACTCTCCGTGCTCGCGCGGTGCAACTGTTCCTGCCACCTCGAGATGTGCCCTAGGTGCTCCACGTCGTCACCGTCATGCGGTGGGCGGGCGCCTTCGCTGCGGCGCAGCAACTGGGAGCCGCCGGCTGTTCTGCTCCCTCAACACGCCGGCGGCCGTTGGGACGGGGATGAAGGGCGGGCGCCGCCTTCTTCGTGCAACAACTGGGTGCCGCCGGCTGGTCGCCAGTCACAACAATCCGGCGGCAGCTGGGGCGGGGGGAAAGGATGGGCTACGTCCCTGCAGCGCGACAGCTGGGCGCCGTCGGCTGATCGGCACCCACACCAAGCCGGCGGCAACTTGGACGGGGGAAAAGGGGGGGCACCGTCACCACCGCACAACAACTGGGCGCCACCGGCTGGTCGCCATCCACAACAAGCCGGCGACAACTCGGGCGGCGGGGCAAGGACGGCCACCGCCGCCGCGCCACGTCGGCTGCAAATCGGGGCCATCGCCTGGCGGTAGATCTCCAGAGGGCGACGGCCACTGGCGCGGCGGCAAAGGAAGAGCGTCGGTGCCACCGCGCAGCGACTGGGTGCCGCCAGCTGATTGGATCCCTCATCAAGTCGGCGGCGGTGACGGACGGCAGTCGACAGGCGGGGGACCGCCGCTTGGAGGCGTGAACGGCGGCGGGCCGCCAGACCAAGTTCAACCGCTGCCGCAAGACGTGAATGCGCCGCCGGATCGCGGCGGTCTGCCGCTCGCCGGCGGCAGGGTGCGCGCCGCCGCCAGACGGTGTGCTGCCTCCAGGTGGCGGCAAATCGCGTGGGGGCGAGGGACTGGCGGCGTTGCCGCCGCCGGCAGATCGTGTTCCGCTACAAGCCGGCGGCATCCCCACACCTTTCGGGGCCAGCCGCCGCGAATGCCATGACGCACAGGCGCCGCCACCAGCCAACGGGCCAGCTGAAGCCGGCAGGGAGTGAGAACCGCCGGCTGCAGATCATCCGCAAGCCGGCGGCGAGCAGGCCTCACCCGCCGAATGCCGGCCGCTGGATGCCACCCTGCACCCCCCGCCCGTCCTGAAGCCAAGTCCAGGGGCTTCGGGGGAGGCGTCGGCGGACACGCCGGCGGCGGGCCACGAAAATCCGGAGAGCCACGACCAGCCGGCGGGCCATGACCAGCCGCCGTGCCAGGACACGCCGGGGGGCCAGATTATGCTGGCGGTAGCGCCGTGAGCGCCTCCGCCGGTGAACAAATAGTGGAAGTTGACGCCGTGGATTGTGGCGTTGCTGCGCCGACGTAAGTACCCCCACCGATGGGGGCAGGGCTTGAGTGCACGGACGAGGAGCGCGTTGCGCTGTGAAAGGCGTTCTTGCGCACGTCCCTGGACGCCGTCAAGGGGGCGGTTCAGAGTGGGCCCACGTTCTGGTCCTCTGTCGGGACGGCATGGACAAGGCGGATACCGAGGCGCCCTGGCGTCCGTCGACACACTGAGCGCGGCTTTGGGGGGGTGCAGAAGAAGTTGAACAAGATTCGGAAGGCCTTCAAAAAGTTCGGATCCCACTGCCTGGAGGTCAAGCGCATGGAGCGGACGGGGTACCGGAGTGACGAAGACAAGACCAGCGCTGCGATGGCGCGCTTTTGCAGCTCCAATGTGCACGAGGCTATACGCAAGGACCGCACTGACGACAAGGCCAAGGGAAAGGCGACCAGCTGCGAGGCCAAGGAAGTGCACTGCCCGTGCGTCCCGTGCTGGCGGGTGCTGCGGCCCGTCCACAAGCTCAGCAGGGCCGCCGGGGCCGCCGCAGCCGACGGCGGCGCCGACAGTGCCGGATCAGCCGGCGGCTCTCCCGGAGGCCGCTCGACGAGCGACTCTGACAAGGACAAAGAGGACGCGGGTGCTGGAAGCTATCAGTAGCGCCCGCTTAGTGCAAAGGCTGCCAAGCGTACCAAGGCGGCGGGCATTCAGGAGTCGCATATGCTGAAGGCGAGCACTGACGCGATGTCCGCGCTCGCGCAAGCAACGTCGGAGCGCACGACCGTCGCTTTTTTCAACTCGGCCGAGATGCGCGACACATAGGAAGCTGTCGCGTTTCGTCGCGCGCATGCTCGCAAGCTGATGACGGCGGCCGGGTTGGCGCTGTCCCCACCGGACGCTTTGTCGGAGGCGTCTCCGCCGCCGGTGTCTACAGGAAATGCGGCGGCGGCAGGGGAGTCTACACCCTCCATTACCGCGCTCACATCCACGTTGACGCCACGTATGCCGCCGGCGCAGGAGCAGACGGCTGGCAAGGCGGTGGTGCCGGCATCTACGCCGGCGGCGAGCGCCCGTGGAGGTGCGCCGCCGGCGTCTGAGGTCAAGACGATGTTTGCGAATTTGTTCTCACCGGCGGCCTCGGCCGCCGGCTGCGGTGCAGCAAGCCGAGGCCAGCGGACGCTGTCGACGAAGCAGGCCAAGGCAGCGGCGGATCTTGCCGCTGGGTCCAAGACACCCGGCTGCGAGAACGTTGGAATGTATCTTGTGCCTGTTTTTCCTGAGCGCGACGATGGCGATGACTGCATAGAGGACCGGAAAGACGCTGAGGGTGAAGATTGGAGTGATGAAGACAGCAACGCGGAGTACCAGTAGTGTGTTCGAGTGCGTATTGGGCAGCGACTTCAAAGGTTATTTTTTCCCTGTTGGGCAGGTTTTCTTTTCCCTCTTACACCGTCATTGCGTCCAGCAGACAGTGTCTCTCCCGCTTTGGTGCCAGATAGCTCACCACGCCAGCAGTGGAAGAGATCTGAGCGATAGCCGCAGAGCTGCTCGCCGTCACGCGGACTTCGCGCCGATGCAGAGCTGACGCGCTGTGCCTTTCGCACAGCGCCGCCTTCGGCGCGTCAGTAAAAGTTCTGCGTGCGTGGCGGCGGTCGCCTTTGGGGAGGTCTCCCTCTCAAAAGGCAGGCAAAGCAGGCTCCACGAGACACACCGTCGAAGACTCACAGATGTAAAGAAAACAAAGACAGCAAGGCGGGAAAGAAAGCCTCTGTTCGTCTCTTTTTACAGGTACAGTCGTTCCACAAAACACCTAGCACTCCGGCGGGATCAATAGTGCCCTCGACATCTCACATGTACCTCTGTTGCGATGCAACGCTCACGAGTTTGGACAGGCGCTCTCGAAAATCCCATAAACGTGACCAATTCACGATTCCAGGAGACGCCCAGCGGTCCCGGGGGACCCTCTCGTGAGGGACTTGAGATTTCTGTAACAAACCTTCGGGGACAGCCGACGCCGCGCCCGACTTCGGCGTTCGTGGCACGTCCATTGCAGACATGGCTCCAGAATGTCGCCCGCGTTCACACGTGGTGGGCACTATCGCGCAGGCCGGAAAATTGTTGCCTCGATAGTTTCCACGGCTCTGCGCCCGCATTGGCGCGTGGGTCTAGGAGGCACTGCCCACTTTTTCGGTGACCAGGTGGACCAGTGAGAGAGCGCCAGAGCGTCTCTATTGCGAAAGGGGCCTTCAATAGATACCCCACTTGTCACCGGCTCACGGACAGCGTGGAGGCAGGTCACGACTCAACGGGTTGGTGCCGTCGGAATCCTTCACCTTTTTCGGGAATGGCCTCATCAGACGCGGGCTGCTCTGACACACGAGGCAGCACATGACAGCAATGAGCCCTTCATCGCTCTTTCTGGCTCCCCACATCGTGGAGCCGGGCCCATCCGCCAATCTGGCTGGTCCCCCACTGGGGGGCGTGCCAGGGATCACACGTCGCGTTTGAATGTTCAGAGCGCAAAGGCGGGCCCATCGGCCAATTTGGCTGACGACCCAATGCGAGGTGGACAGAGACCAGCATATCTCCTGTTGCGCGCTACTTTGGGACGATGGCAAGTCCATTGCGAAATCATCGGGAATCGCAGCATATGTTGATCCTGATTTGATCCCTGAACAATGGCCCGACGGTCAAGGTCATAGGCCCGTTCTCGGTCCCTCGAAATTGCATTCTGAAAGTTGTGACGAGCCGGGCGCATATGTCGACCGGACGACGGCGTCGCCGATGCGGTCCACGTCGCCACAGCGATCCGCACCC
>Ga0115030_1000198_pt1 | contig 23123 bp, 21 predicted proteins | sample SidtaG_4_FD_87174 | JGI IMG/M metagenome (GOLD analysis project Ga0115030, IMG submission 87174) | Marine algal microbial communities from Sidmouth, United Kingdom - Sidmouth_Male1 metaG | ecosystem: Host-associated > Algae > Red algae > Unclassified | place: Sidmouth, United Kingdom | collected... | reverse complement strand
TCAATATTGTCTGTGAAGGTATCTTCAGGAATGGCAAGTTTCAGCGCTCTTTCTGGTGCTGCTGGCTCTGGCGCTAAGATAGTCATAGGCTCCTGCCGAATAACCTGCATGCAGGTGATAAGCAGTTCCAGACTGGACGTCAATGGGCCAACACTGTCGTAGGTGGGTGAGAGCGGATGAACCCCCTCCAGTGACACGCTCTTCTGCGAAGGCTTGAACCCGTACAGCCCGTTTATGGCTGCTGGTACTCGCACCGAGCCACCAGTGTCAGTGCCCATGGCAATATCACACAGCTGGTGTGCCACGCTGAGCGCTGCGCCCGAAGAGCTGCCACCTGGCACCTTCGACGGGTCGTAGATACAGCCCGGCGTGCCATGGTGCGGATTCATGCCCACACCTGAGTAGGCGAATTCACTCATGTTGGTGCGCCCGAAAATCAGCGCTCCGGCAGCCTTCAACCGCGCAACAACGTCGGCATCCCGGCGGGCAGGCTCAACATCATGCAGCACCAGAGAGCCTGCTGTGGTACGTTTTCCCGCCTCATCGAACAGATCTTTCAATGACACGGTTTTCCCGTACAGGGGCAAGGCCTGATTACTACCACGGCTGGCATCCAGAGCCGCCGCATCGCTCAGTATTCTTGCCTCGTTCAGCTCAGTAAAAATTCGTTGACACTCTTCGCCAAGGGCATTTGCCTTGGCCAGTGAGCGCGCAGCCTTGTCTTTTATTTGTCCCATGCCCGCAGGCTAGCATTTTATTTGGATAAAGTTGCTCCCATGGGTTGAATCCCTGACCTTGTCAGCTTATACTTTCGCTGGTCAGCACAGGTGCGGGGTGGAGCAGTCTGGCAGCTCGTCGGGCTCATAACCCGAAGGTCGTAGGTTCGAATCCTACCCCCGCTACCAACTGAACAGACGGCTCGGTAATATGATTGTTATTCACGATCACATTATCGAGCTGTTTTTCGATTGTGCCTTTCGCTTTCATGGTCTTATCCTCAGTCGCTATTCTCAGGATACCTGCCAAATCCCCATGAAGATCGGTTGACAGATAAATCATTATTGACAGAAAACGTAATTGTCTCATCCAGGCCAAGTGTGAGTCTTTACGTTAGAAGATTATTGCTACTGTCTATTATTGAGCTATGTAAGCAGTGAAAAGGGATTAAGGAATTGGCGTTTCCATAAAAGCTTATTGTCCACTTCGCTTAATTCAGCCTGTTTACAGACTGCATCCCAATTCTGCTCAATGGTATTCGTTATGTGGGCGAAGATTTCACGAGCGGTATCTTCAGAAATCAAGAAATCCTTTGCGGCCTTTAAACATGTTTTAAGTTGGCTCAGGTTACCCTTACCAGATATCAGCATGGCCTGTGAAGCTTCATTACCTGCACGTCCTTGCGGGCAAATATCGTAGGCAGGCGTTAAGGTCAGCTCCCTGCCATTCCAGAATGCCGCATGGTTGCGGGCATGGTCGTCGGTATTTCCGCAAAGAATATTGAAGACAAGGCGCGAGAACAGCTCTTTGAGCGTATCCTTCGGTTCGGTAAAACGATGCCGAATAATCTCGGCCAACGTTTCGTAGCTGGCATACCGCGCTATCATGTCATCCAATCCGAATAATGTCAGTGCGCAGACCATAGACTTGCGTGACCAACCTCCATCCTGCGGTAGGCGGTCGAAGCGCTCAATTAGCAAAATGTTTTTATTGGCGGCTTTGACCAGTTTTACTGGCGCGACTTTCAATCCCGCAAGCTCAGCCAGTCTCATAGCGACGAATTCGGCTTTGACCACACTGTAGAGATCTGTGCTGGAAGAGAACTTGGCCACATACTTTTTGCCCTGATCCTGAATTAAGGCTTTTGGGCGCGCGCCGCCGATGGAGCTGCCATGAAATAATGCTTGATAAAGCTCAGGCGTTAGCGGCACACCTTGTTCGACCCGCTCGGCGGACTCCAGTAGTTCTTTCATGGTGACGTTGTTTGCCGAACGTGGCATATACTCGGTCGGTGATTGCTGAAAATCGAGCGCTCCAATGCGATCTGAACCAGATTCCAGCAGATAGGTCAGTTCATCAAGTTCGGTGGTATCAGTGTCAGTGCCTTTGCGCCCCAACTTTTTGTTAATGATCACGCGCCGCCCCCATGCATCCGGTGCAGCGTCTCGAATACAACTGGGCATGCTCAACCCATCGGGCAGGGGCAAAGCACCAGCCTGTAGCGGTAACTCGGGTTCGTAAATTGGAATGGCAGGCGGTTGATCCTGAATACGATCCAGATAGCTCTTGCCATAGTTGAACAGGATGTTGCCATTATCGGCTTCCAGACGTCCTGCCACCACAGGCTCAGTTTGTTGAGGTAGCCAAATCCATACGAATGCTTCTTTGTTGTCGCTAGAAGTCATCACGAACCGCCTTTTTCTTCGCTTTTATCCGCTGTGGTAGCAGCGCCACTTTGTCCTGGGTGTGTTCTATATGCTTTGAGAGTGATGTGCCATCTGGCTCAAACAGTTTTACACCGACGAGTGTTGCAACCTCAAAAACCGAACCAATAGCACAGCCCATTTCTCCATTTTCGATTTTTTGCAGCGTGGCTCTGGATATACCTGCACGATCAGCCAGATTCTTTTCAGTCCATTGGCGTTGCTTGCGCCCGAGTTTGATTTGCTCGCCCATGAGGACGGCAGCTTCCTGAGCATAATGGGAGTAGGTTCGTTGCTTTGCCATAATTCAAATCTGGCTTTGAAAGGCTTATATAATGGTCATTAGATAGGTTAATGGATACTATAATAGTCTTTTTTATCAAATATAGGTTGGATAGTCAAGAAGATAATGACAGTTAAAATAGTTATTAAATAGGTTAATGGCTACTAACATGGTCATCCTTGCGTAGGCCAGAATTTTATACCTTATTCCGGATGTCTTCCAGGGTTGGAATATCTGTTGGTGACTCGCATGTCACGATCTGATCCAGAGTGAATTTCTAGACTGACGCCGACACGCAGCAACTCGATCTTGTTCCAGAATGTTCATATTTCTTCAAAGGTGAGTACGCGGCTACGTTTGTGTGGCGACTATGTCTTGAACGCCCTTTGTGTCAGGACAGTTGTCGCCAGACGGCAGCCTTCATGTTCATGTAGGACGACCGAGGCAATGCCCTTTGAAGCAGCACAAAATTGAGAGATGAAAATCAGCTGGCGTGATGTCTAACCTTTATCCGGATACAGTCCTGGTATATTCCGGCCAAACGTGTACGTGTTTCTGGCCGAACATGAACACCGATTCTGGTTCAACGTGAACACTGATTCCGGTAAAAAGACGACTCGCCGATATGTTGGATTGTCAGGTGTTCACGTTCGACCGGAATAGGTTTACACAATCGCCGGAATACGCACCCCGTCAGGAATTCCGCTTCACCGCGATCCTCTGGCGAAATATTGGCCGCTTTATGACCGCTTTGATATTACTCATAATATTAACAACATCATAAGTTTACGTTATTGATAAGCCTATTTTTGACCGCTTTATTGTCCGGTTATATCGGGCGCTTGATGAGGGTGGTTCGCACCCTTCTGTCCACCAGTCATCGGCGTTGCTGGAGGCATGATTAATGATTAGGTCGCCCCTGTACGTGGATCAGGATCTGCTCCATCTGATGGAAACTAGAACGTGTAATTCGCTCGAAGCCATTCTTCGAGCCGTAGGGTGGCGGTGACATCGTTCTGCCACTGAAAAAGCGCCTGATAGGCCATTTTGGAACCCTGAGTCCACAGATCCACTTTTCAAGGACATAAATGCTAATTTTAATAGTTCAGAAAACAGGCAATTGATTAAAATACCCCATCTCATCAATGCACCTGATTTCGCGGCAGAAGCTGCTGCCCAATTGCGTTCGATAACCTGATAGTAGCAGGACATAAACATGCCTTTATTTTCCCGAGAGCAGTTGAATAAAAAATTTCAAGATATGAAAGCCAAAGGCATCCCTATCGTCGGTGGTGGCGCGGGCACAGGTTTGTCAGCAAAGTGTGAAGAACAGGGTGGTATTGACTTAATCGTTATTTACAATTCTGGTCGATACCGGCTGGCAGGCCGAGGGTCATTATCAGGACTGCTCGCTTATGGCAACGCCAACGAGATAGTCAAAGAAATGGCAAGCGAAGTTATTCCGGTAACGCAATCCACACCCGTTCTCTCAGGCGTCAACGGTACCGATCCGTTTTGCAACTTCGATGCGTTTCTGGACGATTTAACTCGTTTGGGTTTTTCCGGAATACAAAACTTTCCAACGGTGGGTTTGATTGACGGTAATTTTCGCGCAAGCCTCGAAGAGACCGGTATGTCCTACTCCCTGGAAGTTGATGTCATCAGGATGGCTTCAGAGAGAGGCATGTTTACCACACCTTTTGTATTTTCAACTGAGAATGCTGCGGCAATGGCTGATGCTGGTGCCGACATTATCGTCTGCCATCTCGGTTTAACAGCGGGTGGAAATATCGGAGCAGAAACTGCACTAAATCTGGACGACTGTGTTGCCAGGATAGATGAATGGTCTGCAGCGGCATTGGCTGTTAATCCCAATGTCGTTATTCTATGTCATAGTGGCCCCATTTCCATGCCAGACGATGCATCGTACGTACTAAAGAAAACCAAAAATTGTCATGGCTTCTATGGCGCATCATCAATGGAGCGATTACCAACTGAGCTTGCACTGGTCAAGCAAACTGAAGCCTTTAAGGCTATTTCATTTACCTGAAACAATGTGAAAGCAACACTAATCTGCCTCGAAGGGCGTCATAAAGACCAATTGAAAATTTTCAGGATGAGGTGAGAAGACTACAATCCCGGCGGATATACTACGCTCTTGATCAGATCGGGGTCTTCGTCAGCCTGCAGCTTGAACGCATCCGGCGTACCGCCAAGATCGAAATGATGCGACACCAATGCATCGACGTCGACTTTCCCTTGCGCAACCAGATCAATGGCGCGTGGATAGACATTGCCCATACGTCTGGAGAACTTGAGTGTTAATCCACGTCGGCGCACTTCGGATGCACGGATATCGGTATAAATATCGCCATCGGGAATTCCTACCAAAACAAGACGCCCACCAATTCTACTGGTTTTGATTGCATGAGATAATCCATCGGGTGAGTTGGTCGACTCGATAACCAGTTGACAGCCAAGTCCGCCGGTATGATCGAGAACAGATTGTGGAGAGTCACCCACATGCTGTGCGCCCATTTTTTTTGCCAGTGCTGTACGATGTGGCTGTGGGTCTATTGCAATGATTTTCCCGACGCCGCTGAGCTTTAGCAGTTGAAGGATGCCAAGACCGATAGGACCACACCCTACCAACGATACCGATTCCAATAATCGTGGCTTGGCCAGATCAACAGCATGAACGCAGACGCCCAACGGTTCCAGCATGGCACCCTGGTCTGGCGTCATGCCGTCGGGCATCATGAAAAGACTTTCATGTGGCACCACAATCTGATGGGCCAATGCGCCGTTGTAAGGGGGTGCTCCTAAAAACACAACGTTTGGACACAGATTGTGATATCCCTGATTGCACCACTCACAACGATGACAAGCCGTGGCCGGGTCAACAGCCACTAGCTGCCCACGTTCAAGACCCAGCTCTTCGACATCGCTGCAAAGACGACCACAGAATTCATGTCCGGGAACAAATGGATGCTGAATGACAGCACTGCCTATACCCCCATCCTTGTAATAATGAAGATCACTGCCACAAATACCTACAGCAAGCACGTCTACCAGAACCGAGCCTTCCGGTGCTGTAGGTATCGAGATATCTCCCACGCGGACATCGCGTATCCCGTGAATGTAGGCGGCCATATTCATTTGCTTGTTTTCCACGATATATTGAAGTGACAGGTATCCTTACTAGAGCCAATCATCTAAACAGCAGAAAACCCGCCATCGAGTAGCAGGGTTTCTCCATTTACCAACGCCGAAGCATCCGAAGCCAGATACAGTGCCATATCAGCTACTTCTACCTGCTCACCGAAACGCCCTGAAGGTGTCTTTGCCAGCATTGGTGCACTCTTTTCCTGTGCACCCCAGATCTTACGACCCATGTCGGTAAGAATCACCGTTGGACAAATGGCGTTAACCTGAACATTGAAACGTGCCCATTCGCTCATCAGACCTCGAGTCATTGAATTCATTGCCGCCTTGGACGATGAATACGCCGTGTGATCTTCCAGGCCAATAACGCCAGCTTGCGACGAGATATTAACTATTTTCCCCCAGCGTCGATCAATCATTCCCGGTGCAAGTAGTTGAGCTAACTGAAAAGGAGCTCTTACATTAATGGCCATCGTTGTATCCCAGTCTGCAAGCGAGGCCTCAAGAGCAGGAGCAATCAATGCCACCCCTGCATTATTAACCAAAATATCCACCTTGGTGTGTTCAAGCAACCCGGTACAAAGCGTTTCTATAGCAATAGGGTCAGACAGATCACACGGTTGAACCTGGCATTGACGACCTGCTTCGCGCACCTCTGAAGCCACCTTCTCAAGCTCCTCTGTGTCTCGCGCAACGGCAACAATATCCGCCCCGGCATCGGCGAAAACCCTGCAAATTTCTGCGCCGACACCTCGTGAGGCACCGGTCACCAATGCAGTCCTGCCCGTTAAAGAAAAACGATCAACCCAATGACTCATACGTCCTCCAAAACCTGTGTTAGATGTTCTTGGATACGGTAAATTCTGAAAACCCGCCTGATAACAAATAATCAGCTTATGCAGATAGCCTGGTCATTGGCATCAAACAGATGCTGACGATTTTGTGGTAATTCCAGCCCGATGGTGTCTCCCGATCGAATGCTGTCCTCACCATCTGTCTTTATGACAAAATCGGTGGACGACACCTCATGACGTGCGTAGATGTACGCTTCCCCGCCCAAGGTCTCCTTTACGCGAACCACCGAATTGACCAGACTGTAATCGGGTGCCTTGATCACGATGTGTTCCGGACGAACACCCAACGTCGTTACAGATTGGCCGGAAGCGTGATCACGCAGCCTTGCGTCGCCAAGATACAAACCGGAATCACGCGCATCAACGGACATGAAATTCATACCGGGTGAGCCGATGAAATCTGCAACGAAACGTGTTTTAGGATGATGGTAGAGCTCCATGGGTGGTCCCATTTGTTCAACGACACCCTGGTTTAGTACAACAATCTTATCAGCCATAGTCATAGCCTCAACCTGATCGTGAGTGACGTAGATCATGGTTGATCCCAGTTCCTTATGCAGGGCTTCCAATTCAATGCGCATCTGAATCCGCAATTTTGCATCCAGATTGGACAATGGCTCATCGAACAAAAATACTTTGGGATCTTTAACAATCGCCCGCCCGATAGCAACACGCTGCCGTTGCCCGCCGGAAAGCTGACCGGGCTTTCGCGACATGTAATCTTCCAGTTGTAATACACAGGCAGCTTCTGCCACACGTTTTTTCCTTTCACTCACAGCAACGCCATTAACCTTCATACCAAATTCCATATTGGCCTGAACACTCATATGCGGGTACAAGGCATAGGACTGAAACACCATGGCGACATCCCTTTCCGAGGGGGCCGTTGACGACACATCCATACCATCAATCTCAATGCTGCCGCCACTGATGGACTCGAGTCCTGCAATGGAGCGCAGAAGCGTTGACTTGCCACAACCCGACGGTCCTACAAACACGGCGAATTCGCCATGCGCAATATCCAGCGACACTTGCGACAGAGCGTCAGTATTGCCGAATCTCTTATCCACGCTTTTCAGCGATACATTAGCCAAAGAACCTGCTCCGATTTTCGCCCGACCACAAATTTGCGATTGACTTTAGTCGTAATTTACATAAGTATCGTGAACGATACAATAGTATCTGCCACATATTTCTCAGGAATCGGAGGTTTTCAATGAGTTTTACAACACGGCTACGCACCACCGCTGTCGCGGGAGCTAGCGCTCTGGCAAGCGTTGGTACTGCCAGCGCATGGACTCTGGAAGAGGCAGCAAAACCCTATGCAGGAACAACGATCGACGTTGTATTCCTGCTCCGGCCCGGCTACGAAGCTGCCGAGGCCATGTTGCCAGAGTTTGAGCAAGCTACAGGCATCGACGTCAACATCATCAAACATCCTTACGAAAATGCACTGGGTGAACAAGTGCGTGATTTCGTGGCTGATGGAGACCTCGATATTGCTTTGATTGATCTGGTATGGATGGGTAACTTTGCAGAAAATGAATGGATAGAGCCAATCAGTAAATTTACCTCGAACCCCGACATCACCGATCCGGAACTGGATATTGATGATTTTTTCCCACTCGTGCTCAATGCCTTCGGTGGCTGGAATGACATCGTGTACGGCTTGCCGTTTGACAACTATTCAGGCCTGCTGTTCTACAACTCCTGCATGCTTGAGGATGCAGGCTTTGACGGTCCACCTGAAACCTGGAGTGAGCTTAAGGATACTTATGGCCCGGCGCTGACAAAAGATGGCAAGTATGCTTTTGCTCTGCAATCAAAGCGTAACGAGACACAATCGGCGGATAGCTTTGCCAGGATGTTATGGCCGTTCGGTGGCTCGTTTCTGGACGAGGAGTTCCGATCAAATCTGCTCTCAGAAGAAAGTCAGGCAGGCTTGCAATTCCGTCAGGATCTAATGCAGTACATGCCGGAAGGCATTGTGGCTTACGATCATGCCGAGGTCATCAACGGTCTGGCACAAGGTGATGTTGCGATGGTAACCGAGTGGTCGGCCTTCTACTCCAGTCTGAAGAATCCCGATACGTCGAAGGTTGCCGATTGTCTTAAAATCGCTCCTGAGCCCACAGGCCCTGCTGGCAGAAAACCTGCACTAGGCGGATTTTCTATGGCAGTTGCATCTCAGGCCGATGAAAACGAGCAGGCAGCAAGCTGGCTTTTTATACAATGGATAACGTCCAAGGCCAATGCGTTGGAATACCTGGAAAGAGGTGGCGTTCCCGCTCGCCAGTCAGTGTATGCCACTGAAGGTATCGCCGAGAAGTTTGACTTCGTGCCAGCACTGGTAGAGAGCTGGCAGGATGGCGTTCCTGAGTTTCGACCTCGATTTGCTGAATGGCCAGAAATCACCGAGATTGTTCAGGAATGGGGTACCCGCATGATGCTTGGAGAGGTCAGCACTGAAGAAGGTGCTCAGGAGTTGGGTACGCGTATGGAAGCTGTGCTGGACAAAGCAGGCTACTACGACGGTTCAAAACCGCTTGCACAATAAGTCGAGAGGCAATTTTCAGTTTTAATACAGTATCAATCGTACTGATACCTCTCTTTCGTCAGCACCCGGAGTGCTCAATATTCGGGTGTTGACGCATATTTCGTGCTCAGGTGTTGCACAAGGCACCATGGTCACGAACATCCATCTGACTTAACAGGCGCTCATGTCAGCAACTACACGTCGTCCGACCATAATTGCGTTTCTCGGTCCATCAGTGCTGACGCTGATTATTATTGGCATCGGACCGTTGCTCTATGCGGTCTGGACCTCACTGCATTACTTCAATCTGACCAAGCTCAAACAGGTCGAGTTTATCGGCGTGGAGAATTATGCAACCGTTCTGAGCGACTCTGCATTCTGGGACGCCATGGGCAGAACATTTTTGCTATTGGGTATTTCGCTGCCCATTCAAATTGCGCTGGGTCTTTGCATTGCCTTGCTGTTGCACCAACCCGGCCTGACTTTTCTGAAAACGATAACGCGGCTGTCACTGGTATTACCCATGGCGACTACCTATGCTGTGGTGGGATTGCTTGGGCAGGTTATGTTCAATCTTAACTATGGCGTAGTCAACCAGCTGTTCGGCTTTCTCGGTTTTGACCCAATCAACTGGTTAGGCGATACGACCAACGCATTTATCACCATCATATTCTGGGATATCTGGCAATGGACGCCGTTTGTCACACTGGTACTGCTTGCCGGACTTACCACCGTACCTTCAGAAATAGAAGAGGCAGCAAAGCTTGAGACCAAACGCTGGACAACCATCCTGCGCTACATTCAACTTCCCTATCTTCTGCCGGCACTCACGGCCGTTCTCATTCTGCGCACCGCCGATACGCTTAAGTTGTTTGATATGGTATTCACCTTGACGCGCGGCGGGCCAGGTGCATCTACGGAGTTGATTTCATTATTGATTCAACGCGTTGGGTTCCGTGCATTCGATCAAGGGCTCGCATCCGCCCAGGCCATCATCCTGCTACTTGTCACTATCGTTCTAAGCCAGTTATATATTCGATTGCTCTACAAGGAGGTGCGCTGATGTCCACTGCCAATCAAGCGGGAGCCAGTCATAGAATCGGCGTTCAATTGCTGCTATTGCTGCTGATTATTCTATTCTGCGTATTCCCGTTCTACTGGATGGTCACCACCAGTCTTAAAACACAGGTGCTCGCGCTTGAGTCGCCACCTGTGTGGGTATTTGAGCCGACATTTGCCAACTACACCGAAGTACTTGGCAAGGATGGTGTGGGCAAAACACTCATCAATTCTCTGATTGTGGCAGTCAGCACCACAGTGCTTGCCGTATTGCTGGGCTGTCCGGCCGCCTATGCATTAGCCAGATTCGAGTTCCGTGGAAAGAAAGACCTCTGGTTCTGGTTCATTACCAATCGCATGGTGTCGCCCATCGTGCTGGCCCTGCCGTTCTTTCTTATCGTAAGACAGATTGGGCTGCTTGATACCCATCTCGTCCTCATCCTCATCTACCTGACATTCAACCTTCCTATCGTGATCTGGATCTGTACTGATCAATTCAGGGCGGTGCCGTTCGACCTGAATGAAGCAGCGATGCTTGAAGGAGCGTCACAATGGCGGATATTTCGTTCCATCTGTCTGCCGCTGGCTATGCCAAGTGTGGCAGTAAGCGCTATTTTTTCGTTCATTTTTTCCTGGAACGAACTCATGTACGCACTTGTTCTCACACGGAACGAGGCAAAAACAGCACCCGCTATGGCCGTCAGCTTCATGGAGGGATACAATCTACCCTATGGCAAGATCATGGCCACCTCCACCCTCATTGTCATCCCCGTTGTTGTATTCGCTCTGATTGCTTCAAAACATCTGGTGCGTGGTCTGACGATGGGCGCTGTCAAATGAAACAACTCCGGACATACCGTTGTCTGATATCACCCCAAACCCTGCCCGCGATGATGAGCGATTACTCGTTCGTATAGCCTGGGCCTGCGAAATTGAAGGACTGACACAGGCTGACGCTGCTGAACGTTTTGGCATCACTCGATTGCGTGTCAACAAAGCGCTGGCTGAGGCCCGCAGTAAAGGCATTGTGCGCGTCTATATCGACTCTGCCTATGCCCCCTGTGCACAGGCAGAGAGTGACCTGAAAAAAAAATATGCTCTAGACGATGCACACGTTGCACCCGTATTTGATCCTGTCAGTGATGTTAAAAACCTTATTGGCAGCTACCTGGGGCAATACTTGTCTACGCTGCTGACAGATACAGGTATACAGACCTTTGGAATTGCCTGGGGTAGCACCCTGAATATTGCCATGCAATATCTACGACCCATGAATAGACCCGATCTGGAAATCATGTCTGTGATGGGTTGCGTATCACGTGCTTCAGACATCAATATCATAGAAAGCGTTCGAGTACTGGCCAACCTGTGTCATGCCCAAAAACGCTACTTTACAGCGCCATTATACGCTGACAGCACAAAAAGCCGTAACACCATACTCAAGCAAACCGTGTTCCACGAAATGCTCGAACGCATCCGCGTCGTTGATGCTCTTGCCATGACTGTCGGTGATGCATCCGGACTATCCAGTATGATCCGGGATGGCCTGCCCCGCTCGGTGACAGTCAAAGAGCTGATAAAGGCAGGTGCCGTCGGTGATGTTCTGGGGTATTACATTGATGAGCAGGGACGCCGTATAAAGCATGATATCAACGGCTGTGTTGTCGGTATGGAGCTTGAGGATCTGCAACACATCCCGAATGTCATTTTAGCCGCAGGTGGCAAGCATAAGGAAAAAATAATTAATGCGCTGCTCAAGCGCCGCGTTGTCAACACGCTGGTTACAGACCAGATCACAGCTAACGCCCTACTCAAGCAACGTTAGTCAGCATCAGGACCAGCACTTTACCTTCCCACATGAATTGAACCCTGGTGTTGCAGGATTGGCGCTACCACATGCACTGCCAAGGTCCGGGCAGTTGCCTGGCCTAGTCGGTCAATGCCAACCCGGTTTTTCTCTATCAAACAATTGCACCTTGCCAGATGCTGCCAAGGCGACGGATCGCGTTGCGACTATCCGAATCGCCTCGCCATCAGAGTCTGTTTCAGACTCAAATACTGCTGAACCACCCGCGCACATGGTATTGCCATTTGCGGGGCACGTGTTCAGCTTCGCACAACTTCAAGTCGTGATCGAAGAGCTAACTGGTATCGCAATTAAAGCGAGTTCATTGCCTTGGCCGATTTTTAAGCTGTTGGGTTTAGCGTAGCCCATGATGCGAGACATCACGTCCATGCGCTATCTATGGAATCACGATATACAAATGGATGTAAGAGCGCTAACTAAACTGCTGGGTGGTGCACCAGAACATACGCCTCTGGCACAGGCGGTTCGTGCAACAGTGCCGGGTTTAGCAGATAGTGCTACAGACTTAGTGAAGAGCACATAGCTGGCTAACATCCCATCCAGCCGCCATAAACGCTGACGATGGTTCTATGCAGATAACGGGCAGCGGTCGATGCAAGAAACACGACGGGTCCTATGAGATCATGCGGCTCGCCCCAGCGATCCGCATGTAATGTTCGAGCGGCCATCCCGCCGCCGAACAGTCGGTACTGAGAAAGCCTAACGCCGCTTAGTGCTCGTAAGGTAAAAACCCACCACCGCTATGCGATGAAAATAAATTCAGCTAAACCCTGGTGTTTATTGAAGTCATAATTTTCAGTGAATTGTCTTGGCTTTAAGATCGGTGGACGAGATTCTATGCCGTCATACATCTGTTAATCGAAGATATGGTCGAATCTCATTCCAACCTTGAGGAAAGATGTCTTTAGCCTCCTTATCGAGTATTGACGGTGGAATGATGACCTGGTCACCAGGGCGCCAGTCAGCTGGTAGCGCTACCCGTTTGGCATCACTGATCTGTAGAGCATCGATGACGCGCAGAATTTCGTCAAAATTTCGCCCTACGCTCATGGGATAGGTCATGGTTAAACGTACCTTCTTGTCTGGGTCGATGATAAAGACAGAGCGCACCGCTGCAGTTTCGCTCTCTGAAGGATGAATCATTTCGTAGAGTTTGGCAATTGCAAGATCAGGATCTGCGACGATGGGAAAGGTTAACACCGTATTCTGCGTATCGTTAACGTCATCAATCCAGTTGAGATGTTCCTCTACTGTGTCGGTCGATAGGCCGAGAGGCTTGCAATTTCGTTTTTCAAATTCCTTGATCAATTGCGATGTACGGCCCATCTCTGTTGTGCATACGGGTGTGTAATCGGCAGGATGGCTAAAGAAAAATACCCAGGATCCCTTCATCCAGTCATGAAACTGAATAGGGCCTGTAGTGGTGTCAAGGCTAAAATCTGGCGCGATGTCTCCAATTCTTATGCTCATAGGTAGTGCTCCTTTGTATGTTGTTTAACGTAAAATAATTTTAAAGGCGCTCACCAGTAAGTATCAGCGAGCAACATTGATGAATGCACAGGATTAACCTTAATGAATAATAGATAAGTGGTCAGTGACAAACTCACTGTGCTTGCTGTATATGTTCGACTCAGATAACTAGTGGTTAAACTTTTAAAGTGCCCAACGAATCAGGTAGGCAAGCAACAATACAGTTCCGACTCCTGCGAGCCAAAGCCCGACAAACCATAGTATTCGCCATGCAGTCGCGCTGAGCACTTAGTGATAACCTTCAGCCGGATTAACCTTGCCGCGGAACACCCAGTAAGCATACGCGGTATAGATCAAGATAATAGGCACAAGCACGACAGTGCCCACGAGTACGAATCGCAAACTTTCATCAGGTGCAGCCACGTCCCATATCGTCAACGAGGGTGGCACCAGATACGGGAAGAAGCTGATGGCGATGCCCACAAAACACAACAGGAATAATAATAATGAATAGATAAACGGGCTATTGTCTCGCTGCTTATTCAAGCCCGCGAACAGGCCTCGTGCAACTATCACTACCAGTATTGGCATGATCACGCTGATCATTGAGCTTGGCCAGGCAAACCAGCGCTGAAAATAGACGGCATCCTGAAATGGCGTAAGCAGGCTCACTACTGCCATAAGTATCAAGGTGCCAATAGCCGTAATCCAGGCATAACGCCTCATGTGTGTCTGGATTTCACCATCGGTTTTCATAATCAACCACGTAGATCCCAGTAATGCGTACCCGATGACGACAGCGACACCGACGATCAGACTGAACGGCGTTAGCCAGTCCCACCAACCTCCGCTATAGGCTCGGTCAGTGATCTCAATGCCCTGAACCAATGCACCGAGCGTTATCCCTTGCATGATGGCAGCAACGGTCGAGCCTCCGGTAAACGCTATATCCCAAACTCCTTGCCAGCGAACGGTGCGCCATCGATACTCAAAGGCAACGCCTCTGAACACCAGAGCCAGTAGCATCAGCGTGATTGGCATGTAGAGGGCGGGAAGTATCACTGCATAGGCCAGGGGAAATACGGCAAACAAACCACCCCCACCGAGAACCAACCAGGTTTCATTGCCATCCCACACAGGCGCAACAGAGTTCATCATAAGATCCCGATCTGCACTTTGAGAGGCGAACGGAAACAGAATGCCAATGCCCAAATCAAAGCCATCAAGAATCACATACGTCAACACAGCAAAGCTGATGATGCCTGCCCAGATAAGGGCCAAATCCAATTCCATGGGTATGCTCCCTATCGGCTCGAACTTAAAATATCGGGATTGACCTGCGGCGCTGGCGTCAGCCCTGCAGTGCGTATCGGTCCATCATGCAGACCCAGATTCAGTGTGCCTGGTGCTTTACTCATCATTCTGAGCAGGTAGAACGTGCCTGCACCGAAAACAAAGAAGTAGACAATAATGAATGCTATCAAGGAGGTTGCTACGGCTGGGGCGGCAACCGGTGCCAGTGAGTCACTGGTTCGCAACAGACCGTATACGGTATAAGGTTGTCTACCCACTTCTGTAGTGATCCAGCCAGCGAGCACAGCAACGAAACCTGCTGGCCCCATAAGCACAGAGGTACGATGCAACCAGCGGTCTTCATACAAGGATTGCTTCCAGCGTCGCCACAAGGCCCAAAGTCCCACAGCGAGCATGGCGAAACCGATGCCGATCATGATGCGAAAGCTAAAGAATACGATTGCCACCGGTGGCTCCAGATCGTCGGGAACCGTATCCAGTCCATCCAGCGGTGCATTCAAATCATGCTTGAGTATCAGGCTGGATAGTTTGGGAATCTGCAGCGCATAGTCGATTCGCTTTTCCTCTGTATTGGGAATGCCAAAGAGGATGAGGGGCGCGCCTTTTTCATAACTGTCGTAATGGCCCTCCATTGCCATGATCTTGACCGGCTGATGCTCCAATGTATTCAGACCGTGAAAGTCGCCAGCTAAAATTTGAACAGGCGTGACGACGATGGCCATCCACATAGCCATGGAGAACATTCGACGCGAGGGCAGGTGGGTGCTGTCGTTTAGCAAGTGCCAACCGGCAACGCCTGCAACGACAAAAGCTGTGGTCAGGTAGGCTGCGAGCACCATGTGCACCAGGCGGTAGGGAAATGAGGGGTTGAAGACAATTTGCCACCAATCGGTTGGTACAAATTGACCTACCGTATTGATGTCGTACCCAACGGGTGTCTGCATCCACGAGTTGACTGACAGAATCCATGTCGCCGACACCAAGGTTCCGAAAGCGACCATAGCTGTTGCCAGCATATGAAGCGTCGGGCCGACTCGCTCACGTCCAAAGAGCATGATGCCGAGAAAGCCCGCCTCGAGAAAAAATGCGGATAGTACCTCATACGCCATCAAGGGCCCGAGAATCGGTCCTGTCTTGTCAGCGAACACGCTCCAGTTAGTGCCGAATTGGTAGGACATGACAATGCCCGAGACCACACCCATGGCAAACGCTACGGCAAAGATCTTCTTCCAATACTCAAACAGAGTGAGATACGTTTGATCCTGAGTCTTCAGCCATAAGCCGTTAAGTACCGCCAGGTAACTGGCCAGGCCGATGGAAAACGCCGGGAAGATAATGTGAAACGAGACCGTGAAGGCAAATTGAGCTCTTGCAAGTGTCTCGGCGGACAGGGAATCGATGTCGACAGCCTCTTATATCTATATTTTTCGTGCATCTTTACGTAATCATCGTAGCATAGTTATGTTTTACCAAAAGCCAGAGAAAGGTCGTGAGATTGTGTTTTATCGAGTAGGTGCTGGTGAAAGTTGATTCACGACCTCCGTCTGCATTCCAGCCCTCAGATGCTTTAAAAAGCGTAGCGTGTATTATGTATCGAGTCAGACAATCATATCTCCACTCACTCTCTTCTTTCACAAAAAATAAAGGGTAAATCCATGCCAGAAATAGCAGGATTTCCATCATATCGACCAACGCGGATCGCTGCAGGCAAGGCTATTCAACAGGGCGCGAGCAGGATCGTGAAATCGAGATTCATGCCGATGCGCGTACACCAGCATAATTGTATCGACCGCCTTCGTCGATTCTCTGACTCGTCATAGATATCACTGCGCAGATCCTGCCAGCTAAGCGACTCGAGTAGATGGTCAGTATTCAAGAGAAAGACACACCATGACCGACTTTCTGCTTTTAGCTTTCATCTTTCTTGTTGCTGGCGTGATCGCTGTACCGATTGCGACGCGGCTGGGGCTGGGATCGGTTTTGGGATACCTGATCGCAGGCATCCTCATAAGCCCCATTTTGGCGCTGTTGCAGGTGGACGTCATCTCGATCCAGCACTTTGCCGAATTCGGTGTCGTGATGATGCTCTTCCTGGTTGGGCTTGAGTTAGAACCAAAGCTTCTGTGGTTAATGCGAGCGAAGTTACTTGGACTTGGCGGTGGGCAAGTCGGCTTGACGACGGCCGCAGTGATGGCTGTGGCGATGGCACTTGGCATCGTCTGGTCCGTTGCTCTGGCGATCGGTCTTGTCATGGCACTGTCGTCCACTGCGATCGTTCTGCAGACCTTGGGTGAAAAAGGTCTTATGAAAAGCGATGGCGGCCAATCCAGCTTTTCGGTTCTCCTGTTTCAGGACATCGCTGTTATTCCGATGTTGGCGCTGATCCCCTTGCTTGCGCTCCCCGAGTTAACTGAAGCGCTGTCTCATAGTGGTGGCGAAGGCGATCACGGCGCAGCATCTTTGAGCCTTGTTGATGGCCTGCCCAGTTGGGGCGTAGCACTGGTCACACTTGGTTCGATTGCGGCCGTTGTTGGGGCAGGGTCGTATTTGACGGGCCCGGTTTTTCGGTTCATCGCAGCCGCCCGATTGCGGGAACTGTTCGTCGCAACAGCATTGATGATGGTCATTGGGATTGCATTGCTGATGACGCTTGTCGGGCTTTCACCTGCGTTGGGAACATTTCTTGCCGGTGTGGTGCTTGCCAACAGTGAATACCGCCATGAATTAGAAAGCGATATTGACCCATTCAAAGGGCTGCTTTTAGGTCTCTTCTTCATGACCGTCGGGGCAGGAATCAACTTTGGCCTGCTGCTCGACAATCCGGGAATAATCGTCGGCCTGACACTGGGCCTGATAGCGATAAAGGTTATCGTGTTGTACCTGCTGGCAGTCGTGTTCAAGATTGGCGGTGCCGATAGATGGTTGTTTGCGCTTGGACTTGCACAAGCTGGTGAATTTGGATTTGTATTGTTGTCTTTCACTGTCGCCAACGGCGTTATCCCAAGTGACCTCGTAGATCGGCTTTTGCTGATCGTTGCTTTATCAATGCTTCTGACACCTGCGCTGTTCATTCTCTATGAGCGTGCTATCTCGCCTCGCTTTACAGGACCTGGTGATCGGGGAATGGATGAAATAGACGAACGATGCGAGATCATCATCGCAGGCCATGGGCGTGTGGGCGGAATCGTTAGCCGCCTATTGCGCGCCAGCGGTCTATCACCAACCGTGATCGACTTTTCGTCCAGGCAACTTGAGTTCCTGAAAGCCTTTGATGTCCATGCCTACTACGGTGATGCCACACGCCCCGACTTGCTCAACGCGGCTGGTATGGATGAGGCTAAGCTCTTTGTGATTGCTATCGACGACAAAGTTCAAATCACAGAATTGGCCAGATATGTCCACCTCAACTACCCTGAAGTGCATATCGTCGCGCGCGCCGTGGATCGTAGCCACGTTCACGACCTGTGGCACGCAGGCTGCCGCGACATTATCCGTGAGACCTATGATAGCTCCTTGCGGATGGGACGCTCCACGTTTGAGGCCTTGGGTTACTCACGCGATCAGGCCAACCGCATGGTTCAGCTCTTTACCGATTCGGACCGCAAAAGCATGCTCATTGCCGCAGAGCACTATGATCCGGCGGTACCAATCCAGGAAAACGAAGCTTATATGGACAATTTCCGTGACGTGCGCGCAGAGTGGGAGGCTGATCTGATGTCTCGATTGCGCGCTATTATGGTCGAACCAAAAACATGACTCAAGCGAATGAACAGGCTAAATCTCTGTCGGGCAACCTGACCATGCAGATTGTTTCGATGTCTTTGACGTCAGCGATTGGCTTCTTGGCGCTGTTCATCGTGGATCTGGTCGACATGTTGCATTCGGCTAAATGCGGCCGTAGGAAATGTGGAATTTAATGTGAGTACTTCGGACAACTTGTCAAAACAGTTAAAAAACATCGGGCCAAAACTTGCGGCGAAGATGATTGAGGCAGGAATCGATACACCAGAGAAACTTCGAATGCTTGGAGCCAAGAAGGCCTACAGAGCAATGTATGAGAATGGAGACAAGTATGGAGATTTCAACGCAGCGTATCTGTATGCGTTAGAAGGTGCAATTCGGGATTGTGATTGGGACGATATACCATCAACAGTCAAGGAAGATTGCAAGGTGTATGCTCAGAAATTACAAAAAAACAGAAATTGAATCTTTCATCCTCGAATTCCCTTTCAATTAATAGCTTATCGGTAGTCGTTCGCTGAGCTGACCAGAGATGAATTGATGGTGTGCGAGCATCGAGACATTGCGAGAACCATCCTTACCATTGAGGGCTACCGGCGCCTACTTTTAAGTATGTGGAATTATGGCAACCCGTTTGACAACATGGACGGCTGGGTCGTGTGAACGGCTTCAGTTAAGGCTTGAGCCGTGTGCTGGGAAACTCGCATGCACGGTTCTTAGGAGGGCGGCGGCTGGTAACAGTCGCTGCCTATCCGATCCGTTTGGACTTCAGACCCCTTAGAGAATTTGGACACCAACTGCTGAAGCTGTGAGGCCATCTCTGCAAGCTCACCAGCGGAGTCGTTTACTTCATTAGACGTGTTCTGACTGACTTCTACCTGTTCTGCCACGTTCTGGATAAGCGATGATATTGCGTCACTGCCTGTTGCAGTCTGGCTGATTGCTCGACTTATTTCAGTTGTTACCTGGGATTGCTCATCTATAGCTACAGCTATGGTGGATTGAATTTCATTGATCCGGTTGATGATGCTCCCTATGGATTTTATTGCATCCACTGCTGATTCGGTATTAACTTGAATGTCGTTGATTCTCGATTCAATTTGCACCGTCGCTTTTGCCGTTTCTTTTGCAAGTTCTTTGACTTCGTTTGCTACAACGGCAAAACCCTTACCAGCATCGCCTGCTCTCGCAGCCTCTATAGTTGCGTTCAATGCCAGTAGGTTGGTCTGTTCTGCAATCGAAGTAATGACCTTAATTACGTGGCTGATACCAGTGCTGCTTTCGGAAAGTTTACGAACAGTCAAATCTGTTGTGTTGGCAAGTTGTACAGCATCTGACGCCACGAGTTCGGCTTCCGTTGAATTTTGTGCGATTTCCTTTATTGACGAGCTCAGCTCTTCGGTCGCGCTCATAACACTATCCACGCCGACGTTGACTTCCTGACTTAAAACCGATGCTTCCTGAGCATTTTCAGAATTTGCAGACACGGTATTGTTCATGCCGACGGATAAATCCGTTAGAGTGTCCGACGCCTGCAACAACCTGACGGAATTGCTGCCAATACCATGCATGCTAGATCGCAACTCGGAAAACAAAGAATCCAGTGCTCTCGCCATTTGACCCGCCAAGTCCTCTCCTTGTGTATCCAATGGGTGATAAAGGTTTCCTTGTGCTGCAGCACTAACTGCTCCCAGCAAGCCATCTACACGTTCTTGAAGCGCTTGTGAAGCTTTCTGCTGCTGAAGCGCCTCAGCCTGATCAGCTGCATAGCGAATATTTTCTGCTTCACGAAACTCTTGTTCACGTGCGATATCTTCTTTTTCGCGATTTTGTTGCTCCTGCATGTTCCGCATCTGTTGGTCGCGCAGACGATGCGTTTCAATCAGATTTTTTCTGAAAACGTCGACCGTGCGAGCCATAACGCCTATTTCATCGTTACTCTCTAGAAATGGGACATCAACATCCTCATGGCTATCTGCCAGATCGAGCATAGTCGTTGATAATCGATACAGTGGCTTGGTAAGTAGACGCCCTAGAATAAGGTAGGTAATCAGCAGCAATACCAGCGTGGAGGAAAGCGATACTCCTACTGCAACCATCAATCCGCGTTGTAGTTTTGCCTGCAAGGGTGCAAGATCCCACGCCATCACTACGGATCCCACCACCTGATTTCTAGGCCCAAACACTAATGGACTACTTATTACGGTGAAGTCGGTCAAGCGATCTATCACTACTGTGTCAACCGCCTCGCTTGAATTGGTCGAATACTGCTCGAGATTGAAAGGTGACAACTCTTTGGACTGGTATGATGCTAATGGAGTGCCGTCTGCCAGCCTGACAATTGCACTTGACAAGGTATCACTACTACCCAGTTCCATGGCGCGAGAGCCATACAGCTCTTCTATTGACGCCGACTGCTTGAACTTGGTAGCTGGAGCAAGTTGAGACAACAGCGAATTGGAATTTATACTGATTGACTCATTGGCAGCTTCGGTCAAGACACTGCGCTGCTCGTTCAACAGGATGGTTGTAATGAATGTCAAGCCGATTATCAGGACCAAAGACACTCCCAACATAATCTTGCGACGAAGTGATTTGACTTTCAGTTGATTGTCAGTTGCATGGAGTGTCATTGTCTTCCGGCTTCAGGAGCAGATGCATACATCAAACGCGACTGTCACAACCCTCATGGATTGTGACAGTCCGCTACCACCTAAGGTGTTTACTCCAATAGCTCTGCAATGCTGAGCAACGAAGCAGGTACGGCAAGACCGTATCGATCAACAGCGTCCATGTTGATCATAAGTTTAGGGGTCTGATCTCGCTTAATCGGGTACTTACTCACATCCTTGCCTCCAATTACCACATCGACCAATGAATCTGCCAGCATTCTGCCCAGCTTTCGATCGTCTGCAATCACACCACCGGCTGCACCATTCTTGACGCCTTTTTCGGCATAAGAAAATAATGGCGTCTCCGGTGCATATTCAATCACAGTCGCGGCGTTTTCAAATACCGCTGCCTGGTTGCCCAATATGATGGCGGAATAATTGCCAGTGTTCTTTTGCATTACTTCGATAATGTCATCACGATCTGAAACAAACGCTTGTGCACAAGTGAGTCCAAGTTCATCACACGCCTGTTTTGTGCCTTTCCAATCGATCGCCGATGATGAGTAGTTCGTCTGACTAAGCAACAAGACAGAATCCATATAAGGATGCAACGTCATGAAGCTCTCCAGAACCGGTGTTATCTCAATGTTGTAAGTAACCCCTGTAACCATTACCCCCGGGGTGTTCATGCTTTGAATGGTTCCTAGTTCTACTGGGTGATTTCCTCCTCCAATAAAAGTAGGAATAGTGGGCGGGTTCTCGCCAAGATAAACTGACCCATTTGAACGCAAGACGATCTGAGCCTCTTTGCCACTACTCGCAAATTGCTTTACGACAGAGTCCAATTCGTCTACTGATCCCAGTGCATCATGAATATCCAGTGTTATTTCAGGAGCAATTTCAGCCAGTCGTTCCTGCACACCTTCCAGCACAGTACTGGCCATGCCAGATTGCCCTGCCCAAGCAACACCGACTTCCTGAGCATGTAACGTACTAGCAAACATCAGTGTAAAGGCCATGAGGTTACTGTTAAAAAGTGTTTTTTTCATCAATACGATTTTCCGGAGTTGAAACAGTATGTGTGTACAAGCCAGTAACGCTAATGCGCCTATTAAATATGTCGGTTCGATAACTCACTTGCTTAACCTACTCAGTGTTATAACTATTTCAGGTCTTGATCTGTGTAAGGGCCTGAGGTGAGTAGACCAGCCCAGTCACCCAGGCAGGCCCCTCCTCAGAACCCCTTACCAAGCTCCGATGACTTCGGCACGAGCTTCATCGCCGACTAAATCCATGTAGATGGCAGTAGTTTCGAGGTTGGAATGCCCCAATAGTTTTTGTACAAGGCGCGGATATCGAGTCTGCATGGCCATACGAACACCAAAGCCATGTCGTAAACCTTTTGGTGTTGCATGATCCCCTGAAATGTCCGCTGCCTCCATGACCGCCCAGATGTGCTTGGTGGCTTGTGTTCTCCCCCAAGACCATAACGCCACCGTTTTCAGTTTCCTGGAACACCGTGCTTTGCGAACGCTATGCACCAGTTCAACAGCATCGAGTAGCGTGTCAGGGCAGGGGACGGAACGGTATTTGATCTTGTCGCGCTGTTTCAGGGTACGGAAGGTAATCGACTTGTCCGACAGATCAACGCGCTCGGGCGTCAGCTCCAGAGCCTCAGAAATCCGGCACCCGGTGTAGGCCAGCGTCAGGCAGAAGGTGCGCACCTCGGCGCGCTCGTGGGCGTTGGCTGCTGCCATGAATCTGCCCTGTTCCTCGGCGGTCAGGTATTTGCGTTTTCCTTC
>Ga0115030_1000195_pt1 | contig 23229 bp, 25 predicted proteins | sample SidtaG_4_FD_87174 | JGI IMG/M metagenome (GOLD analysis project Ga0115030, IMG submission 87174) | Marine algal microbial communities from Sidmouth, United Kingdom - Sidmouth_Male1 metaG | ecosystem: Host-associated > Algae > Red algae > Unclassified | place: Sidmouth, United Kingdom | collected... | reverse complement strand
TTTTATTGTATATTTGCAAAGGGTCATACAATGTTGCTGTATGCCCTAATATTTGAACGAACGCAAAAAGGGGTACAGGTTTTAAAGCCTTTACCCTTTTTTTTATTCTCTAATATTATTAATAATTGTTTTAAACGTATTTTAAAGGGTTTATTATATTTTGGTATACAATATACAGACTCTTATAGTTCTAAGCCTTTAAACACCCTTTAAAATAGTTATTGTGTAGATTTATGCACGTTTTAAAAAATGCATTACGTTTCTTAAATCTGTGGTATGGTAATTTACAAAAACGTATGTAGTCAGTACATTTTTTCTTATCTCGCACAAAATCAAGTGTTTACGGCTGTTTATATCTCCTACGTATATGTTTTTGTACTTTGTTGAGAATAAACCTGTTAAGCAAGGCGAAACCCATTTTTTGCCATTGTGAACTTTTACCCACAATAAGGGTCTCGACTTGGCACAATTTCGATTGATTGAAATATTTATCTTCTTAGATAGTAATTTAATCGGCTCTTTTGGATATACTATATCAAAGTGCCTTACTTCAACGTACTTGCCTATGTTTATTTCTTGATAGGTGTGTATTACTGGTGTTGGTGCTGGTGTTCTGTTTGTCGCTTGTCTCATAATTCAGTTATTTAATTATGTTTAACAAATTGCCCCATAATTTCAGAACGCTTATAAAAGACCCTATTACCCAACAAATACGGAGTTAATTTTTTTTTGACCCTCCAATTATGCAAAGTTGATGCGTTTACTTGTAACAACTCGCATACCTGCTTTCTTGTTAAAATTTCTTCGGGTTCTTTGATTTCTTTTTTAAAATCTTGTAACTCTTTTTTTACACCCTCTAAAATAGTGTCTCTAAAGTCTTCAGCCGTTAGGTTAATTAATTGAAATGATTTCATCTCCATTTGTTAAAATTTAAATAATTAAAATTTTGACAAAACCCCCTACGTTAGTGCTAAATTATTTTAACTTTGTATGTCCTACGATACTAGTTAAAAGGCATTAGATTTACTTCGGTAATGATTTTGTCTTTTTTTTGTGCCTTTGCACTTCTTCAAATATAAAGCGATTGTTTTTTCCCTATCGTTTTTTCCTTATTTTTTTTACTCTTTGTTTTTTTTTGAAAATTATTACATTTTTTTAGTGAGTTATATTATTGATTATCAATATTTTAAACTGCTTTTTATCCTTTGATTTTTCCCTATACTTTGACTCATTTTTAGGAGTTATCAACAAAAAACACCTATTTAGTACCTCCAAATTAGGCTTGTAGACGTCATTTTTAGAACATCTAAGCGATTATTTTATCTGTTTTGACGTTTTGGGTTGTTTGTAGTTTGTTTGTGTGTGTAGGTATTACTATAGCACTACCTACGGCGGTGTGTTGTTTGGTGTGTTGTTTGGTGTGTTGTTTGGTGTGTTGTTTGGTGTGTTGTCGGTGTGTTGTTTGGTGTGTTGCACCCTTGTTGTATCTACGTTTATAGGTGTGTTGTTTGGTGTGTTGTTTGGTGTGTTGTTTGGTGTGTTGGCTAGTGAACATAAAAAAACACCCTACAAATTAATTATAGAGTGTTTTTTTTGGTGTTGTGCATCTGTTTTTACTTTGCTTAGAATAAGCCTAAACTCATATGTGAGTTTTGGCGTTATGCTTTTTTTATAGACTCGAATACAACTATGCTAAGAATTACTAAATACAGACAAAACTCTGTTTATTGTTTCTTTAACAGTATTTGCAATTAAATCAATAAATATTTTTTTATCTCCTTGCACCTGTGCAGTCTCTAAAGCATTGTAATAACTTAAACGGCTTTCGCTATCTCCTTTTAAAATTGCAATAGGATAGCCATTTTGTAGTAGTATTAAATTCATCAACAACCTTGACGTCCTACCATTGCCATCAACAAAGGGGTGTATTGTAACTAATCTTATGTGCATCTCCGCAGATAGTTCTACGGGGTGTAATTTGTTTTTATTTTCGTTATACCATAAAAATAAATCTTTCATCTGTTGAGGTATCAAAAGCGGTTGGGGTGGTATATGCTTTGCCCCACTTATAAGAACCTGCACACTCCTATAAACTCCTGCATTCGGTTTATCTATGCCCTGCAAAATCAAACTATGTATTTGTAATAAATCCCTTTCGCTAATATTGTTTTTGTCTTTGGCTAGTTCCTTAATGTAGTCAATTGCTTGAGTGTGGTTAATGGCTTCTAAATGTTCGTTTAGTGTTTTGCCCCCTACTGTAATGCCTTTTTCTATTACTAAAGCCGTTTCCTGTAGTGTTAGTGTGTTACCCTCTATTTTGTTGCTTTCGTATGTGTATTCTATTTCTAAAGCCTTTGCTACTTTTGGGTGTTCTGTTTTTCTATATTCGTTTAAACGATTTTTTAAGATGTTTATTTCTTGATAGGTGTGCATTGTGTTTCTGTTTTTACTTTGCTTTATAGGCTCTAAATTAACTAGGTTATGAATTAGATACTTTTTTTACTACTTCTAGTTTTGGGCGTTCCTTTTGTTGTTCTTCTGTTTTTTGCAGTTGGTTGTATTCTTGTCGCATTTTTTTTACTTGTGATAGTTTTCTGCTTCTATCTTGGTTAACGTAAATATTTACAGTTTCTTCTTTACTATGTCCTGTAATGTGTTTTACTTGCGAACCAAATAATTGATAGTAGTGAGTTGTTGCTGTTTTTCTTAACGTGTGCGAGGTTATTAATTGCCATTTAGGAAAAACCCCCTCTTTTTTACGTTTACGCTTTACGCCGTTTATTTCTACAACTTGTGTAATTGCTCCATCTGTAGGCTTGTTTATCTCAGCATCTTTACAAATTTCTTTTAGATACTCATTAAAACGCTGTTCAGATAATGGAGTAGGAAAACCATCTTTTATTATTTCTTCAATAACTTCATCAATGGGTATTACTATTTCTTTTGTGTTTTGTGATTTCTTTTGAGTAAACACAAAACACTTTGTTAGTTCTCCATCTAAATCTGGATGATATTTTATATTGTCCTCTGTTAAAGGAAGTAAATCGCTTACCCTTTGTGCCATTTGCAACCCTAATAAAAACCATTTACGAGCATTTAAAAGCCTTTTGTTTGTTATTTCAAGGGTTGCTATACTTTGTATCTCGTCCTTTTCTAATACAATAGGCTTCGGGTTTCTGCGTTTAATTCTTTTAATGTAGTCTAACTCTTGCGATACAGGTATTTTATACCTTCTCGCGTGTCTACCAATAGCGATTAAATCATCAGAATATTTTTTAGCGGTATTATGACTGTAACCCTCTTTGCTTATTAGCCAATGTATAAAGTTGTCATAAAAAAATTGATCTATTTCAACAATTTTAAAAACATGGTTCTTTTGATATTTTTTAAAAACATTAAGCAAAGTATTTAATTGTTTAATTCTATTTTTAGATAAACCTTTTTCGCCTATACTGTTTTCAAATAAATGAGGGTTTTTAATTACAAAGTCTATCCAATACTCAATACTTGCGTTTTGTTCCTTTTCTTCTTTGTTTATAAACTTGTTGTAAACTGTTTGTAGCCATTTCTTAGAAGGCTCTAAACCTTGAATTGAAATATCATTTAAGTTTTCTTGAATATCACTAATAACTGCATCTAAAATGCTTTTAAGTTTTTTTAGTTCAGCATCTGCTCCTTTGGGGCGTTTGGTTTTAGGATTCCATTTTTTACCATCAATGGTTAAACCTGTAGAAATAGTATAGTCATGTGCATTACGACCGCTTTTTAATCGTATATAAATCGTTGAGGTTTCTCCTTTAGTTCTTATAATAGGATTAATAGTTGCCATAAATAAATATTTGAATAAGGTAAATTTAATGTTTTCCCCGCATTATCCCCGCATTATCCCCGCATTTTTAAAACAATATGCAATTACATTAAATCATAAACAACCATAAATCCTTGTTTTTGATTTGTTTATGTGTTTTTTAGTTTTATTAAATTGTGTGAAATAGTGCTTGGCGATTCCCGCCCTAGGTACTTAAACCAACTCATAATTGAGTTGGTTTTTTTTGTTAAAACCTTTAACAAACCTACTAGTACATACTAGTTTTTGTTTATATTTGTTTTTATGAATTTGATTCCTATTAAAAAAGCATTAGGCGTACCCAAGTACAAGCAGATTATAACTTGCCTAGAGAATGCTATAGAGGAGGGACAACTTAAAAAAGGAGACAAATTACCGTCTATAAGTCAAATACAAAATGTTAATAATGTCTCTAGAGATACTGTTTTAACAGCTTTAAACGAATTAAAGACACGAGGAATAATACATTCCGTAGCAGGAAAAGGTTATTATGTTGTACGTGAGCATATAGACGTTGACAAAAAAGTGTTTTTATTATTTGATGAATTAAATGCCTTTAAAGAAGATTTATACAATTCACTTTTAAGTAACTTAGATGAATTTACAGAAGTAGATATATATTTTCACCATTTTAACAATAAAGTTTTTGATAAGTTACTTTTTGAAAGTATAGGGAATTACAGTTGCTACGTAATAATGCCTGCCAATTTAAAAAACACTGAACAAGTGATTGAAAAATTGCCTAAGGAAAAAGTATATATTTTAGACCAAATGCAAGATGAATTAAGAGCTTATTCTGGCATTTACCAAAACTTTGAACAAGATATCTATCAAAACCTAACAAAAACCATTGAGAGTATAAAAAAGTATTCTAAAATAATTTTACTGTTTTCTGAGAAAAATCAACCTTTAGGAATGTTAAAAGGATTTACTTCTTTTTGCGAAAAAAATAAAATAAATTACAAAGTAATTGAACCAGCTAAAAATATAGAGATAACAGAAGGCGAGGTTTATGTAATTCCGAACGATAGAGATTTAATCAGAATTGTAAAAAAAATTAAAGAAAAAGGGTTGGTTCTCTCTCAAAATATTGGTATCATCTCCTATAATGATACCTTGTTAAAAGAAATAGTAGAAGGTGGAATTACCACTATATCTACAGATTTTAATGAAATGGGAAAACGTTTGGCAGGAATGATAAACAACAAAGAACAAGTTCAGATAGAAAATACAAATCAAATAATTTTAAGGAAATCATTATAAAAACACATGAACGTATATACAATAAATAAAACACAAGCAAACGGATTGAGTTACTTAGAGATAAAAAGTCCAAACAGTATGTCAAAAGCCAAAATCTGTTTGGATAGAGGAGCCGCCTTGGAAAGTCTATGTTTAAAGTCAAAAAACATCATAGCAGATTTGGCTCCTTTAGAGTATAAAAATACGTATGCTTCATCTATTCTATTTCCTTTTGCCAATAGAATTAAGGATGGTAAATACATCTATAAAGATCAAGAATTTCAGTTTGATTGTAACGAAGGAAATTTAAACAATGCATTGCATGGCTTGGTGTATAACAAAACGTTTGAATTGGTAGGTACTGATGCTTCTGAACACGGTGCAACCGTTGTGTTAAAATATCATGAAACTGAAAAAGCAGCTGGGTTTCCTTATTTGTATACGCTAACGTTAACATTTACATTAAGAGATGCAGATTTTATGCTAGATATGTCTGTGGAAAATAATGATACTACTGATTTTCCATACACATTAGGGTGGCATCCTTATTTTGTTTGTGAAGATTTATCAAAAAGTAGTTTGAATTTTGACAGTTCTAAAACCGTTCAGTTTGATAATAGAATGATAACCAAAGAAGTTATTTTTGGAGATGTGACAATGCCTTTTGAAATTAAACATCAGAAACTAGATAATTGTTACGCATTAAATAACGGGATCGTAATATTTAACACACCAGCTTACAAAATGACACTAGAATCGTCAGCAGAAGAAAATTATTTTCAAATGTATACACCGCCTGTAGCAAATACAATTGCTTTAGAACCTGTTACAGGTATTTCAGATAGTTTCAATAACAAAATGGGATTGTTAGAATTAAAAGCAGGTACTAAAAACGAGGTGAATTGGAAAATTACTTTAGAATAGTAGATTGATTTTTAAATCAAAAGAATAAAAAAGAAAAATTATAAAATACAAGTTTATATGGATACGAAGTTAGTTCAAAAAGTTTCAGAAAGTTTTGCGAAAAACTTTTCATCAACACCTATAATGATTTATTCACCAGGTCGTATTAATATTATTGGAGAACATACAGATTACAATGCAGGGTTTGTTTTTCCAGCAGCCATAGATAAAGGAATTGTAGCGGCTATTCAAAAAACAGAAGGAAATGTTTCTACTGCTATTGCAATTGACATGGATGAAACCTATCAGTTTGACACAACAAATTTAGACACCTCAAATTTATCAAGCTGGCACGCATATGTTGTTGGTGTAGTAGCTGAAGCTCAAAAATTAGGAAAAACTGTAGGGAACTTTGATGTGACTTTTGGAGGTAATATTCCTGATGGTGCAGGTATGTCTTCTTCGGCAGCTTTAGAAAATAGTATTGTTTTCGGAATCAACAAATTGTTTGATTTAGGATTAACGAAATACGAGATGATTTTAATATCACAAGCTGCAGAACATAATTATGTAGGTGTAAAGTGTGGTATTATGGATCAGTATGCCTCTATGTTTGGAATAAAAAACAGTGCTTTGTTGTTAGATTGTAGAACGGCACAAGCAGAGCCTTTTACTATCGACTTTGGAGATTACCAATTACTATTATTTAACACCAATGTGAAACATAAATTATCAGATAGCGCTTATAATGATAGACGTGCTGTTTGTGAAAAAACAGCAAAGTTGTTAGGTATTGATGCATTGAGAGATGCTACTGAGGTAGATTTAGAAAAAGTAAAAGACCAATTATCTGTAGAAGATTTCCAAAAAGTAGTGTATGTAGTACAAGAAAACAATAGAGCAGAAGCTGCTGCAATTGCTATGAAAAAGGGAGATTTAGTAGAATTAGGTAAATTAATTTATGGATCTCATAACGGATTACAACACCAGTATAAGGTAAGTTGTGATGAATTAGACTTTTTGGTAGATTTAGCAAAAGAAAACTCAGACATTTTAGGAGCTAGAATGATGGGTGGTGGTTTTGGTGGTTGTACCATTAACTTAATTAAAAAGACAGCAGTAGCTAATTTTAAAAAAACAGCAGTAGCTGCGTTTACAAAAAAATTCGGGCATGAATGTTCTCCTTACGAAATAGCATTGTCTGACGGAACAAACTTAATTTAACAAAAGAAAACAAATAATATCATGGATAAGAATTTAGAAGATTATTCACACAAGAGGCTTAATATTTTAACAGGAGAATGGGTTTTAGTATCTCCTCATAGATCAAAACGTCCTTGGCAAGGGCAAAATGAAGCGGTTAATAACGAAAAAAGACCTGAGTATGATGAGTCTTGTTATTTGTGCGCAGGAAATACAAGAATTTCTGGTGATGTAAATCCAAAATATACAGGAACCTACGTCTTTACTAACGATTTTGCTGCACTACAAAAAGACTCTCCTTCTTTTGAAGTAAACGATGGTTTGTTACAGGCACAAAGTGAAACGGGTATTTGTAAAGTAATTTGTTTTAGTCCAGATCATTCTAAAAGTTTGGCAGATATGGATGTTGCTGGAATTACAGAAGTAGTTGAAACTTGGCAAAGAGAGTATAAAGAAATTGGAGCTGACGATGCTATTAACTATGTACAGATTTTTGAGAATAAAGGAGCTGTAATGGGTTGTAGCAATCCACATCCACACGGGCAAATTTGGTCGCAATCAAGTTTACCAAACGAGGTGTATAAAAAAGATGGGAAGCAAAGAACTTACTTTGTTGATAAAAAATCTAGTTTGTTAGGAGATTACTTAAAACAAGAATTAAACGGAGATAGAGAACGTATCATTTTTGAGAATGATGCTTTTGTAGTATTGATTCCTTTTTGGGCTATTTGGCCTTTTGAAGCTATGATTGCTCCAAAGAAACAAATGAATAGTATTTTAGATATGACAGAGGAAGAAGCAAAGCTCTATGCTGAAGCAATTTCTGTTTTAACAAAAGTATACGATAAATTATTTAATACCTCGTTCCCTTATTCTAGTGGAATTCATCAAGCCCCAACAGATGGGCAAGATAATTCACATTGGCATTGGCATATGAGTTTTTACCCACCATTATTAAGAAGTGCAACCGTAAAAAAGTTTATGGTAGGTTATGAAATGTTTGGAACTCCCCAGCGTGATATTACTGCTGAAGGGGCAGCACAAAGATTACGAGATTTATTATAGTACATGCATGTTAAAAGCGATTACACTTGGTGGAATCGCTTTTTTTTAACTAGACTTTTATAAAAGAACTGTTTATTCTCCTACCATCATTTTTAGGGGGTTATCTGAACTTCCTAATAGTTTTGCTTTATTCATAACATAACGCAACAAATCTAAAACGAATAGATTTGTAAAATGAGTAGTACTAAACATGGAAAATTATCACTGCAAGAAAGAGTACAAATTGAGACTCTTCTCAATGAAAAAAAGACCAAAGCATACATCGCTAACTACCTAAATAGGTCAACCGATATCAGTACAATACGCTGTTGAATATTTTTTTTAAAAACACCCACTAAGATACGGCATTATAAATGATGGAAAATAGATTGACGAAAAGTTTGAAATCACCTCTTACCCACTAATAGTATTATATATCAAAACGTATTGTACAATTTAATGAAATTGGCTACAAAAGTAGTATTAAAAACTATAATGACCAATATGATTGAATTATTAGGTTTATAAAGATCTAATAACTTAATAATCCTTTCAAGTCAGAAAATGTTTCAGGTTTGGCAATAATACGTTTGTCTTTATCTAATAAAAAGTAACTAGGTGTTGAAGTTACGTTGTATTCAATAGCTTTTTTACTTTCCCATTTCCCTAAAGAAATAACATTTATCCAGCTTTTATAAAACTTAATATTATTTCGCCAACTCTGTTTGTCTTTTTTCTTTTCTAAACCAACGGCAATTACTTTAATATTCTCTTTATTTCTTAAGAACAAATCTAATTTAGGCAAGACACCTCTACAATGTGAACAAGTACTGCTCCAAAAAACAACCAGGTAGACCTCAGCATCATTTAAACTGTGTAAACTTTCTTTTCTGGAAATTTTAATATCCGGAGCTATAACACCTATAAGAGTTTTAGAGACCTGTTCTAGTTCTTTTAACATTAATTTATCTTGAACGTCTATAGGTAAACTGGTATATATATTTACCAATTCAGAGACCAAGACAGGGTTCTCTTTTTGAACAAATTTCTGAATCATGTGTGCTACTAAATATGCTTTAACCTCAGTATTTTCCACAAGGTTTACAACATCAAGAACCGCTTGCTTGTACAGTATGTTTGCTTGCTCTTTATTTGAGGAATGATGTAAATACAAAACATAATCAGAAACTCTACGTTTTAAAAATGTAGCATCTTTTAAGTTAGGATTGGAAAAATCTATATATTTAAAAAAAGTGTTTTTAACCCCATTTAAATAATCCTTAACTGATACATAAGGCTTTATAGGGTTGTGCCTTTTAGAAGCTCTAATCAAATTTATACAAAAACAGTTTTTGGAAATATCTTCATAATATGCCTGTGCTCTTTCTACTTCTTCTCTTATTGCTTTGTAGGCTTCTTCATTTGCTTTTTGAGGTGTAAAGAATGTCATTTGAATAGAGTCTAACTTTTGTTGTAAACCTAAAATGATATGGCTGTATGTGTTTAATAATTGATTTTCTTTAGAACTTATATACCTTACAGATTTCTGCCCTATATTACTATCAACAGTTAAATCTATTGATTCTTGATTAAAAATAAAATCAACATAACCCGTTTGTGAATTTTTGTACAAAACTCTGTAATACCCTGTTTCTAACCCATCCATTGGAAAAGAAAAAGATTTATTTACAACATCTACATATTTTACATAATTAGATTCACCATTAACTAACTTGTACAAAGCAATGTTTTTCACTTTTGGTAAGGAGTCCGTAAACACACCTGCTACTCTATTTTGTGAAAAAATAATCTGAAAAACAAAGAAGAATAAAATTTTTATATATCTCATACTACGGTTCATAAAGGAATTAATATTACAAAATTATTCATCAAAATAACGCACAATGGCCTCTTTCATCAACAATGTTTGTTCTCCTGGTTTTAAATTTGGTAAGGTATCTAACACTTTGTAGTGTGGCCAATTATCTTTGTCATAAAAATCAAACTCATAATATCCATAAGGTTCCAGTAACCTACAAATAGCAATGTGCATTAAATTTAGTTTTTCGTCTTTTTTAAATATTTTCTGTCCTTGTCCTAACTCCTGAACCCCTATCAAATACAAAATAGAATCTACGTCTAAAGTATCGCCGTCTGCAAATTTATCAGATAATTTTTTTACGATCTCTCTCCAACGAAGTTTTAATTGCTCATCATTAACCATGGATTGTTTTTTTAACAAATATAAGAAGTAGTTACGCCTAAAAACAAAAATCTGTATATTTGAATGAAAATTATTAATGGGAGTAACAGATATTGTTTTAGGTATAATTCTACTGTACGGCTTGATGAAAGGAATTATGAAAGGCTTGTTAGTTGAAGTTTCTTCGTTAATTGCATTGCTTGCAGGTATCTATGGCTCTATACATTTTTCTTTTTACATAAAGGACGTATTAGTTGAGCACATAAACTTAGAACCTAAATACATATCCTTAACAGCATTTGCTCTTACTTTTTTAGTAATTGTTATTACTATTTCTTTAGCAGGAAAATTATTAACCCAACTTGCCAGTTATATTGCCTTAGGGTTTTTAAACAAAATTTTAGGTGCTATTTTTGGTGTGGTAAAAGTAGGATTGATTTTAAGTGTATTAGTAGGATGGTTTGAGAGAATTAATGGGGTACTTCCTTTTGTTACTGAAGAACAAAAAACGAATTCTGTTTTATTTACCCCAGTAAAAAATTTAGCTCCGGCTATTTTCCCAACACTTTTAGATAAATTGGATAACAAAAAAGAAGATTTAAAAGAAACAAATGAAACAAAAAACGTTTAGTATTTTAGGTTGTGGATGGTTGGGTTTACCTTTAGCCAAGGCTTTTGAAAAAAATAATTTTATTGTAAAAGGAACCACCACTACAGTTTCTAAATGCGAGATTCTTTTGGAACACAATATCCAACCTTATGTGCTTACCATTGATGCGAACATAGAAGGAAATTTAGAGCATTTTTTAAACGCCGATATTCTTTTTATCAACGTTCCTTTTCGCAAACAAAAGCCCTTTTTTAATAGTTATAAAAAATTGGTGCAACAAATAGAGGAATCTTCTATTAAACATGTTATTTTTATAAGCTCTACATCTGTATATGCAGATATTAATAGTGAAATACTAGACTGTGAAAATTTTGAAATAAACCTTGCTAAAAAAGAACTGTTAGATTTTGAGACTTTATTTTTAGGCAATTCTCATTTTAATACGACCATTATTCGTTTTGCTGGCTTGATTGGAGGTACACGCAATCCGGGTAATTTCTTTAAAAAATATAAAATTGTTCCAAATGGTTTAGCTCCAGTCAACTTAATCCATTTAGAAGACTGTATAGGTATTATAAAAGCCGTTGTAGCAAAGCAAAAATGGAATACCGTTTACAATGCAGCAGCTAGTTCACACCCTACAAAAGCTAAATATTACCAAAAAGCGACTCTTCAAATAGGAAAAGAACCTGCTAAGTTTATAGAAGAACTAAATACTTTTAAAATTGTATCAAATCAAAAATTAATTGATGATTTAGGCTACCAATTTGTGTATCCTGATTTGATGGAAAGTTTATCTGTTTTTAAAAAACTATAAACACCTTAATTATAAGGTGTCTTTTAATATATCGTCTAGATGTTGATACTCAAACTGAAATCCAGTATTTTTGATTTTTGTATTGTCTACAGCACTTCCTTCTAATAAAATAGAGGCCATTTCGCCAAAAATTATTTTCAATACAAAACTAGGCACTTTTGGAAAAAACAAGGTTTTTTTTAATTGTTTGGCAATTGCTTTGGTTACTTCCGCATTGGTGTGGTTTCCTGATATTGCATTGTAAGCACCTTTTATAGTAACATCTTCCAAAGCTTTTACATACATGCTACACAAATCTTTTATGTGTATGTAAGACATTATTTGTTTCCCCGACCCTAAGGCAGAACCAATTCCTAAACGAATAGGCATTGCCATTTTTTGCAAGGCAGAATCTTGTTTTGCAATCACAACACCTGTTCGTAAACAAACCGTTCTTATTCCTAAATTCTCAAATTTAAAAACTGATTTTTCCCAAAGATTACAAACTTCGGATAAAAAATCATCTCCAAAACTATCTGTTTCTTTAAATACTTTTGAGGTAGTATTCAACCCATAACAGTCGGCTCCTGAGGCAGAAACAATAGATTCAACCTGATGTTTATTGTTCTTTAGCGTTTCAAAAATCAAATCTGCTGTTTGGGTTCTACTATCAATAATAATCTGTTTTTGTTGCGCTGTCCATCTTCCATCTGCAATATTTGCACCTGCTAAATGAACAATGTGAGTTGCTTTGCATACAGCATCTACATCAATAATTTGCTGTTCAAGATCCCAAAAGGCGTAGGTTAACCCTTTAACTGTAGATTTTTTTCGAGTTCTAGAAAGTACAATTACCTCTGCATTTAAAGACAGTAGCTGTTTTTGTAAATACCCGCCTATCAAACCTGTTCCTCCTGTAATTAATACTCTCATGTACATTAAATTTATGGTTGTGCAAACTAAATAAAATTAAACTATTATTTAACTTTTTAAGTAAAGTTGTTACTATTTAAAATAATTATATTTGTTATAAACTTAAAAATATAAAACTATGGATGTAAACAACATTATGGAAATTATTACTACCAAAGGTAGTGAGTATGGTATTAAACTAGCAGGAGCTATTATTGTATGGATTATTGGTTCTTTTATTGTAAAATCTTTAGGAAATGCATTTGGTAAAATGTTAGACAAAAGAGATACAGATGCCTCTTTAAAGCCTTTCTTAAAAAGCTTAGTTGGAGCCTTATTAAAAGTAATGTTGGTAATTTCTGTACTAAGTATGTTAGGTATAGAAATGACTTCTTTTATTGCTATTTTGGGTGCTGCTGGTTTGGCTGTGGGTATGGCATTAAGTGGTACTTTACAAAACTTTGCAGGTGGAGTTATGATTTTAATTTTCAAACCTTTTAAAGTTGGAGATTATTTGGAAGCACAAGGACATATTGGTACGGTAAGTGAAATTCAGATTTTTAACACTATTTTAAAAACATTAGACAATAAAACTATTATTATTCCTAACGGAGGCTTGTCAAACGCATCTATGGTAAATTATTCTACAGAACCTACTCGTAGAGTAGATTTTACCTTTGGAATAGGATATGGGGATAGTATTGAATTAGGTAAAGAGGTTTTATTAAACCTTTTAAAAACAGATACTAGAATTATCAATGATCCTGCTGCACCTTTTGTAGAGGTAGTTGCTTTGGCAGATAGTTCAGTAAACTTTGCTGTTAGAGTTTGGGTAAAGTCTGAAGATTATTGGGGTGTATATTTTGACACCAATGCAAAGGTATATAATGAGTTTAATAAAGCTGGTTTAAACATTCCTTTTCCACAAATGGATGTACATGTTCACAAGAACTTAACAAACTCCTAAAAAAACTTAAAAAGCCACACTATCAAAACTGATGATGTGGCTTTTTTTTAATCATCATTTTTATAAATAATAGAACTAAACTTGTAATGATTGTATCTCTTTGTATTAATCATCTATAGTAACATGACCCCAATTTTCACCCGTTTTTATTCGGTGAATTTGCATATCTGATACACCAAACTGTTTGGCTATTATTCTCAGTCTGGTTTTACTCTTAGTACTGGCTAATTTTCTTTTGATCATTTTAACCTTCCCTTCATCTAACTTATATGTTACACGTTTGTTCTTTACCGCTTCAATAAACACGGGATTTTTAAATTGATGTAACTCTTTTTCTCTTTTTGTAGCCCATTTTAAGTTGCTAATATGATTGTTTAACTTATCATAGTCTAAATGGATTACAAAAATTTCATCTTCTGTTTTTGGTAAAAACTCCAGAGCTAGCAATCTGTGAACATATCTTTTGGTTTGTCTTCCGTTACGTTGTTGTATTACTGAAATACAATAATAGCCCTCTATAATACTAAAAACATCTTTAGGATTTTCATATACTCCATTTTTAAAACGACACATTCTTCCGTAATTTGATATTTTGTATTTTTCTTTTTCAGCAATTTTATCATCAAACTGAACCTCTTTCCAATTTTCATTTCTGTATCCGTGAATCATCCCTTAAAATTTATCATTAGTAAATAATTTATAGATGTACACTATCTATAAATTGATTCTACCTTTATCATAGCACTGATTTTGATAAAAAAGTATATTCTTTATATTTGAATTACTTATAAGTGAATATACTAAAAAAAATTAATATTGTTTTTTAACAACCAACCTACTTGTCCATCTGCTATTTTAATTTTTTGCCAATCTCCTACTTCATCCAAAATCACAACCTTAGTTCCTTCGTGTAAGGTAAAAACCTCAGAGGCATTTTCTCTTGGTGCATTTTTTACAGCGACCTCATCACTAAACACAATAGCTTGTTTGGTTTTAGTAGTATAATTGTACTGTTGTGATGTAATTCCTAACGTTATTAGGCACAAAAGTGTTGTAATAATACCCAAAGTAAAATATGTTTTTTTAATACCAGGTTGTGTACTAAAAAAGAACAGCAACCAAAGAACTCCACTTACCAAAGAAGCTCCAACTGCAAATTTTGCCCAAGTATTGTACGAAAAAAAAGTGAAAACAGCATCGTTTAATTTTTCAAAAATAGATTTTGGCAAAACTTTTATACTGTCAATAATACTACGGTTCGCATAAGCTAAATTTACTTTAGCATCTTTAAAAGACGGATTTAAAACTAATGCTTTTTCATAATTGTAAATAGCTTCTGCTATTTGATTGGTCTTGTAATAAGAATTTCCCAAGTTAAAATACAACTCCGCCGATTCTAACCCTTGATCTATTACTTTTTTATAGCTAATAATAGCTTCTGTATAGGCTTCTTTTTGATATTGACTATTAGCCTCTTCAAATATATTTTGCGGTTCTTGAGCATTTACAACACTGATAAATACTACTAAAATTCCGAAGATTAAATTTTTCATCCTTTCTATAAATTTTTATCAATTAACGTTATTGCCTCTGTTGCTTTTTCAAAATCTTCCTTCATCTTCTCTTCTGATGAAGGTGCGTATCTTGCAAATTCACAAGCACTAAACACGCTGGTAAACTTTCTAATAATCTCATTATCTACCCCTTTGTTACGCAACATCTCTTTTATTTTATCTTGACTAATATCTGTCGTTTCTACACGCAATTTGGCTTTTAAATAATTGTGCAATGCTTTTTCTAAAGAACTGTAAAATGTTACTTTATTACCTAATTGTTTTTTTGCACTAGAAAGATATTTTTTAGTCAATTTATCTGCTTTCTTTAGTTTGTTTCTACGAACATCTCCACTTAGTTCTCTTTGTTTTTTAGAAGTAAAAATACCTAATGGTAACACTATAATAGGTAACAACATCAAAATATAAAAGCATGTAGATTTATAAAAATCTTCTTTTTTAACTGAACTAAAAACCGTGTCTGTTTGAATATACCTAAAGTTATTATCACTCTTAGTAATTGTTTGTTTGATGGCTGTATTTGTAGCATCTGCAACAGACGTACTTACCGGAATTTGTTTCCCCTCTGTAACATCTAAAACAATTTCTTTAGAAGTTAAAGTATGATACTTATTATCTTTAGGGTTAAAAAAAGAAAATGAAGTAGTAGGTATAATAAATTTTCCTTTGTATTGAGGAACTACCGTATACGCATTCTCTAAACTACCACTTAAACCTGTAGAAGTTGTTCTTATTTTTTCTTTTCTTTCAGGATCATATACTTCTAATTCCGTAGGTGTTTTTATGGTTGGGATTTCAAATAATTTTAAGTTCCCTTTTCCTGAAACTTTTACTTTAATCTGTGCCGATTCATTAGCTTTAAAAACAGCTCTACTTGTACTAACATCATAACTATAATCTCCAACCGCTCCTGTAAAATCTAATGGTTTACCTGCCAATGGTAAGGCTTTAACTTTAATAGTTCTGGTTACAGATTTTAACTTTTGCTGCACATTTTTGGTAATCATATTCCCAAAAAAATCTCCTTTTCCTGTAGGAACTCCAATAGTTAAGTCTGCAGACATTGCATTTATTGTTAAACTTCCCTTTCGCTGAGGAATTAACAATACCTTGTGTAACGTTGCATACTTCCACTGCTCTCCTTTGTAGGTTCCATCTTTAAAATTTGGATTCTCATTTTCTAAAGCCTGACTCCAAAAGCCTTCATAATTTGGAGGAGTATCAACATTAAAACTATTAATCCCCATTTGATTTACATACAACCTATACTCTGCATAAATAGCCTCTCCTACATAAGGATTCTCATTAGAAACCGTAACCACCATTTTTACATTCTGACTTGCAATATAATTAGGATCGTTTGGGTTTTTGGGCAAATCTACAGGATCAACTACCCTAATTTTTATGGTATTCGATTTTATTTGCTTTCCCTTATACATAATACTTGCAACAGGCAATACAAAAGAACCTTTATTTATAGGTTCTAAAATATATGTGTAAGTTTTACTAAAATTACTTTCAGCTTTTCCGTTAATATAGCTATAGGAATTACTAACCGATTGGCTAGGTCCTGCCACTACTTTAAAATTTTTAAAATTCGGTAATTTAAAATCATCTGCTTCTTGATTGTTGATTTTATACTCTAATCTTAAACGCTGATTTTCTCCCAACGTTTTTTTGCTTACCCTAGCAACTAAACTTACATCTTGTGCAAAACTTATCGTAGAGATAAAAGTTAAAACAAGTACAAAATACTTTGTATGAAGTATGGAGCTTTTAAAAATACTAGACAGCATACTTTGTACTAAGTACAGTGTACTGTGCACTATATTGTTACCAGTCTTTTTCATTTTTCTTAACTTTTCCTGTTTTTACTTTTTGAGCATTTACTTTTTTCTGAGTTTTTTGCTCTTCATTACTCATAGATTCTAACAATTGCTGTATTTGTTGGGGCGATAATTTAGATTTTTGAGGTTGTTCTTTCTTCTCGTCTCCCTCTTTTTTATCAGAATTTTGATTTCCATCTTTTTCCGAATCCTTGTCCTTATTATCTCCGTCTTTTTTCTTATCATCCTTGTCAGAATCTCCTTTATCCTCCTTGTCCTGATCTTTGTCTCCGTCTTTTTTGTCTTTGTCAGAATCTCCCTTATCCTCCTTGTCCTTTTTATCTTGATCTTTTTTGTCCTTATCGTCTTTTTTATCCTTGTTTTTGTCGTCTTGATTTTTCTGTTGATCTTGCTGCTTTTTAGCTTGCATAGATGCTACAAATTTTTGACGCAAAGCATCATTCTCAGGGTTTTTCAGCAATGCTTGCTTGTATGATTTTAAAGCTTCTTCTGGTTTTTTTTGCTGTAAAAAATTATCACCTAAAGCTTCGTGAGATTTGGCTTTTTTTTGTTTAGTATCAGCCAACTTGTTTGCCATTTTGTAATACTCCTCTGCTTCTTTGTACTTTTTTTGTTTAAAAAACGTATTCCCTAAATTATAAGCACCTTTGTAATAGCTTCCGTTTTTAGCCAAACTTTTTTGATAAGACAACAAGGCGTTTTCTGTATCTCCTTTTTCAAAAGCATTATTTCCTTCTCTTAGAAACTTTTTAGCATCATAGAACCTCTCTTTAGTAGAGACCTCTTGTCCAAAAGTTAGGATACTCATCAACATAAAAATCAACAACAGTACTTTCTTCATCTTATTTCTGATTTTCATTAAATAAATTTACACTTCTCACCCATTTGGTCTTTTTCTCAAACACAAATAAGTCTAGAATTAACCATAAAATTCCCAAACCAATAAACCATTGAAATTGACTTTTGTAATCTGAAAATTGCTTGGATTCAAACTCTGTTTTTTTAGCCTTAGACAATACCTCTACAATTTTGTTTACCGAAACAGCTGTTCTGTTTCCATCTACATAAAAACCATCAGCATTTTCTGCTATCTCTTGCAGAACTGTTGCATGACGTTGGGTAATTACCACTTCTCCGTTTTTATCTTTTTTTAAGCCTCTTTTGTAACCGTTTATGATGTCTGGAATTACGCCACCTTTTTCGGTTCCAATACCAATAGTAATTACTTTAATCCCCTTATTGGCTAACTCTTTCGCCATATCAATAGTATTCTCTTCATGATCTTCTCCATCAGATAAAATCACCAAATACTTATTGGTTTGTTCCTCATTGTTGTAAAAGTTTTTAGCAGAACTTAAAGCTTCGTTTATGGCTGTTCCTTGGCTGGAAACCATATCGGGATATGCATTTTTTAAAAACATTTTAGCAGCAGCATGATCTGTGGTAATTGGTAACAATGGGTAAGAACTTCCAGCGTAAATAATAATTCCAATTCTATCGCTTCCTAACTGATCTACCGTTTTAGATATAATTTGTTTGGCTTTTTCCAATCGGTTAGGTGCAATATCTTCACTCAACATACTTTTAGAAACATCCAAAGCGAATACAATATCTACTCCTTCTCTTTTTACCGTTTCTAACTTGGTTCCAATCTTTGGGTTAACCAAAGCAACTACCAAACTTGTAATTCCCAAAGCTAGAAACACCCATTTAACAGTAGCCTTAAAAACCGAATAATCTGGTGCTAACTTCTCTAATAAATTGCTATCTGAAAAAGCTTTTTGTGTACGTTTTTGCCACCAAAATTTATACAACAAAACTACCAATAACACAGGGAGTAATATAAATGCATAAAAATATATAGGTTCTTCTAATCTTTGCATAACTATATAAAACTTTTAAATAGTGTGTTTCTTAATATATATTCTAGGGTCAATAATCCAAGAGCGGCAAGTAGTAAACTTCTATACAATTCTTTGTAATTGTAGTATTTAAATTCTTCAACTTCCGTTTTTTCTAACTTATCTATTTCATCATAAATAGTTTTCAATTTGGTATTAGAGGTAGCTCTAAAATATTTTCCTCCCGTAGTTTCGGCTATATAACTCAATAACTTTTCGTCTATCTCTACCTGCATTGCTCTATATAATAATCTACCACTCTGATCTTTTGCATACGGCATTTCAGCCATTCCATTGGTTCCAATTCCGATAGTGTATACTTTTATATCCAATCCTTTTGCCAGTTCTGTAGCCAGCTTAGGATCTACCGAACCGGCAGTATTAACACCATCTGTTAATAAAATGATGACCTTACTTTTTGCCTTACTCATTTTTAATCTATTTACAGCAGAACCTAGTCCCATTCCGATAGCAGTTCCATCCTCTATAGCTCCATACTCGATAGACTTAAGGGCTTTTTTCACCAATTGTTTGTCGCTTGTAATTGGAGATTTTGTATAACTTTCCCCTGCATATAGTACCAATCCTATTCTATCATTAGGTCTCTTGTCTACAAACTTTTCTGCAACATTTTTTAAAGCAACTAATCTATTGGGTTTTAAATCTCTTGCCAACATAGACCCAGATACATCGGTAGCCATTACAATATCTATCCCTTTGTTCTTTTTAGATTTTGTGGTTACCGCTACGTTTCTAGGCCTTGCCAAAGCCACAATTAACAAAGCAATAGCCAATAATTTAAACGCCCACAAAGACCTGTATAAATAGGTATACAAACCTGGTTTTTGGATAGACTTTGTAGAGGCTATGGATAATTTTGCTTGATTTCTATTTCTGCTTACAAACAACCAAATTGCTAAAAAGGGAATGATAACTAAACCCCATAAAAACAATGGGTTTGTAAACTCAAAATTACTGTACTTCATCTTCTTCTACTGTCTTTTTTGATGTTACAATTGTATGAATGGTTTCTATAATAGTGGTTGCATCCGATTGATGTCCTTGAATATCGCTTTCTAAAGGTTTTTGCTTTGCAAACTTTACAAAATCAGCTTTAGATAACAAACTATGTAACTTTTCTAAAGTCTCTTTACTTAGATGTAAATTTTGCTGCTTGTTTTCAGTTTTTAACAAATCCATTAACTCATCTGTAGTAGTTTCTAAAGACTGTATCAACAATTCGTCACCAATATATGCACGCACTATGTCTGTTAGCTCAGAATAATATTGTTTCATTTTATTCTTTTGCCACAACTCCTTACCTTCCAAGGCTTTTAAATCTTTACTTGCTTTTATGTAAGGTGGAATCTTTGGAACTTGTTTTACAACAACTTCTTTTTTATTTCTGAACAAATAGTACAGTAGAATTACAAACAGAATAACACCTAATAAAATGTAAAAATAATTTCCATATCTATATCTAATTTCATCAAACGTCAAAGGATCAACTTCTAGCTCTTTGGTATTGATCGATTTTTTTATAACAGCAGTATCTAGCAAAACCGTAGCCACATTTACCAATAAAGAATCTGTAAAATATTCTTTGTTATCAATAAATACTTTTTGTTTTTTGATGTAAAAAGCACCACTATCAAAACCAGTGATTAAATACTTTTTAACCAATTTATCTTTGATTGTTTCTGGGGGTAATTCTTGTGCTACCTCCAAACCATCTAAATTATTTAAAATAGGGAAATTAACCACTTGGTCTTTGGTAGTTTCCAAAGTGAATGTTAATTGTTCTCCTATTTTAATGTTTTGCCTATCTATTTTAGCTGTTACGGATTGGGTTTGTCCCATCAAAATACAACTAAAACATAACAATATATTTGTAATGATATACTTCATATTATCCTCTTTGTTTAAAGTATGTCAGTAATTTTTTTACATAATTCTCTTCTGTTCTGCAGCTTAATACTCCTGCTCCGCTTTTTTTAAAGGAAGTTTCAAAGTTATGCTTCCAAGCCACAAACTGTTGATGGTATTGAGTTCTTACTTTTTTAGAAGATGTATTTACTAAAACGGTATCTCCCGTTTCTGCATCTACCATAGGTACCAAACCTAATTTTGGTAAAGTCTCGTCATGTTGATCGTAAACTCTAACTCCAGTTACATCGTGTTTGTTGGCTACAATTTTTAGGGTTTGCTCATATCCTTGATCCATAAAATCAGACAACACAAAAACAATCGCTTTTTTCTTTACCACATTAGATAAATATTTTAAAGCTTCATTAATATTGGTTTTGGTACTTTTCGGCGTAAATTCTATCATCTCTCTAATGATTCGTAATACATGGCTTTTCCCTTTTTTTGGTGGAATAAACAATTCAACCTCATCAGAAAACAATAGCAAACCTACTTTATCGTTGTTTTGAATGGCAGAAAAAGCCATGGTTGCTGCTATTTCTGTAAGTGTTGCTCTTTTAAACTGCTCTTGCGTTCCAAAATTACCAGATCCACTAATGTCTACCATCAACATCATGGTTAATTCCCTCTCTTCTTCAAAAACTTTTACATAAGGTTCATTATAACGAGCGGTTACGTTCCAATCTATACTACGGATATCATCGCCAAACTGATATTGTTTTACCTCACTAAAAGTCATACCACGACCTTTGAAAGAACTATGGTATTCTCCTGAAAAAATATGATCGGACAAACGGCGTGTCTTGATCTCTATTTTTCTTACTTTTTTTAAGATTTCTTTGGTTTCCATTTTTTACTAGTATCTGGTATTTAGTAGTAGATAGCAAGTACTTTTATTACGCAACAACCGTAATCTAAACTACTTAATACTGCTTAAGGTACTTCTACTACATTTACAATTTGGTTTACAATATCTTCTGCTGTTACATTTTCGGCTTCAGCTTCATAAGTAATTCCAATTCTGTGACGTAAAATATCTAACACAACGGCTCTAACATCTTCTGGGATTACGTAACCTCTACGTTTGATAAAAGCATGACATTTAGCAGCTTTGGCTAAAGAAATACTACCACGAGGAGATGCTCCAAATGAAATTAGGGGTTTTAATTTTTCTAATCCGTATTTTTCTGGGTAACGTGTAGCAAAAATTAAGTCTAAAATATACTTCTCAATCTTTTCATCCATATACACTTCCTGTACAACTTTTCTAGCTTTGATAATTTGCTCTAAGGAAACAACTGGATTTACTTTTTCGTAGGTTCCTGATAAATTAGCTCTCATAATCAATTGCTCCTCTTCTAATTTAGGATAATCAATAACTACTTTTAACATAAAACGGTCTACTTGTGCTTCTGGTAGTGTATAAGTTCCTTCTTGATCTACGGGGTTTTGAGTTGCCATTACCAAGAAAGGCTCATCTAACTTAAACGTTTCATCACCAATGGTAATTTGACGTTCTTGCATGGCTTCTAACAATGCAGATTGAACTTTTGCTGGAGCACGGTTAATTTCATCAGCCAATACAAAATTTGCAAAAATAGGACCTTTCTTAATAGAAAAATCGTTTTCTTTCATGTTGTATATCATGGTTCCTACTACATCTGCAGGTAATAAATCTGGTGTAAACTGAATACGGCTAAAAGCACCGTCTACAGCTTTTGCTAAAGTATTAATGGCTAATGTTTTTGCCAATCCTGGAACTCCTTCTAATAAAATATGTCCATTTCCTAGCAAACCAATCAACAAGCGATCAATCATGTGTTTCTGACCTACAATTACTTTGTTCATTTCCATGGACAGTAAGTCCACAAATGCACTTTCTCTCTCAATTTTTTCGCTGATAGCTCTAACGTCTACTTCCATTGTTTATAAGGTTTTATTCTGTATACTTAATTTCCCACATCAATATGTGTACCAATTTACGTAATTGATTGTAATTATGAAGATTTGACAGTATTAAAAACAAAAAGAGTCAAGGAAATTTCCTTGACTCTTTTTGTTTTTAGTTTACACTCAGTTAAAAATTTCTCATAAATAATTTTTCTTCTTCATCACTATCATTTAAATTATTATATTGAGGTCAGTATTTAATTACGTATCTTATATCTCACTAAATAGGTATTATTATGGATATTTTTAAAGGACAAAACCTTCTAGAGTTTTCAGATCAGTTCAAAACAGATGAAAACTGTAA